>Ga0123352_10018627_pt1 | contig 11068 bp, 5 predicted proteins | sample TergutLab28metaG_FD_89700 | JGI IMG/M metagenome (GOLD analysis project Ga0123352, IMG submission 89700) | Labiotermes labralis P1 segment gut microbial communities from Petit-Saut dam, French Guiana - Lab288 P1 | ecosystem: Host-associated > Arthropoda: Insects > Digestive system > Gut ... | reverse complement strand
CATAGGCTGCAACTCAACATCTAATGTTCCTGATGATGGGCGTATGTACCCGAAACATGTCGAGCTAAGAATACATCAATAAAATTACCTTGTTGCATCAAGTTGGCATTTCACTTTATTTCATGAGGAAGATGCACGGTCAAACAAACCTCATGCAACGTGTTAGTTTGTTGACTACGTGATTTATGCCGTCTCTTTCTGTTGCGTAGCGCTAGAAATGAGATTATGGGTTGTCGATATGAAGTTAATAGCATGAAGTACTAGTAAGTAAAAAAAACCTTGAAATACATCCCATGTGCATTAATATGTAACCCAAGCGATCAACTGGTTGTCAGAGAAAATTCTATAAGCATGGCAATTTATTAGTGAAGGGGGGGGCCAAAAACCACCCCCGTATCTGCAACACCCACCGTCAGGCTCACACATAACTCCCATGTCTTTTCATAATGACCGAGATAGGGTAATCAGCCTCCACTCTAATATTTAGAATATTCTGACAAAATATTAAACCATCAATCAGTCTACCTGATATGAGATAAAGCGACGCGAAACAAGCAATATATCACGTCCTGTCTAAAACCTCCGCTGCGTGATAACACCGAACTGGAATTAGACAAACAACAGTCAATCTTTTGTGTCTGTTATGGTAAAAGCGGACTTCCAACCGCAACGTATTTTGTCTTACTATAGATCCATATACCCTTCCGAATCGCGTTCTCTGTAGACTGTAATCTAGTTCTTCCTAAGTCAAGTCCCAGTATGTATTCGTTTCTTTACGTCATCCATTAGCTCTTTACGTCTTCTTCCTTGTCTTCTAGTCCCTTTCCCCTTCAGTAACGTGTTTTAGAAGGCAATTTATCCTGGGGTACAGTAGAAGGCCCAAATGAAGTACGATCGCTCCGTTGCTTGATCTTATTTTGTGAAGAACTGGTGTGCTTCCTTTCTGTTAGGTAACGCCCTATGTTCTAGAAGAAATTTGCCAGCATTTCGGAGGAAACTGGTGCTTCTATCTTCAGGACACAGATTAAGGAGAACGAGAAAAACACAATACGGATAAGAGGACAGGGTGGGAATGGCAGGGATCTGAGCGAATCTAAGAAGAGGTTTTTTGCTTTCTTGATACGTGTGTTGTTATTTCCGTGCGTGACTTACATTTTTACCCCAAATTTGGAGACAGCACTGGAAAATTTGCATGAAAACACTGGTCATTACAACCCTGAAGATTTCATATTATCCATTTTTCTTACAAATCTTCGCAGTTGTATAGGATTATTTGGGAGTGGGTTCCATTTTTTCAAGAGCTGTAGGGTGTGGAACGTTCCGCGGGGAGACAGTGTAATTTCGAAAGCCTTCGATGAAGAACTTATGCTGTTTATTCTCCCACAAAATGGTTTCCGCTCAGCGGGGAGCTTCATTCCGCGCAGTGCTGGATCAATAGTAGTAGAGAACGAGGGGGTCATCACAGCATTAGCATGGCTCCTCTCCTGACACTAACAATCATTTCCTAAATTCCCTTGTGACTATGAAACTGCACTAACGACTCAACATAACGCCTATAATTGCACTCCAGTTTGTGGGGGACACAAAACAAGCGGGGAGCTTGCATAAAATTCATGATATTTCAACTTATATTGTAAAGCACAGAAAAAAAAGTAACGTGAAATTTTAACACCGCAGTTTGCAGAACCTATAATTTATGAGAAATTTCTGGTTAGCGAAACCTGAGCAGCAATAATTGTAAACCGTACGTGCCGAGGAGAGAACCGTAAGTATATTTCGTCAATATCTACATGTTTCGGGCGTATCTAGGTCCATTATCAGGAGGTACAACCATATGTATACAACAGCTGATACTTATATTCTTTTTAGATGACTTTCTGTTGTCCGGGTTGGATTCAATCCAACCAGGAGAGAAGACAGTCCTCTAAAAAGAATCCAAACATTTAATCCAACCAGGACAACAGAAGTCATCTAAACGGAATCCAAACATTCAATCCAACCAGGAAACAGGCAGTCATCTAAAAAGAATCCAACCATTCAATCCAACCAGGACAACAGAAGTCATCTAAAAGGAATCCAAACATTCAATCCAAACAGGAGAACAGGCAGCCATCTAAAAAGAATCCAACCATTCAATCCAACCAGAACAACAGACAGTCCTCTAAAAAGAATCCAACCATTCAATCCAACCAGGAAAACAGAGAGTCATCTAAAAAGAATCCAGCCATTCAATCCAACCGGGAAAACAGACAGTCATCTAAAAAGAATCCAACCATTCAATCCAACCAGGAAAACAGAGTCCTCTAAAAAGAATCCAACCATTCAATCCAACCAGGACAACAGACAGTCCTCTAAAAAGAATCCAACCATTCAATCCAACCAGGACAACAGACAGTCATCTAAAAATATTCCAACCATTCAATCCAATCAGGACAACAGAAGCCATCTAAAAGGAATCCAACCATTCAATCCAACCACGATAACAGACAGTCATCTAACAAGAATCCAAACATTCAATCCAACCAGGGCAACAGACAGTCATCTAAAAAGAATCCAACCATTCATACCAACTAGGACAACAGGAGCCATCTAAAAGGAATCCAACCATTCAATCCAACCACGAAAACAGACAGTCATCTAAAAAGAATCCAACCAGGACAACAGACAGTCCTCTAAAAGGAATCCAACCATTCAATCCAACCAGGACAACAGACAGTCCTCTAATAAGAATCCAACCATTCAATCCAACCAGGACAACAGAGTCATCTAAACAGAATCCAAACATTCAACCCAACCAGGAAAACAGACAGTCATCTAGAAAGAATCCAAACATTCAATCCAACCAGGAAAACAGACAGTCCTCTAAAAGAATCCAACCATTCAATCCAACCAGGACAACAGACAGTCATCTTAAAGAATCCAACCAGGACAACAGACAGTCATCTACAAAGATTATAAGTACCAACTGTTTCATACATAAGATTTTACCTCCTGATGATGGGCCTAGATAAGCCCGGAACATGTAGAGGTTGACGAAATATATTAAGAATAAGTTGTGCATGAAGTTGGTTTTTCTTTACAAGATTATAACGGTTCAAAAATTAAAGTACGAATGGTCAGTTTTAAAAGCAAAGACGTTATTGCAATATTGAAATGAAATTACTTCAATTTTTAGAGCTACAATTTCTAAGTGAATTCAGGGACATTTTCTTCTCACATTATTCTCTCAGAATTTCCATGTTCAACTGATGGACCCCGTCTCTTCCTGTCCTTTCTGCCTTCTCTACATTCATGTGCAGTTCAGTTTCAGTCTTCAGCATGACTTAATTTCACGTACTCAGCAAAGACGCAAATTAAACGTAACAGAAAGGAAATTTTATTTTTCAGACGAAGAAGCTACACTTAAGATGTTGTGGCTCTTATTGTTTCCTAATGTTATGGCTGGCCACACGTGAAGGAAAGTATTTACCTCTTAGCAATATATGTAAGAGCTATCCAATTGCACGCCTGGACAGACCACTACGGTTCCAGGATACTGAAGATCCCAGAATTTCTAGACAGTCAGCGGATGAAGGTGGTAAGTGTGCAAGACCTAGGCACCGGCCGCCTTTACCACTTAAGGGATTTCCCTGGTAATGATTTCTATTAGAGTCTGAGTCAACCCCAGTGTCATAGTGAGGCCGGAATGATCCCATCGGGAAGAGAACTAACGACCTCCTGGCTTGTAGCACAGTGCCTCAATCAAATGCGCCACCGCCTGCCCCTTCCAATGTATGTACACAAAATATGATCTGACAGTTCTATTAACACGAGATAATAATTTGAGATCCTAGATATTTTATTATCTAATACCGCTAGTATATCATCACAAAATTTTAAATATATTTCCAAATCAATGCGTAAATTTCAAGACCCACTTATGGGGTATTTGGAAATTTGGCCCACATCTTCTCTGTCATAACAACACAATATTAAAGCAATAAGCCGTAAAGGTGGTCACTTCAGGTCGAAAAGTGTCAGGATCTGAGATATGATACGGCTTTAACAGTAAGTAATAAAATTAGTTGGGCAGAAAACATTATTATCTCTGACAACATCACCGCAAAAGGGAATGTCAAAATACAAAATATTATCATTTATTATTAATTTGGGGGGCGCGGTAGCACAGTTGTTAAAGTGCTGTGCTACAAATCGGAAGGTCGCTGGTTCGATCCCAGATGGTGTCATTGGAATTTTTCATTGACATATTCCTTCCGATCGCATTATGGCCCTGGGGTCGACTCAGCCTCTAACAGAAATGAGTACCAGGAGCATTTCCTTTGGGTAAAGGCGGCCGGTGTGTAAGGCTGACAACCTTATCACCATCCTGTGCCGTTGTAATGAAACCTGGGAACCTTAACTTCCTGGAACCCTCTGGGCCTGTCTAGGCCAGTAACGGGACTGCTTTACCTTTTACTTATTAATTTATATGGATTCAAAATGTGTCGGTATATTAGACGCGGCACACCTACTAAGGAAACGCCAAAATTAAAGTTTAATTGACAGTAGCAATCACATTTCAATTACATTAACAGTAAGTTACACTTTATTGTTCATAAGGGAATGACTGAATTAACAGTAACGTTAAATTACACTTAACGTGCTGCACTAACTAACAGCAAGTGTAAGTTCCAAACCCTACATATTTTAGAGCCGTTAGCAAGCTCAATGTCCTTGACTGAGACATTTGATATCAAAGTATTTTGTTCCCTTACCTTTACGACGTCCCTTGTGTAAGTCCGTATTCTGTTGGCTTTCTGCTTCCTCATCAAACCAAATCGTAATTAACGAAAAAGGAAAAAGGCATATGTATAGCGAACGTCTGTTTCGAGTATGAGCGCCCCCTTTGTTTTGTGTCACATTTAGACAGTTCCCTCACTTCCTCTTGCCTCATTATTTTGCTACACTTCTCACGGCGCTGAGCTTTCCAGAATGATTTTAAGATTATTAGGCAATTCCTATTTGTTTTCAACACAAAAGCAGATAATATTTTGTGGTTTAGTGCCTAAAAGGCTCGTAATTTCACTCATTAAATCACAGTTCCCTTGCCTCTTGTGAAAATTTAAAGGACGACTTCATGATATTTCTGCTGACTGGCCTTCCACTTGAAGTGAGTCGCTGGATTTGGGTCCGGTATATCCATTTCACACTTAACATGGTGAGAGGAAATTTTAATGTAACTGTGATGGTAACACAAAATGCGAATTCTCGAAATGATGATGAAGCTTTCTAGAGTCTGTACTTCCTTTACTCTGAGTTTGCTGAATGTTTGTACATGCTTACTGACCGAAACTATTAATTTTAAGCTTAATGAACTTGACTCGGTTTAGAAAAAGTGAATCCGAACGAGGAACTGCTTATTCCATCACACAATTGCCGAGAGAAGCTGAATGAAGCGTGAGCAGATTGGATTAACCTTCTTCAGAGCTCGGATCAGAAAACCTGCAGTCCTGATTCAACTTTCACAAAAAAAAAACCGTGTCGACATATTCTTTACCCTCTATAATATAGAGTCCGAATTCTGTGACGTCATCGGAGAGACCGAACAAAAATTGTTTCGTTATAAACGCGCGTCCCTCTAAGCGAGGTGTATGGTAAAAGTGAAGGAAAAGTATTTAAAGACAAAATACAGTTCCGCAGGTATACAGCTTCATTTTAACGCTTTGAAATATTTCAAACAAAGTTTACTCTTATATAATTGTAAACGTTTACACAAGCTTACGATAAATATGCCTTAACTTAAAGTGTAGGAAAATCAAAACTTTTCATAAGAAGAGGGCCGCTGCCTGTTACATCGTCAATTCGCTCTTGCTTATACCGCTTAAGCAGAACTTCTTGGACGTAACTTCTTTCGGGCTTCGAAATGGCTTTATTCTAGATCCGTTTTGTCCAAGCGCACTAATAATTTTGGTTCTGTTTTTCCAAATTTTTGGGTCGTGTAATTTATGAGACCAAATTCCCGATACACGCCAGTTTCTCTCCCCCCCCCCACCCCACACCCACCATTTATTATGTGTCTTATCACTTAGTATTTCCTTCGACGCTTAAAATCTTCCTTTTATTTGTGACTGTAGTCATGTTATCACGTTACCTGTCTGCTGTTAACTGCAGCAGTAGAATCGCAGAGGAAATCTTTAAGCACAAAGTGAATTACAGTTATTGTTTCCATTTTCCAGGTCTGGAATTTATACAACTACCTGGAACCTTAGAGGGCTTGTCCCCTCAAGGACGAGGAGATAGTGAAATTCTCAAAATAACTTATTCTTGGAACATTTTATTGGAAATTACGACTGACAATGTCGTTTTATCTGAGGTAGATTCTCCTATGTCGTACTAAGCAGTGCAGAAAAGCACTGCCTTACGGGGAATTAGCTGGCACCACAGAAGGTATGACGTTATAGCCGAGGTGTTACAGAAATCGAGGTCGTTATAACTGAGTTCAATTGTATTTATTGTCGTAGTTGTGCACTGGAATGTTCCATGCTGCAAATTCGTCGCATTAGGCAATGAATCGTACATTGAAGCTAATAAATGATACGCGCAAAAAATACTATGACATTCTCGCAAATTTAAAATTTTGCAGAAAACCACATGGTCATCTTCGCTAACTAAATCACAAGTAAAGATAGAAGGAGTTTGTTTTGTGGAGATGGCAATATCCTGTGTCTTTTCTCGTCAAATTTTGGGAGCTAAACAATCAGAAAATTAGTGGGATGAGTGAAATGGAGAAGCTATCTTGAGTCAGGGTAGCCTCCGATCAGTCACAAGGTACACAGCCGAACTCTCAATTATTGCTTATCTTTCTTCGAATCATTCATTTTCATTAAGTAAAATTATAAATGTGCCAATCACACATTGCACTAGCTGTGGACGGGAATTTATCCTACGAGTATCAGAAGACAAATGAAAGCTTAGGAACAAGCTAACTTTAAAACCCCACGATGATTGGCCTTTTGTTTCCGAACAAATTTGAACGTCCATAATGTCTGTAAACCTTTATATTTATTTAGGACACATGAGAAATTTCGCTTTAAAATTTATTTACTAGTTTGGAATAACAGGGTTACTTTCTGTTCTCTCAGCAGGCCATTACCAACCATATCGAATTCCACGGATTACGGAACACCCGACAGACGTGACGGTGCCAAGACACGATCCCGTTACCTTGAACTGCAAGGCCGAGGGCGTGCCGGAACCAACTATAGAATGGTACAAAGACGGCGAACTCGTGAAAACGTCTCCGAGTGACTCAAAGTCTCATCGCGTCCTGCTTCCTGCCGGTTCTCTCTTCTTCCTACGAGTGGCTCATGGTCGAAAGGACTCGGATAGCGGAGTATACTGGTGCGTCGCCCACAACAAGTTCGGCGTCGCTAGAAGCCGGAATGCCACCCTGGACGTAGCTGGTGAGTACTCGTGCAATCAAGTAGCTACCCCCGAACAATTACAGAGGTTTCAGAACCGGAATTTTACCCGGCAAGGCCAGGAGAATTTCCGGTACTTCTCTGAAGCCTTCGGTGTTCTTCCGCCCGGAAGATGCACGAATTTTATCGTAGCTTGAATGAAACCCGAACTATTTAAAATAGGCTCCGTTTATTTCGCAGTTAAAAGTTATTTTTAATGCTTGGGGTTGATAATATTTTAATGAATTACTTTATAGCCCTCTCAAAATGTTTGATATTACTTTGGCTTTTGAGAAGCGATATACACTGCAGAAACAAAGCATAAGGAACACCTAACGATAGAGTTTATGTCTTCTGACTAGGCATTATTTAATGCCTCTGAGAAACTACTCGTATTACAGACCCAATTGAATCACCACAGGAATATAGTGAGAAGAGACAATGGTAAATAGCTGGATCTAAGAGGAAAATCATGGAATTTTATGGACAAAATCACATTCAGTAAAAATTGGTGATCGATAAGGCAGCCACCGAAATTCACAATCTAATTGCTGAGGGTAGACATACTGCCAACATGAGGCTCAGCAGAGATCACAGACAGTACGGAACCGACGGAAGAATTCTTGTACCAAAATGCAAAACAATTTCTGAATAATAACTTTTCCAGCTTTAATGTATGATTACGAAATGTGGACATTCTGTAGAACTGAAAGAAGAAAAAGAGAAGAATCAGATTTCAGATTTTAGAAAAGTTTGGCTGGTTAAAGGTTAATTGACAACATATATAGCACTGATATTCGGCCATACTTAAACGTATACCAGTTTGCTAATAATATAGAACTTCGAAACGCTATTGGTATGAATATGTCTTACGTATGAGAGTGGAGTTCCGTACGTAAATCTGTATTATACACGTAGAGTCTCACAAAATGTAAGCCGTCCCAGAGTCGAAGGGATCGTTTTCTGTAAGAAAAGAACAAGCCAGAAGGGCTAATCCTTGATTTTGATAAAGATGATGATGACAGAAGGAAAAACGAATTATTCGGATTATTATGGGATGGGGAGCTACAGGATTCTCAAAGAAAATCAATACTGAGTTTATTTCCAGGGCCAACGAGAACCAAGCATTGCAATCTCATGAACCACGTTCTGAGCTGACAGTGCATAGTTCACAGCTCACCACATTACTTGACACTCGGTAACCCGCTGGTATATTCCCTTCGTTTAAGTAGCTTCAGAATTTATATGAATATTATTGATGTTTTGATTATGACATGACCATGAGGTTAAAACAACTACAAAGCTTGTCTTTTCGCGCGGGGGGGGGGGGAGAGGAAAAAAAACCGGGGAAGAACTCAAGTTTTTTTTTTAACATTTGTTTTGAACCATTTGAAAAACAAGCGAACCAGCGTCACTGCAGTGCTAACGGTCCAGTTCCGCGCAGACGTCTAGAAACAATATCTAATTATTGAATAGGAAATGAAAATATTATAATATAATAATACATATTATTACATTAAATAATATATGTAATATAATAATATTTTTCAATTCCTGGGAAAAAAAATATTTTTTTATAGGATGTCGTACACATTACATATGAAGGACAGGTCTGTACGTAACAGTTCGTTACGGTCAGAAATTGGGCAGAAACTTGTCAAAGTGAGTAAAATATATTTTAAAAAATCTCTTTTGGCGTTACGATATTCGGAACATAAAATTAATTTGCTTTAATAAAATTCGATGGGATGACGACACTTACTTTTAAGTACGCATTTATTTTGTGGAATTTTTTTATCATCCAATGTTTTAAGATTAATATAATTACATCAACACTACTTTTCACGGGCAAGATCTGTTCCCATCCTCCGACGTGCCTCTAAAGCAATAATATTCCATCATTATTTAAACTGTTCTGTAATGTATACTAAATTAAAATTATTGAGCAATTTTCGTTTCAAAGACAGTTTAAAAATTAAAAGAGATTTTAAATATTATACAGAAACGTGTCGCCAAACATTCCTTCCTTACATTTCGTCATGGGTCACCGTTTTATAAGAAAGCTTGAAGACAGGGCCGATCCTGCCCCCGAAACGTACTGTTGCAGTAATTAGGCCCTATGTTAATCTTAACATATTTGGCGATGGAAAAAAATCCGAAAAATTATTAAGCTCAGTTTCGATACACCATCGTCAGAACCTCTTTACAGAAGGAACGAGAATAGCTCCTCAGATTACATTACAGAATTTGAAACATTTAGTTCGACTGGAGAATAAAATTAATAACCACAATATTTCTGTCACCGATCCCAGTGGTCGCGCGGGCCAAGGCGTGGGTCTGAGGTCGCTCGCTTGCTAAGATTGTGGGTTCGAATCCTGCCGAAGGCGTGAATATTCGTCTGGTGAGAGTGTTGTGTGTTGTCAGGTAGAGGTCTCTGCGACGAGCTGATCACTTGTCCAGCGGATTACCGACTGTGATGCGTCGTCGTGTGTGATCTAGAAACATAAAAAATGAGGAGGTCATGGCCCACGGTGGGCTGCAGCGTCGTAAGAAAAAGGAAATCTGTCTCGTTCTAATTAACTGTCAATGTAGCAGTATCCACATGGCGCTACAGGCCACTGCTATTCGGACACCTTCAGTTTCTGGGTATTTAATGTTGTTTGTAAACATTTGGCATTCTCCTTTAGCGAAACGTTCCGTCTCACAGCCTTTCCACATGAATAGGATAACACAGACACAATAAATAGAGGCCGATACATGGCGATACTCCGACTGGAATACGAAATCACGGTCCCGATCTTTGAGGGTTAAAAAACCTGGAACAGTCCTCAGAGTGTGCGGCTCTCACAAAAATTGTTGCCTTCGAAAGAGAATTAAAATTGATTAATTAACCGAAACATGTAATCAACTAATCAGTTAATCAATCGTAAAATATATATGTCTATTATATATATATATATACATATATATATACACGCACACATACACACACACAAAGCTGGTCTCCTTGTGTACACTGTGGGAAACTGGAGGTGTAACTGTCTTACAGAGGCGCTGATAAGTCCTTAGCCCGACCAGGAAGGAAACATGTTAATGTTTCTGTCAGAATGGTGTGAATTTCCTTCGGTGCCTTGCCTTGCAGGAAATAAACCCTTGATGACAGCTCGCGTCTCGATGTTGTTGAAATTGCGCGCGTCCCTGACATGCATCCGAGTTTGTATCCTTCCTGGTCGGGCTAAGAACTTATCAGCACCCCGGTATTTTTAATATAAGCCCTAGGAGATGAGTGTTCAGCTTCACGTCTGGTCGCTCTGTCTCAAGACTGAATGCCCCTCTACTCATGAGGATTCTCGGTGGGACCTAGAGCCCGTCTGTACGCTATGTAAAAGAAGAAGTAGCTTAACCCTGTTGGGAATCGAATCACAGTCCTTCGGCTATTCATTCCACAGGCCTAGTCATTATATGGTCTTCTTTTAACAAGCTTTAGGTTTCTGTGACCGTGCATTGTGAGCAAATTGTGAAGTGAGAAAGAAAACCAACAAGATGCAACAGTTAGATGTTTATTATCAACACTTTCTCAACATGTTTCGGGCATCATTATGCCCATCTTCAGGAGACCAAGACGTGTG
>Ga0123352_10018625_pt1 | contig 11068 bp, 9 predicted proteins | sample TergutLab28metaG_FD_89700 | JGI IMG/M metagenome (GOLD analysis project Ga0123352, IMG submission 89700) | Labiotermes labralis P1 segment gut microbial communities from Petit-Saut dam, French Guiana - Lab288 P1 | ecosystem: Host-associated > Arthropoda: Insects > Digestive system > Gut ... | reverse complement strand
TTTATCAAATTGTATGTCGTTAATAAATTTTGTAAATTCCTTGTAGTGTCTTCTTATCAAGTCCCTTTTGGTAATTGGCCACCTGTTTGTTCGTGTTACCGTCCTCTTTAGTCTGTCTCTCTCTCCTTTGTCAGCCTTTTGCATTCATATATTATGTGATCAGTTGTCTGGACGCCTTCTCCGCATGAACACGTTGGCTCTTCTATTATTTTGAAGCGATGTAAGTAGTCTCTCGTTTTTCCGTGCCCGCTTACTATGGCTGTGAAATTTTGTGTTAGTTGTAGCTTTATCTTTAATCTTTCTGACACATCTGGGAAATATTCTTTAGTGGTTCTTCCTTTATTTGTTTGCGTCCATTTTCTCTGCCATTCCTTCACGCTTTCTTCTTCTAGGTCTTTCATTATTACGCTTTTTGGAATTTTGTTGTTGTATGTATGTATGTATGTATGTATATGTATGTATGTATGTACGTATGTATGTATGTATGTATATGTGTGTGTATGTATGTATGTATGAATGCATGCTTGTATGTATTAGTAGGTAAATGAGAAGCTCGTAATAGCTTTCCGTTTCCTGAGTGCCGTTCAGTAGCCATGTACGGACTGTAACGACGAACGTTACAGTAGAACGTGCTAGGGGTAACGTATCTAAAGGCACTGCACTGACATTAAAAATCAGAACGCCGTATTTCTGAGTGGCGTGAGGTTAGGCTTTCGCATACCCAGACGGAAGTCTTTGTTCATTGCGCAGGATATAAACGAATGATTAAAACCATTTATCAGTCATGACTAACAAGTCTTCGGGCCATGTGACTTGTATGGAAGAGGAATGAAACGTGTACAGGAGTTTGATGGGTAAACCTGAAGCACAGGTACCGCTTAGAAAATCTAAGCGTAAATAGGATAATACTAAAGCGGATTTTAAGGGAATCGATTGGGTGAGTGTGTACTGGCTTTTTCTGGCTCAGGACAAGGAGAAAGGGGGCGGATCTTTTGAAGAACTTTGTGAACCTTCGAACGAAATAAAATGTGGGGGGCTTCCTTTGACTAGGTGGGTAACTGTTAGTTTCTGAAGAAGGACTTTGATCCACGGTTTCAATTAATTAATAAGTTGGTAGCTTAGTCAGTAGAGTGTCTGGACAGCCGAGGACTAGGTTTGAATTCCTGGCACAGTTAAGGAAGTTCTCTCTTTTCCACAGTGTCCAGAGTGGCTCTGGGGCCCCACTAAGCCTTCTGTACAATGAATATCGGGGTCCTTTCTGACCAGTGACCTCCATGTCGTGCTGAGATTACGAAAGCTTGGAGCTGTACCTAGGTACTCGCATGCGCATTCGTGGCTTCATGCTTAGTTAACCACACGGGCTACTTCCAGTATTTCATCTCTGTCCCACCCAGCAGTGTTAATAGGAGCGGTTCACATTCGTATACTGAATCAGGCTGCTAAAGTTTATCAGACTTTCTTTGCATCTTTTCTTCTTTCATGACTCTCCAGCACTAGTGGGCCCTAGGTCTCCTCATTGTTGAGGTTTCGACACCACACTCGGTAGAACTCCTCTGGATGAGTCATCGGCCCGTCGCAGAGACTTCTACCTGACAACACACAAGAGTCACAACAGACAGATGCCTCCGGCGGGTTTCGAAACCACAATCCCAGCAAGCGAGCAGCCACAGATCCATGCCTTAGACCGCGCAGCCACCGGGATGGGCGCCTTCCATCTAGTGGCGAGTTATGAGAATCAATCAGGTATATTACCGGTTCCCCATATGCCTCTGTGGCATGCATAGTAGCACTTTACTTTTGACGAAAATCACCATTTTCTGTGGAAGGATGAACACAGACGACGAAAGATTGCTTTAAGTGATTTCTAATAACATATTCGATTAGTTTTTTTTTCTAGAGCTGTTTAATATCTTCAGTACCAGATGGGGGTGAATGGTGATATTCAAGCACCGGCCGCTTTATCCACGGGGAAAGAATCCCTGATAGGGCTACCAATTGGAGATGAGGTTGTGTGGACCCCGGGGCGCAAAAACAAAAATCCGTGCCATTTCAGAGACCGAACGTGCGGTATTTGTACCCCTAGAACTATACTGCTAGTGCTAAAATAGTAACTGCAAGATTTTAAACTTTGTACTAAATAAATAAACAATAAAGTTTTAAAAATCACGTCACAACAATAATTATTAATGAAGATATTTTTAGTTTTGCTACATGTTTCGGCCCATAAGAAGCTATCTTAGGGTTTATATGAACGTATTTAGGACAGCATTTCTTTACTGAGAATTGACATTGTACGCGGGGACGTTTCAGTTACAGTTTGTGAACTTTGGCCTTCATCTGTCTCACGCAGTACGTCGGGCTAGGGATGGTTTAATAAATAATAAAAAAAAGATCCGATCCGCGAGTGGGTTTCGAACTACAGGTTGCAAGCCACGATGTCTTTGGCCCATCATTTTAAGCCAGACCTTGGACGTGTGGTCGGCCACGGAGAATTACAGATGTCATACTGTGGAGATAACATAATATTTTGATTGGTCCACACTAACGTGTCTGTCATGTTCTGTCTTTAACATTTATTACGTCCTGAATTCCCACTTGGCGTGATTCTGGGGGCAGAATAAAGTACAGTATGAAATACGTGCCTTGAAACAATTGGAAGGGGCGAGCGTTTACACTGTAACACCAAAAGCAGATACTGTTACCGCGGAATAAATTCGAAATGTCCTCGCTGTTAACCCCGTTTGGTAAACAGGTACCAACAGGTGTGTCCTGAACGTCGGTGTGTAGGCTATCTTACCAGAGCACATGGCGTCACGACCCAGAACACCTCAATGTTGATATTCACAGCTGTGTTTGTGTGTGGGAGGGAGGGGCAATAATTCAGTGGAATACTCCAAGAAGGAAACAGGCAAGCGTAGTTGATGTAGCGACTCGATACGGGGTTGGACGGTCCGGGGATCGAATCCCGTCGGTGGCAACGGATTTTTATCCTCCCTAAAACGTCGTCCATACTGACTCAGGGGCCCACCCAGCATTATATTCAGTGGGTACCGGGGCTCTTCCCCGGGGTTAAGGCGGCTGGGGCATGAGGTTAATCATTCACCTCCTTTTAGTGTCGAGATTAAGAATTAGTGGGCTGTACTGCTACTCCACCTACATGCCTGCATGTCGTGGACAGGGGAAGTTTTACACCGGAGAAGTGTCTCGTGCTGTGTTTTGTAACGGCTTTCTTCATATTTTATTTGAGCCATGAAAGATTTTCTTATGATCTACAGACCTGAATGTTGCGTTTGACACATTTCCGGCTTGTACAAACAACAACAGAGGATGCTGGGGGCTTAACCCTTCAATACCGATCTCGGTGCATTGTTCGGCCCTTTAATTCCTCACACGCTACCGGTCTCGGTGCACCATACGGATGTGAAAGCATTTAAGGTTACGAATTTTAAAACCGTTACTTCCTGTGCAGCATTTGGAATTTAAACCCCCAGCGTCATTGAAGTGTTAATAATTCTTTTGTCACAGATACACAGTCAACACAGGTTACAGTCTATACAAATTCTACAGCCTACACACCGGCTATACGGTATACGCATAGTCTACACCCTGTACAGTCTACAGTCTATATACAGTCTACAGACTCTACAGTCTACTCAGTCTACAGTCCACACACGGTCTAGGCACTCGTTCATTGTCCCCTAAACATTTATAGCAGGATAAGACGTTTCGAATAAACGTTTTAGCGAAAAATTAAACACATTTGTCGTCGACTACATTTGTTTTGTATTTTCGAGATCATCAGAAGCACGGGAACGGAAGCAGCACAGTCGTTACGCTACGCGCACAGTTACCCGACTTGTTGCGTATCTACACGCATGTAATCTCTAGAATGCTGAACGTTCTTTGTTGAAACAGGTCTCATGCGAAGCGGCAAGAGGTCGTCGACCTGTGGTGGTCTGGAGATCACACCTGGGTCCTCTCCATACATTTCTGTAGCGATTTTAGTGACACAAACCAAACGTCACTGTGGCTTTAGTGCGTTCACCTCTGAGTCATCCTTGAACCCAAGAAGTATGAATTGCGAATGGCATGTAGCAAATACGTAAAAATGCAATTCCTACCTCAAAGTAAACACCATCAATCTCCATTGCAGAGACCGATCGGGTAGATCGTGTTGTCAGTTACAGAGTTTCTCAGAGTCGGTGATAGACGAGAGAATGAATATGCACTGCTGGTGCAATGACAATGACAGGGGAAAACCGAAATCCCGGGGAAAAAAAAGCCTGTCTCAATGCAGCTTTGTCTCCACAAATCCCACACCGATTGGCCTGGTGTCGAAGCCGGTCCTCTGCACTGACAGGCCGGCGACTTAAAGCCTGAATCATTGCACGAATTCCCGTTTGTTCTAGAAATCCTACGAATGAAGGAGTGCTCTTTTGAGCCCCATTACTACTTACATTTCGGGGTGCTGGCTTATGATCATCCGGTCCTTCGTTGCGACAGCCCGCTCGCTGAGTGTCGTCAGCTCGACATTATTTGCACTTTAACATTTATTTAATTCTGTTCATATTACATTGGTTTGGGCATGTATAGAGAATGGAAGAAAATAGAATTCTCAAAAGAGTATTATATATGAATTTGGAAACAACAAGATTTAGAGGTAGACCAAGAAATAGATGGCAAGATGAAGTGAGGGATAATGGAAGAATAGTTGGTGGAGAAGGGTGGCAGGAAAAAGTATATAGCAGAGAGGAAAGAAAGAAGCTACTGAGAACGGCAAGGAATTGTCGCATTCTACACATGCTAATGGAATGAATGAATGAATGAATGATTGAATATTTCTACTGTGCCACCAGTCTAGATTCATTTCTCCTTCACAGTGTTGTTTAATTGTTATCTTTCAAATTTTCCTAATATTTTATCATATATAGGTATTTTCTATTTTCTGCCCTCCCGATGGAGTCACTAGAATTTTTCATTGACGTAATCCACACTATGACCCTGGTGTCGACTCAGCCTGTAACCGAAATGAATACCAGGAATACTTCCTGGAGGCCAAACGCGGCCATTGCATAAGGCTCACAACTTTGCCATCTCCATGTGCTGATTCTCCGGAAATCTGGGGGCCTCAAAATTCTGGAACTCCTCTGGACCTGTCGAGGACAATATAGGGATTGCTTTACCCATTTTCTGCCATCGCTTCTGTTCTTACATCCTGCTGTTATCCTAACACATGCTTCTGTTTCGATATTCCTAACTTCCTCCCTCGAAACTTCAGATTCTTCAACATGTTCATGTGTGGCTCCCTACGCTCACTGATGCGTATTCCATTTCCAGCGTCTCTCCTGGCACCCTCAAGTCTCTAAATTCCTAATTTACACCACACTGTTCTCCTAATTGTTTCCCTGCACGTGTTTCTGCGTACTGCTGCTTCCCCATGGCTTTTACAACGAACCATTATATGGAGTCAGTGATCTTTTCTCTCTCATACTGCCCTTCATACCTTGTCTATTACAACTAACACCCATTCTGCTTGTCATCAGACGCAAAAATCGGTATGTTTTTCTTATTCCCAAATATCACATATGCCAGAGGTCCAAAAATGTTCCAAACTTCTAGTGCCACAAGGATGATATAAGGCAGGTTGGACGCTGGGGATCCACAAATATGAGGAACCACTGTACAAAATTTGGTGGCCCGGTATTTGTACACCTGCAGACTTATGTCAGTCTTTGCGCTTTCAGTTTTCATTTTGTTTATCCGGATGTCCTTCCCCCACTTTGCTGATCTTAGTGCTTGTTTTTCAAGGGAGATAAGATGGCCGCGGCGTGTGGCACGCATAAACAAGAACAAAGTTGTATTCCGAGTTTTGGTGGGTAAACACGAAGGGAAGAGACGCTTGGTAGGTGAGAAAATAGATGGGAAGAGAAGCCGGTTTGCAGGGTGTGGACTGGATTCATCTTGCTTAGGGTACAGACCAGTGGTAGGCTGTTGTGAACATGGTAATGAATACGCAGGTTCCGCAAAATGCGAGGAAAGTTTCTTTTGATTAGCTGAGGAAATGTTAGCTTATCAAGGACACTACTCGACGGAGTTAGCTACGTTACGGAGGACATCTACGTTGTGTTGAAAAATAGCAATATAGGTATATAAAATATAAATATAAAATATATAGCCTAACACAACTCAACTGAGCTGTGTTAGATTATATATTTTTATTTATATTTTATATACCTATATTGCTACTAGGCGCTGTGTATGGCTGTTGGTAATAGGGAATGTATTACTGGTAACATTCTGTAGTCAGACGGGGGATTGTGGTGTAAAGCTGACAGTAGCTGATGATGGGATATGTCCCTGTGTGCCTGATAATGGTCGCAGGAATCAGGTTAGTGACAATGATTAATATGTTGGTGATAGGCTTTAAATTGTGCCTGGCTAATTTTAGGAACATGGGCTAAAGAGTTTTATACAATACAGTTGATTTTAATGGTTATATATAGCAGGTCTGTTCCACCTTTTGTGTTGTGTTGTGTTGGCAGCTTCGGGAAAATTTGGTCTGCGGGTAATATGAAATTCAATACACAGAACGAGGAATGAGAAAGGATACGTATAATTATTTGCATAATTTTCAGTGTGTATTGTTCTACACCATATGAAAAGTGGGTCCCTGTCACCACAACATGGCATGTCCTCCGTTTGCGGATGGAGGAACGGCCTCTAATATGAAGGGCAGCTGTTAATATATTAAATAAGCAGTCGCGGACAGCCGACAAGGTGTGGTCCTCCAGCTTGGGGGTTGGGCGAGGTGCTAACAACTCTTCACCTTAAAAAGGTATCATGTTGCGAAACAGTCGAAGAGTGCGCGACCACTTGTGAATGAGGCAATGAACCTTCGGGTTCCATAAAATACGGGGATTGCTCGACTAGCTGAAAAGCTGTTAGCTTCTCAAGAATGACTCTGCTCCATGGAGTAAGTAAGTAAGTAAGTAAGTAGGTTGAGTAAGTTAAGTAAGGTAAGTAAGTAACTAAGTAAGTAAGTAATTGGTCTACACACCATGTGCAATAAATTATACAGATAATAACAGAAAAAATTACGAATATACAAGTCACAATACAGAGTAGGGTGTCGCTATTTCTAGCACATTTTTATAAAATGAGTTTAGTAATGTAACGCATGTCTCCACCAGCAAACAGCCTGTAATTTTTCCGAAACTACGTCGATGTTATATCTCAGCTTTGCCCAAGGAAAGGGTTAAAAGACTTTTCTCATTTAAGATTTTTCCGATGGCAACAAAACGCTGCGGGTTGAGCGTTCCTGTCACGAAGGCTATTTTCTGTGTGTGTAGTAAAGTCACGTGTCTGAAGGCAAGCTAACCGGTTCAGTACTGAATGTCTTGGAAGTTCTGTTAAACATACAGAACAGTGACCTGTCCGGTTAGAACGGAAATGTCACCGGCTGGATATAGTACCTGCCTGTCTGTCTGTCTCATGTTCGATGAATTTCAGCACAGAACATTTACATTCTCTATCTTGTTCATATCCGTGCACCAATACCACAATATGAAACACCGACGAATGCACACTTATATTACTAAATGACCACTTTATTTGCACTATACGTAAATTGGAAAGGGTATGCAGTCAAACACAACTATGTCAATTAAGATGTATTTAATAGCTATACTAGACAACTACATGTTTCGGCCTATACTGGCCATCTTCAGGTTGTCTTCAAGAGAACTTAACTTAGGGTCCTACTATATACATTGAGTGCGCACGTGGTGCAGAGATCGCTACATACGGGCCTTATTGCGTTATGTAATTTCTGTATGTGGTGGTAGCCATTAAATACATCTTAATTGACATAGTTGTGTTTGACTATATACCCTTTCCAATTTTCACACACACAACGGGGATGACACACTTCCAAAGCTATACGAACTCCAACATGCTTCAACCTTTAAAGGGTCATTTCAGGGAGTATAACTGATACATTCTATCAACTAGTGACCCATTTTGTTGACCCACGCTGCTAGAATTTATCAGTTACACTCCCTGAAGATGACTGTTTAGGGATTGAAACATTTTGGAGTTATGTGTAGTGTTAATAAAGTGGTGATTTAGTAATATATGAGTGCATTCATCGGTGTTCATTTAATATCGATGTAATTATTTTTCATTGCTATTATCCATCAAAGATCCGACATGAAGTGGCCTGGGATTGAACCTACGCCTTCCTGGTGAGAGGCCGGCGAAAACCGCCTGGGACAAGGCAAGGCCCTTCAATGCTAATCGCTTTGTGACAAACATTAATTCGGTTTCCACATGTTTCATTAAATTTTCTACTACGTATTTGCTGAGACAGTAGGGCACGCGGTGGGGCAGTTGGTTGAGGCACTGCGCTACAAGCCGGAAGGTCGCGGGTGGGATTCCCGATGGTGTCACTGGAATTTTCATTTACATAATCCTCCGGCCGCACTATGGCCAAGGGGCAGAATCAGTCTTTAACAGAAAGAGTACCAGAAATACTTCTTGTGGGGTAAAGGCAGCCGGTTCGTAGGGCTGACAACCTTACCACCTTCGTGTGCCGATTATCTTGAAATCTGGGAGCCTCAACATCCTGGAGCCCTCAGGGTCTGTCCGGGCGTGTAATTGCTTTACTTTTTTACTTTTACCTTTATTTGCTAAGACGAATCAAAATACAAAACAGAAGATATATGTTTATGCCGGTATGTTGGTAGCACTGTTTAGGATTGAACTACTGCACCTTCTTTCGGGTTAGTACGGCCATCGTTCCAAGTTACGTCGTACGTGTTTGTGAAACCCGCGACGTAAGTCGCAGGGTGACTAGTTTTCTGGAGCCACCTGCTGTCTCAGAGTCCTCTTGGTAGAATTACACGCACCTGGATGATGTTGGAGGTATGTTTGTCCGCATCGTTGGTAAATAGCTACCAGACTACACGGTATCATAACCCAGACTAACAATATGTGATTCACCACTATCGCGGAAACCTTACATCTCATACGCTTTCACATTCTGCATGCGTTTTATCCTTTCATTTAGTGTGCTGTGCTTAAAAGGTTCCATTGACCGGAATCTGCATGTTCTTTAGAATGGCTCTCTTCCAGCTTCGGTTTTTTTTTCATTCCTTACTGTGACCTCGTGGCCCTAGTAAGGCGATTTCGCAAAGCTTCTGGATGGCTTATTCAATATATCACATTACCATACCATACAGGATATCTTACTCAATTCCCCTGCTCATTTGACGGTTTGTGGCGTATGTTACAGTGTGGTCGTAAATTTGTTAAATGATACTACGGTGTGTACAAGGGTCTGCCACCAGAACCTATCCTGAGCCAGACAAAATCAGTGCATGCCCTCATATCTTGTTTACTTAAGAACCACTTTAGATGAGTTAGCAAGGTTGTAAAAAGCGACTATTAGCTTCTTCTTGTCTGTCCGTCCCTCCATCCATCTTGTCCGCATGGGAAAACTCAGCCTCTCTTGCATGGATTTTGGAGAAATTCTGTATTGGGAATTTCTGTTAAAGTATGTCGAAAAAATGCAAATTTGGTTCAAACGGACAAAAATAGCACGTACTTTACGCGAAGACGTACGTGTTCGTATGATATCTCACTGCATTTTTTTTTATTGAGAATAGTATCAGATAAAACGCGTGCAGGAAATTAAAACACAATTTAATGTAAAATAACCGGTTCTTGTTTCTTTTATTAATGGCGTACAGAGAAGAAGAGAGTCCGTGCGTAAACGCTGTAGACGGATTTGCGTCAGGGCACTATGAGTGAAATTTTTGTATGCATTTATGCGTTCTTATACTCTAGAAGAGCAGAAAAACGCACAAATACATACAAACATTCTGGTATTGTGGGCCGATACATATGATGAAAAATACTCTGCCACGCACCGATATCCACCAGACGTAGCTATAAATCGTTTAAAGCCCAACGGTCACTATACGTACCGCCAGGTTTAAAATCCACCAATTCTACGTTCTGCCCACACAGTGCATTTATGTGTTTTGTATGGATCTCAGAACAAACAGCGATTATTTCCCAATACAACATTAACTGACTGGTTTTTATAATCGAGACGGAGTGTTTTTATTGTGCGGCACGGACTGAATTCTTAAATATAATTTACCTTAATTTTTCGTCTTTAAGGGGTTAATAAATTGAATTCTGTTGCGTCACACACACACACACACACACACACACACACACACAAACTGCACGTGTAAAAATGGAACAGGTGTATATTATCTGCTCAGTTCTAAAGAAATAGGATCCCTTCTTCAGTATTAAGATAAGATGGAAGTAATCGTCTATTTTTTCTAATATTCTGGAGACCCGTTAGAAAATGTGATGAGGCCGACAGATGTTTGAGGCCCGCACTTTTATTTTTATTTAACGACGCTCTCAGGTACGAGAGGTAGCAATTGCGGGATGTAGAAAGTTGTGTGCTGAGGAAGGTCATGGCTTTTACCCGTCGCAGAATATTATTCGGTGATCAAATCGAGGTAGATAAAGAAGTTGGGCGTGTGGCACTTGGCGGTTCGAAGAGAAATGCCTACAGGGTTTTGGTCGGGAAATCTGCAAGAAAGAGGCTATACTGAAGGCCTAGACCATGATGATGATGATGATAATAATAATAATAATATTTATTAACTACAATTAGGTTATCACCCGATGGCAGTGGTTATTTTATGCATACGAAATATTAAATTGATTACTAATAAATTTAAGTCGGGAGGGCTACATGAGAAGCGTGTAGTGGCAACTTGGAATCTTGGGAACCATCTCAGCATTTGCTTAAAGACACAGGGAAACCGAGAAAAACCTATAAAGAGAGATGAGAGAATAATATTACTATGGGCATTAAGAAAATAGAATGGGAGGTTGTGGACTGGATGAATCTGACTGAGGATTCGGACAAATGGGGGGGGGGGGGGTTTTGAAACGGTTATGAAAGTTGATAAAAATAGGGAGATTTTTTTGCTTGGCGAAGGACGGTTGTTTTTTTCAAAAAAAAAAAGTTTATTTGGTG
>Ga0123352_10018624_pt1 | contig 11068 bp, 8 predicted proteins | sample TergutLab28metaG_FD_89700 | JGI IMG/M metagenome (GOLD analysis project Ga0123352, IMG submission 89700) | Labiotermes labralis P1 segment gut microbial communities from Petit-Saut dam, French Guiana - Lab288 P1 | ecosystem: Host-associated > Arthropoda: Insects > Digestive system > Gut ... | reverse complement strand
TTTTTAAATGTGTGCCTAGTCACTACTTCTTTGCGAAGATAAAGAAACCTGTGATAATATGGCTACAGGAATGACAATTTTTAGCAAGGCAACTCAGTCCTTTGCAACGGACAACCGAGAACACAATTCAATACCGTCAGTACGCATTTTCGGGGTTGTGAAAACGCAGCATTTTGCCCCACACTGTGGGTGGCTGAGGTGAACAGGTGACTGCGATATCTGAGGTTCTCATGGCGGTGTCTCACGTCTTCTGGGGTATTACATCGTGTCGATTAGTAAACCACCGACGTTTCGGAGGTAAAGTAATCCAAGAACAGTCTTCTTGAACTGTTTTACCCGCAGTATGCGTTATGTTCTTCCGAAACCTCTGCAATATTCACCAGTCGGCATTGGGTAACACTGAGGAAGACGTAACTCTGCCAGTAAGGTAGTGTTTTGATATGGTTACTAGAGGAACGGTTCTGTATATATTTACAAAATTCTATAGCTGTACCATCCCCAAAGTAGCAAGCATATTTGCTGTTTTTAAGAACGGAATTTAATGTGGGTGTGCGAAGGCAGACTGTATTCTGTGTCCCAGTTCAGGTAACGAGACGACGCCAGCGTCTGATTCTCTGAAAGTTTCTGTGGGGGGGGGGGGACCTCCACATTCTCCATCCACCCTCCAGACAGGCGGCAGGTTTGTTCTCTACTGAATAGAGTGAATTTTCACAACACCTATTTGCCTTTCAAGTTGCAGTATTAGCGGAAACAGAAAACAGCGGCAGCGGAGACACTAACACACTCCGTGAAGCAACAGTAATAACTACAAAAAAGAAAACACATTCGACCAGGCGGGCAAGCAACTGAGTCTGCACAATGATAAATTTAGATATGACGAAAGAGAAATGGATGCGACCAAAAAATTGACCTAGTATATGAACCTCTTCTCTGTCTCTCTTCTCCCAGTTAAGGCGGGGAGGGAGAACGGATGACACGCCTTGTTGTGCGTAAAGTTTTTAAAACTGTTATGACAGCAGAATGGCGGGCTGACCTATCAAATGAGTTATGTTTTATGTTTTGTCAATTAGCTTTCAGACGCTCTCTATAACCACATGTGTACTTTGTTGCCTCTGAAAATAATACCAGACTGCAGTGCACACACGACAGGGGATACGAAGCCCAACTGCATTGTGTAAATGCGGCATAAGCAACCCCACTCGCTATCAGCTACAAAAAGATATATGTGCAACGTTTAACCTTTCTGTATCAATGACTGGCGTATCTCTGAACGCGGGGACCTTCCTTACAAGCAAATAATGGCATATGCATACATGCATATCATGTTCCATTCAGCAGTGAAAATGTTAACTTGGGGTCAAAACGATGCAATCGTATATTGGGGAAATGTTTCCATAGTAAATACAGTACAAAATTGATACTTGTACTAATGTTTGGTTAGTGAAAATATTAAACATCACATTAAACTGTGTTTGTTTTGCCTTCCCCAACTTGTTTACATGAAGTTGTTTTCACGTAGATGGCACAGCGCAACACGAAACAATGCAAACGTGTTCCGTGCTGGGAAAAAAAAAATCTTTGGTTCTTTGTTCACGTGCATTAAAAATAAGCTATTTTAAACCCAGTAAGGGCGAGTGGCCATCAGGTTCTCAAGCACTTCGTTCAAAGTAATTAGCAGCAACACCAAACAACTTCCACTCAAACTGGCAGAAAGGAAAAGAGAAAATTTATGGTTGTGTTTCTGTAAATGGGCTCCGTCGATTTAGTGATATTTAGGCTACGCAATGGACGATCGAAGACATGTGGTTCGAGTCCCCACACGGACGAGAGACTTTTCTCTTATCCAAAACGTCCAGAATACCTCTGGGGTACAAACCGTGTTACCTCCACGGATAAAGTGGTAGCAGCGCAAAGCTTGCAATTCGCCTGCATCTAATGACGTGGTTAAGAATGCGCGTAGCTACAGGTACGCTCCACACGCCTTCGGAGCAAGCAAAGGGACAACTTTATCTTTTATTGTACATAACCTAAAATTTCGTTCGCGTTACCTGTTTCTAAGCGCAAATTAAACATGCCAGCGCCACAGTTAGACGAGGTGCTGTTACTTAATTAACTAGGCAGAAACAGTAAAACGTCGCGGTTTCTGGTTATTACCCCTGTTCTCTAAAACACTCGCTCTCGTATGTTACAGATCCATCGGGGTAGCTACACTGAAGAATGAGTAAAAATATACATAGAAGAAGTTGTGGGAAAATTCTGATGCCCATGTTTCAAATTACGTATATGGCGAGGTCATTCAGAACCACCAACGGGCCCTAATTACGTTGCTTAACCACACGTTTCTGAAAATAATTCCCACTAGCGGGTCTAAAGATTTACACTACATTAAACTTAGACAACACAGGATAATGGTCTCTCGGATACGAATTGGTATAATTTCGTAGGCGACTGCCAAACGTATTGGAAAAATATTCTGCCTCCATTTACATTTTCTACCCTCAAGTCAGCAATAACAGACTTTCCCAAGACGCTGTTAACCACTGAAGTACAACTTCACAGTCCACATGACCACAGTCTTAAACATTAAATTTGTTATATTAAACTCGAAAGTCTGACATTACTGCCATCTTCGTAATGTACCAGTAAGTATTATTTCATGGACAATTAACGATGAGTAGGTACATCTACTATCATTTCCCATAACCAATGTTAGTTATCGCTGGCATCCAAACGCTTAGCTTATCATTTGCGCAGCTACCACATTGTCTTAAAAAAAAACAATATTTGCATTTTCTTCCAAGACACCCGAAATATTAGGTCATAATTTCACACAGCCGCCAAGTTTGTACAGTTGAAGGTAGGAAGTTAACAAGTTAGGAAGAGTCGGCGGTGTGTAGCCCTAAGGCTACCTGTGCATTCGCTCTCTTACCGACCCGACATAAATATAAAGGTTATGTTTTATTGACCGTGCATCTCGATATAATCGTGTAAAGAAAAACCAACTTCATGCACAACTTATTCTCACTATTCTCAAGTTTCGGGCGTATCTGGGCCCACCATCAGGAGGTACAACCGTATGTATACAGCAATTGGTACTTATTCTTTTTAAATGACTGTCTGTTGTCCTGGTGGGATTGGAACAATCCAACCAGGACAACAGACAGCCATCTAAAAATATTATACTGAGAATAAGTTGTGCATCAAGTAGGTTTTTCTTTACACGATTAATTATAAGTTCGTGATTATTTTCAAGAAAACCTCCCAACGCGCGAGTATCTGAAATGTGCCTCTTCACGTCTCACACAACACACATTATACGTTTTCTTTGTATCTTAGCAACAGGCTTAAAATTGATAATGACATCTCGTAAACGGCGAGATATCGTACTTTTACGTATCTCGTAAACGGCGATATTTACAATCGACAGCGCTCACTTGACATTTGTATCCTAGTCCTGGCCTATTCGATTAGCGGCCCGTGGGAAAAGTCAGGCCCGTGAGATGCTGCTGACCGGATCGCGAAGTAACACAGTAAATATTACTGCTGAACTGCTGTACTCTAAGAATTGATTATTACATTACGTTGAAGGGTGGTGACACACACACACACACGCACGCACGCACGCATGCCGAAGGTTCTTTGGAGGGGTAACGGTTGTCGGGGCGTTAAGCTCTCACGTCACCCCACCACGTCACTATTGGTTTTCATCGTCTCTTCTTCGGCCCATAATCAGTTATCGTTTCAGAGTATTCTTCTGCTCAATTTTATCAGCTTGCCTTGCTTTTCTGCTGTGTCAGCCGGTCAGTCTGGACGGGACCTACAGGCGGTCTGAATGCTTTGTTCATCACGTTAAAGGATGCACTTACTATACACCGTAAATTTGGTAGAATACATTAAATATGTGCACGTCAAAAACAAGATTTAAAGAAGATCTGGGCGAGATAATGCATATTTGTCTTGGCGTTAAAGTACACGTTATTCAGATTGGCTTGAAACTTCTCGACTGATTCTCCAAAAAATACCGAAATATCAAATCTCATTAAAAACCCGTTCAGCGACAGCCGAGTTGTTACAGGCGGACGGACAGACATGAGGAAGCCAACAATCGCTTTTCGCAATTTTGCGAACGCGCCTAAAAACAGTGTTGATGCGAACATTTGAATGTGCCTTTGGATATTCACCACAGCTTATCATCCACGACAAGTTTACTCCGTATCTTCGTGACAGATTTCTTATTACACACAACTGATATCTCAGAAACGGCTAGATATCGAACACAGGCCGTCCAAATTAGCTTCAGCCTCAACCCGTACCTCACACAGAACACAGTATATCTCAATCATAATTACCAAATACGGCGAGACATCACCATAAATGTACCTAGGTCATTATGTAAAGCGTCTGTTATTTGTCCGATTTGAACCAAGACGTTCATGTATCGGCAGACGGTATTATAAATATTTCAAACGGAAGAACGCAGACGGAGACACAAGACGAGACTAGCAGGGGTTCTTCACAACTGGTCTAAGAAAGTACCTAAAAATGCACTGCCCTATGTCATGTGGTAGATTAAGCTTGCGTAAGTTATAAAAACATTCGTTAAATGAGTTCATATAGCTTACGGACGGACACAATATAGTAACCTACGTAGGTTAGTTTCGACGTGGCTTTCTACTTCCATCTTCATGATAAATATAAACGTTGAGTAAACAGTTTGCTCTAAAACGCTGATCACCTCCTACAACAATACACTGCGTCACAAACCAGGAGGCCACCATTTGAATGTTCACCACTGTGAAAACCTCAAATTCCTTTCAAATAAGACATAGCAGGGAAACAGGCCCAATAATATGTCATCTTCCTATTCCTTTTGTATGGCGCTGCAGGGCAATGCGTCTAAGCCCCCCCCCCCCGTATTCCGCAGTATTGTTTGTGAGCGTAAGGCAGAAGTACTTTGACAGGGTAATGGCCTATCGCAAGGCCTCTACAGAACACCGCAACAATTCGAAAACGCGTATACACATGCACTGAATGGGATTCGAACTCGCGATTAATGGTTGAGTTGTTGCAAGTAGTACATAACCTAGAACCGATCGGGCTACACATTTTAAAATGTCCGCTGTGTATATCGGTCTAATTAGCACTGCCATATTGAAAACTCACACTGAAGTGAAAAGAACCAATTGAAACGCACGGAAACACGTAGTTCGGGATGTCACGTGCGTCTAAGTAGCCACAGGCCTACGTAATACTCACTTCAATACACTACACACACTAACAGCCGTGCGTCGTTAAGCTGAACTCGGATACAAGGCAAGTCTCCACTTGCTGGAAACCTTGGTATATTCATTCGCTGTGAAACCTTCATATCTTGCATTATATACAACATCTCCTCCCATTAGCTTCATACACGCCTCCAGTGACGAACTTTGTGTGCCACATAGCTTAGTGAGCTAGCTGATCACACAGCATTGGAAAATCCAAATATCCTACATGCTTCATTCGGTTTTCAGGCACTGCGGCATTTCTCTCAGTCAGTACACAATCATAACTCTGTGCAAGATACACACTATAAGAGCTTGTAATTAACGGATGTCGTTATTAAAGTCTGAATTGTCGCGTCGGCCAAATTGTGGGTGAATGAAAATTTCCATGCCTAATTCTTATCTAAAGTAAATTAAGATGGTGAACGATGATAATTATTATAGTGGTACCTCGCATAATTAACGATTTAACCCTTTCAGTACACATTCCACTCTACATATTCGCATGCTTTGCTACCAATATGCCATGTCCAGCAAGTAACAAAACTTCGCTTGGATTGTCAAGGGATGGTAGAATTTATTTTTACTGACAACATCGAATAACAAAGATGTTAAAAGCAGCAGGACGTAATCGGTGTTTCTAAGAGACGGACGTCGTACGTCGAGATCAAAGTGTTGGATGCGTCATGCCTCAAGCGATTAATCACCATGGCGGCCCTGGTTCATTCTCAGGGCAGTCCACTCGGGACCTGTGGGTAAAGACGGCGCCAAAGCACGCTTCACCCTGCCAATCATCACATCACCAATGCTGAATTCTCACCTGCGACTACTCTTCAAGAGTAGGTGCTACGGCCGCTGCATAAACATAGTTTCATATTCTCCAGTGTCCCTACACACATTCAATGAAACAAATAAAGACATTTTAACAATTAGAACCATTATTTGCATCAGCACTGGCACTTACTGATTAGCGCATGTAGTGCAAGTGTTCAAGGTGAAAAATTGTCAGCTCCGTGGCACAGTCGACGGCGATGAGCATGTGATTGACAAGCAGACACCAAAACTGCTGTTGGGACAGCTGCGGAAGACTGTCCCATTTTTTTTTTTTTTGGCGTAGCTCTTAAACTGTTGTTGACTCTGGTCGTGTGGTTTCAATTTCACGTGACCACAGGCTTTGCACTTCACGCACAATCTTGAATTTAAAGTACCACTCCAAAATTAATTGTTGTTGCTCAAAAATCAGTCGTCCCTCCGCCATTTTGAGTAACTGAATCATGGGAAATTATGCTGTGGTGCCATCTGTACAGTCCGCTTTTAGTACACGGAAATCAATAGCTAGGTTAATATTTCGCCTTAAAATACGCTCATATTTTTTGGGCGTACCGTATTACATTTGGAAACCGACCTGCAAATAACCACAACTTAGACACGGGCAACCGCGGTAAAGGCTTACAATATGTTTCTAAGCGGAGATAATTTTCGCTTAGCCTCTGAACTATGTTAAGCAAAAAGAAGATACTTACCACCTGAGCATTCGGGGAGTGGAGCAGTTCATGTTTCTCTAGCTGATCTTTATGCAGGAAACTAGTGCTACACTGGGAACAAGCGTATATGCCGCCTGCAGTGGCACCTGCGGGGGTGTTGGGGGCCGGAGAACCGACAGGTGATGTTGGCTGTGACACCCCATCATCGCCTCCCAGATGTGGAGGGGGTGGATGAGATGATTCCACGTGGTCCTTAAGCGCCTGGAACCCCGGGTAACCTTTGTGACACTGTGGGCACTTGATGAAGTAGTCGGCCGCTATTCCAGGAGCGCCAACACCTCCGGCTCCTCCGCCAACATCGTCAGCGCCAGATCCTGGGGATATGGCTTTACCCACGCTGGCAGCGGGCAGTGGTACTGTGAACAAAGATCAATGTCAGTTCCAATGAGAGCTGATCACACCTTTGTAAACTGACGCGATGTATGACGGCTGCTTAAGGACATTTTACATGAAAGACACAGTCACAGGTACAACAATTTACATGATACGTCGGACTAGGCTTTTGCTTTCTTACCGTGCAATATGTACATCTAAAAGTCACAGGATTTCAAGGTCAGTGACGTGGTGTCACATTTTACTGTCACCTGTAAATGAAGGTAAAAACCTATCGATAAGAGACAACAATGAAACACGTTTTCTGATTTCGGTGGTCAAGTTCTTTTTGCACGTCCCATCGCCACTAGCTAAGTACAAGAACGTACGAAACGAACGTACTTTGGCTGACGCGGTAATTCCGTTACGAGATTATAAACGACAAAGTTGAAAATCGTGAATGGACATATTGTTTGATACCAACAGAAAATAACGAGATAATTCAACATTCGAAGGCTGTATCACTTACCGCAAACTGATTATTACCATACGCCTACTTAATAAAGAAAATTCATAAAGTATATTTTTGTCTGCAACAAAAGTTACAAAAACTCCACAAGGACCAGCAAGGATAATGGGTTGAGAAAATGAATAAATAAGGAAAATCGGTATACGTGAAAGTAAGCCACAGGAATAATTACGAATATTTGTATAAACTGTTTTGACATAAAAAAAAAGTGCGGAACTCCCTTCTGAAACCACACATATATGGACGAAGGATGAAGCACATACTTGAACTGAAGTTCAAGTATGACAAGTATAGACAGTCTTAAGACAAATGCATTCTATCGATAACGTACGAGCGTCGATTTGCACCTTCGCTTCAGAGATGTAATATGCGGAAATATGCAACTGATATACGAAGAAACCATGTGGTCTCGTCTGTTGTACCAACTTTGAAGAAGAGCATCTGGTATTCAGAACAGGCCATTATATTCATTTCGCGATGATGCAAATAGTGAAAGGGAGACAAAAGCTGCAGGTGTGAAAACAAATCAGACAGATGGCTCCGGTGGCCCCGTTATCCGACCGACAGACCAACGATCCGTAACTTCTAACTGAATTAAAATCTGAAGATGGAACTTAATTCCAATGATCCGAGAAGAAGCCTCCATTTCAGATTACGTGTAGTGCATGTGACATTTATTCACATGGGATCATTTACTCAACAACTGAGGAACCTAGTCTCCGAAACTTTTGGATTTATTCCATCAATGCGGTGGATCACCGCAAAAGGTGTGCTGTAACTTCTCAGCAATTGTTTCATTGGACAGCTTGCGGCAGAATGGCTTGAATTCTGCTGACGAAAATCAAATTCGTATTTGGCAGATAAAAAGCGTAGCAAGTATTGCTACAGAATAAAAAGACCTTCACATGGTTCTAATCAATGTACTCATCTTTACAGAACACAGTTCCGTGACCCATCTGACTTCCACAGATACTAGAACAAGAGAACGGCACAAACCGGCCAAGTCTATGCGAAATGAGAGGATTTTACGGTACCCACGAAGACTGTCGTCTTCTGGAACGTGTCTGGAACATATCTGGTGGAAATTTACCAACGTTCCAGTATTAAAAAAAATCCATCGTCTACCCTGAAGATGGCGCCAAATTTCAAACGACTGTACCTCAGGCTGAATCTAGAAGCTGTTACCAAGAACATCGGCCACTGACATACAAGTGGATACGGGAAGTGGTAACGACCTTCGTCAATACGTGAGCAATGCCGCAACCTGTACAACAATGACGGCAATAATGGTGGAGACATGCCCAAATCAGTGAGCTTATTCCCAGGCCCGTATGTAAGATATTACACTGCCTTAAACTAACTGTAAGATGAATACTTCTGCGATGTGGCGCAGTATCACCGAGCAGTTCCTCGACGTTCGGGAGGATAGTGTCTGCAGCTTCTGAGCCAAAGAACACGGCTGTATGAATTTCAAATTCCACGTGCACTGCTGGCAAACAGTAATGAAGCTTTTGCGTTAACATGTCCTACGCCCGAAGCTGCAGTTCGACAATTTCCAATCTGATTTACGGCTCACAAATTCCTACATTTCAGTTCGAATCATGTGTTATAATCACGTTCAGCGGCCAGGACGCACAATGGCTCGAGCAACAGCGCGACCGAGTCTACATCAACCCCATTATTATCCTTATCGTGATCGCTCTCAATTTCCTACACGGTTAGCTAAGCTATACAGGTCTTAGACATTACTATTAATATGCCTAACTCAAAGGAATAATCAGTGATGCAGGTAAAAATAACTGCCCTTAAAAAGAAAGCAATGTTTCAGCTTTGATGAAGAAGAAGTGAGCAAATTGAGTAGCGTGAGAGTAATACAATGTTCAACCATTACACTTCTGTCAATCGAATAAATCGGCTAGATCTGTATGCCTCATACGGCCAAGGTTTGAAGGTGCCTTAAATAGTCTTTTTCGCGAATAATAACAGAATTAATAACAGAAACTAATAAATTTAAACTTAACAATACTTTATTTATAATCCTATGTGGAACAAAGGAAGACGTGAATTAAATTGAATGATTTTCCAACAAGATGCGACTGCATTCAGTTTATTACACATCTGTAGACAGCTCTACATGTTTCGGGTGTTGACACCCATCATCAGGAGCTCGTGCAACTGTAATTACAGCTTCTGGCATTGCTACCATCCGCTGTCGTTGTTGAATTGGAACTCAACAACGACAGCGGATGGTAGCAGACCGGGTTGACCAGTGTCAACACCCGAAACATGTAGAGATGTCTACAGATGTGTAATAAACTGAATACACTCGCATCTTGTTGGACAATTATTCAATTTGATTCACGATGCAAGGACCCATGAATATAAGAACAGGAAGAAATGCTTGCTCCCAACTGCCTCTCGCACAAAGAACACCAACCTCTGGCTCCACAATCTCCTGAGATAACACTAACTACCAAAGGCATTTTCATTTCGTTTCAATACAGACATAGTCCCAATGACTCTATCACGATCGATGTAGACACCATTAGCCCTGAGGATGAACACACACAACAAAGAGTGAAAGGCTTTTTCTATCGAATGCTACCCGGTTTCCGTAATATCGTTGCTTTTTGGAAGGCTCACAGACTTCGACCATTTGACCTTCTTGTAAGAGATGTGCATTCAACATTGGTGGAATGATACACACAAGGTAAAGCCGGACAGAAACCTGTCCCAGTGCCGCTTTGTCAATTACAAATCGCACGTGGACTGAACTGGCATCGAACACGAGCCTCCGTGGCGACAGACCCGCGCGTAACCGCCTGAGCCATGGCACGGCCTGCGGATGAGCACAAATTTCATCCACATGATAAATAGTCTCAGGTCTTACCTCACAGAGAAACAAAGTGTACTTCCATCGGAAAATCAATCAGTTATTTTTGCATAGAATACTAGTCGGTTTGTGTGTCAGAATCATACGGAACACATAAGCTAGTACTCAAACACCGGTTCACGCTTTTTATCTCAGCCAAATACGAGTGCTGGCATGGAGTATCGGCTGAGTGCGAAGCAGCAGTCAATACTCATAAACGTCCAGTAAACGTTGAAGGATACTGCACTGTGGTACACGTACTGTGGAGCGAAATGCTGAGTTTCAGTTTCAAACCTACCGGTCGGTTGAATAAAGAGAGACCAACTTGATGTCACTTGCTTTACTATTTCATTATTTAATGCTCAACAAGTTTCGGATGTTAATACATCCGTCCTCAGGAGCTTGCGACTTATTTGATGAGTTATTTCATGGGTTGTATTGTTCTGGTTTGGATGGGGTGGTGTGGTATCCGGATGCAGGCTTCAACCACACCACCCCAGCCAAACCACAACGTAACACCAACACACATCGAACCAGAGCAATACAA
>Ga0123352_10018622_pt1 | contig 11068 bp, 7 predicted proteins | sample TergutLab28metaG_FD_89700 | JGI IMG/M metagenome (GOLD analysis project Ga0123352, IMG submission 89700) | Labiotermes labralis P1 segment gut microbial communities from Petit-Saut dam, French Guiana - Lab288 P1 | ecosystem: Host-associated > Arthropoda: Insects > Digestive system > Gut ... | reverse complement strand
TAATGATGAATCCACGATTCGTCACACGTCACAATCGAGGTTAAGAAATTTGGAATCGTCTCAGACATTTGGACAGTGTTCTTGCAAACCTGAATTCGTCGTTCCAGCTGCTCTTCTGTGAGATTCCTGGGTATCCACCTGGCACACACACGACGCATTTGCAGTATCTCTGTCACAATGTGTTGAGTGCGTTCAAAGGAGATGTTCAGTGAAGCCAAAAGTTCGCATAACATTAGCCCTCGGTCATTTTCCAACAGCTCCGCAGCCTTGGCAATACTGACATCCGTAACCGCAGTGGATGGCCTGCCAGAACGTGCTTTGTCGATCACTTGCATGTTACCGTCTTTGAAATGCCTCCACCACTGCAATACTGCAGCACGGCTAAGTGTTTCACCACCATATGCTTGCCATAACATTTCAAGTGTTTCATTACCGCTCTTCCCAAGTTTAACACAAAATTCAATCACACACCTCTGCCGTATTTTCACACAGACATCTTCCTCATCCGCCATGACAAAACGTACTAGGTGTTTCGCTGTGACCAAATCCTGAAGGCCACAGCTATCCAACTACAGGTTCAGACATGTCAATGTATGACTTTCACAATCCCTAGTGCAGTGTTGCCACGTCTAACACTCGGAAAGAGAAATAGAGGCAGTCTTGAAACTTTTCCATCAACCTACGTACATTTCACTGTTCATCAATTGGCAGCAGTGATGTGAATATGATTGAAAGGTGTTTTGTTTTTTAGAGTGCGTACACACAGGGACAGTGTTAGGTTGAGTATTGAGAAAAATGGAACAAAAAATGTGGCAGGGAAACAAGACGGGATATCACGTGACCCATTAAAATGGTTAGGTTTGCCCATGAGGATGCTAGGTACACTAAGATACACTTCAGGTATTATGTCCTAATGTCCAGAAAATATATCTAGTAACCCTCTTCTTCTGGAGTTTCCAGATTTCACAACTTTTAGAGTATTTCCTTAAATATTATTATCTAATTGATGTTAATAATGGAGATGATGTGTGTTTTGTGCAAGGTGGGACCTAAATTCTGAATATTTAGATGACCTTAAGGCTTCAGATGAGTGGTGCCACTGTGTCCAGAACTTTTGAAGTTTGGAGAGTTGTGCAGGAAGATGGAGGTCCAGAATGTAGTTTTCTGACCTTTGGCAGTGTATAATTTTGTGGGTTGACACAGACAGTTTGGAGGAACCAGCAACCTGTTTCATCAGAAATGACAGAATTTGCTCCTAGCTGATTCCAAAGTGATTATAGTGATGTTTGGTTTGATTATGTAGGTGGGTTGTAAAAATTGTGGCCAATCACAACCAGAGAAAGAAGGGAGGGAATAGAGCATAATGTTGGTTGGTAGGAACTGTGAAATGGGAAAGTTAACAAACCAGGATGCAGAACACTTAAGTGGTACCTGGGTTGTCAGTAAATTTTCCATATACATATCGTATTCTTGTCACCCTGGAAAGGGGCATTTTATATGCTGGTTACCCATCTTTCCTGTTGGATCCTATAGGGCTGTATCCACCCCCCCCCCCTTTCCTTCTGTTGGTTCTCATGAGCCAAATTCCTTGCAACCTGCCCGTGTAATCAAATTACAACTTCACCCACATCAGTTCTTTCTCAAGTTGACCTTCCTTTAAACCTGAAGCTGGAGGCAACCTGTTCTTCCCATTCTCTCAGTTTTGTTTTTGGTAGACTGAAGATGTTAATCTGTGACTAGGAAGGTTTGCATACAGATTGGACTGAGGAGTAAAATTGGAACCCTCTGAATAAAAATCCAATTATGTGCTTGAAGGCCACCATTTCCCCTCTGGTGGGTAGTTACTTCTCTGAAATGAAGAAACCTCACCATTTTTTTTTATCAGATGATGTAGTGCCACATGTTAGAGGCCAGAAGTAGTGATAATTACTGCCATGAAAACCTGAAGCCTTGCATAGGAAACATGTATCAACATATACTCCATTGCCATGTAGTTCATAAACTTTGAGAGTTCAGAGGATGTTGCACTAGTTTATAATAATAATGAACACATGTTGAAATGGGGCATGAATTTATATAGTGTTAAATGAACTTTTTCGCATTGTTTGATATTTTCTAGACTCGTGGGTCAATACCTCTGTTCTGGAATCAACTTCCTAACCTCAGATACAAACCAAAGCCACGACTGAACCAGAATGAGAACCATGCAGAAGCTTTCTCAAGACATTTTGACACACAGATTTTCAATTATAACAGGCAGGTTCTTATCAACCTGGTGAGTTTTGTATTGTAGATCATAATGTTGGTAATAGTGGTTTGTTCTTGCAACATTTATGTTTATAATTAACTGTGAGGGATCTTCATAATGTTTCCACATTTTTTGTCTGGCTGTCATTGGTATGAGCTAAACTTTTGAGAGCTGGTAATACTGCAGCTGGGTATGTAACATTGCTCTCAGTGTGTGAATTGCTGTTGAGAAGGAAACACGGTTGCCCCACTTTTGGTTTGCACCAAGGAAGAACCAAGATAAGTGGTGTGTTTTTTATGGGCAGAAGGTCTGCATGGTGCTGAAATTCACACACGTTATGTGCTCAATAAGGAGACAACATTGTTTCTCAGGGAAGTATATACATAGATAGAAATATTGAAGAAAGGCTGGACAAGTGTGATTGATGCAGAGCACTTGGGAAGCCACTCATCATACACCAGTGATAAGAACCTGAAAGAAGTCAGTCAGAGTCATGATTCTGGAGGAAAGAAGAGTTACTACTGCAGAAATGCCACAAACAGTAGATGTTAGCGAACGGTCAGTATGTTCAGTAGTTTGTGACAACTTTGGGTTCCACAAGTCTTGTACAAGATGGGTGCCCAGGCAGTTGACAGAAGGTAGTAAGTGCATTTGTAGAGACATGTGCTCTAATTTCTGGAGTGTGATCACAACAAAGGAGAGAACTTCTTGTATTGCATTGTCTTGGGGATGAAACCTGGCACGATCATTGTGAACTGGAGAGCAAATGACTGTTATGCAGTGGTAACAGCCTTCCTGTTTCCAAGAAATTCAGATTGTGGCCTTCAGCCTGAAGTGTCATGCCAATGGTGTTTTGGGATTCCCAAGATCCTATCTGTGAGCATTATCCACAAATGCAGTGTAGGTGTGGGATGACAGTATCAAGTGCACAGTATTCCGACATGCTGCAAAATGAACTGTGACCTGCCGTACACACTAAACGGAGACAATGACTCACCAGTTTCTCTTTTGTAACATGGCAGTGCTTGCCATCATACCACTGCTACACAATGTCCATTCTTGAGACACTAAACACAGAAGCTCTTGAGCACTCAGCTAGGTCCACAGTTTGCAGATGATATGAAGTAGGTGGTGCATGACTTCATAAAACAACAAAAACTGTTTATTCCATTGCCTCTTAAAAGCTTGTAGGTGATGTACAAAGTGTCTTGAGAATCAGGGAGACTGTGTTGAGAAATTATGCATTTTTAATGTCTGAAAGATAAATAAAAAATATTTGGAAAAAATGTGGAAACTTTCTGAAGTTCCTTGTATTATATACAAGCTGTAGTTCTTTTCATTGTTCACGATATGGGATGCCTTCCTTTTTAATGTCACAGAATGTGTTTGGCAGATAAACTTTAAAATAATAACACTTAAATTAAATTATTCATTGTTTTCCATGTACAGTCTTACAACAGTATTGAGTAAGAAACATGCTGGTTTCTTACACTTAGGATGTATTGATCCTTCATTGGTTACTTTGTAGTAATATTGCATTGTAATTAGGAGGGGAGATGTCACCTTTTGCTCCTTGTAAATTTGTTGCAACCCCAGGTGGACAGGAGTTAACCTGATAACTTATGGGATGCTAAACAGATGGAGAGAGAGAGATGAAAAGAGTGCACAACATTATACAAGCACTGTGAACAACCATCATTGTATTCATAACCCCCTCCCCCCACCTTTGCCAGAAAATAACAATAAGATTTGCAATAGTTAAAACCATGAAGGACACTTCTTTGCAAAATCCCAACAGCAATTAAAGCACTCTCAGGCTCCATGCCAACCTCATGTAAACAGAAATGCTGCCACAGACAGCCATAAAATAAGTTAGCTATCAAATGATCATACAGATCACTGAACAAAAACAAGTGTGCAAAAACTGGCAACAGGAAATTACTTGGAGCCCTATCTTACAATACAGTGGCCTGCATGCATCATCTCCCAGGCAGTTGGATTACTACAGAGAGGAGCCCTCCTTCCAATCCTCAGCCAAAACAGAATTTTGTAAAATAGGCACAAGCTAAGACTCTTTTACTCCTGCAGACTTCTTCCCTCCTCAGTCATTTGTGCACTGTCCCTAGAAAATAAGACTAGACAGGTGAGAGTTGGATTGAGGTTACATGCGAAGACAATGGGCAAGCAGGTAAAGGACAAGGTTGTAGTGGTGTGGTGTACCAACCTTAAGCAGTACAGCTCGATGTTTCCAGCATGTTTCAGTCCTTCCTGGATCATCTTCAGGGAAATACATAAATGTAACATATCGAAATTACTAACAGGTTTTACATTTGTAACTGTATGGATTAAAAATGTGGTACTTGACAAGCATCATCGTGAAAATTGAGCAGATAAGTTAAAAATCTTCCTGTGAAATTTATTTGTGTGCAAATAAGAGAATGTGGTTCCTTAAGGATCTTTAAAATGAGATTCTTTAACCATACCCTAACTAATGTATTATTTGCAGTAATTTGCCATTACGAGGTTCTGCTCATATAGTACATTGCAGTTTTTGCTATACTGTATGCAGTTATATTAGTTGGATGTTAAGCAGGGTTTTATTTTGTTGAGACAACATGTATAGCATGATTTCTTAATATTGGTAATGTGTTATAGCTGTTTGTGCATGGTGAATTGATTAATCTGTAGAATAATTTTTTTAATCATAGCTTCATTAAATGTTATTTTTTGGTATTTTTAACGAGAATAAACAAAGCAAAATTAATTGCATAATTAAAATGTCAGATATCTAGACGGGTACTGTTAACATTCAAATGAGAGCGTGAGCTTTAAATTTTGGGTACTTAGTTTCTTGTATGGATGAAGTTTCATGAACTTGCAAGTATGAGTGACTTATTGAACTTGTGTTCGCTCTTGTATTTAATACAACTAATTGCACATGTAACCATATATAGCTATTTGTTATTGTGATACTTCTGCATATTTCAGCCCCTATAGGTTATCTAGATCAAAGGAAGCAGGCTAAAATGCAGTGGTTACAGAATCCTAACCAAAGAAATGTAGATGATTGAAACACTGTAAGATGTGAAAATAGTAGACATTTCAGGAACAAAAAGAAGGAATGTCTGAAAGCTAAAATTGATGAACTTGAAACTAACAGCAAGACCAAGAATATCAGAAACATGTATAGGGCGTCAGTGACTTTAAGAATGGTTACCAGCCTAGAACTAATATAGTAAAGGATGAGAAGGGTGATTCAGTTACAGACTCCTACAGTATTTTGGGCTGATGGAGGAACCATTTCTCTCAGGTATTGAATGTACATGGGGTTATTGTTAGGCAGACAGAAATACACAGCAGAGCCACTAGTGCCTGAGCGTGTATTTTGTGTCTCAGTTGTCTCTCAGTGTGTGTGTATTCATGTGCTGGGTCAAACCTCAGTGACAAAATGTGAAATCCTGAGTCATGAACTGATATAGCCATGCACTGTCCTTCGCATGACTGGCTGGTTCTCCAGGTAGAAAAACACAATACGCATCAACCATCCTGCCACCAGCAAGTTCCATGCTTCACATTAGCAAACTTGCAACAAACTGTCATAACAATATAGTGTCCTAGCCCCTCTGTAAAGTTGCAGCAACAGTAGTCAATTATTCAGACTGTTTCAAACATAGTAAATTTTTTGTAGCTTTTACACTCAGGTACTAGAATCCAAAACTGAAAACAGCAAGACTAGATGTTAATAGCTTGAGACCTTCCATTATTTCATTTTCCATATATGATCAGTCTCCTTTAACCTTTAGCATGCTGCCTTTAAATTACAGGCTTCTGCTGCAGCTGGAGCACTGTTCAGTTGAAATTCCCACAGCTGGACATTGTTTACCCTTGCAGATGAAAGAAATAAATATTTAATGGGACAGCATTTTTCTATTCGTCCATAGAAGGTATATCGCTACCAGCTGCAAACAGTGTCTACTCTGACTTACATTCTGGCTGGTCCCTCTTGACCATTGCTCACCTGGACTTGTCTCCCTTTTTACAACATATTTCAACTAGGTGTCAAACTTGATTTTGAATGTCTTCAAAATCCCAACAGTTTAGATGTCAAGATCAAAATCTGCCTGGGGAGGGATTCATGCCGGCCTAGGCTAGGACTACGCAGTTTTCTGAAAAGGGGAGGTAGGAGGTCAAGACATTCTCCCTGAACTGAAGGCTACATTATGCCTGCAACAAAATTAAAAGCTTGCTTGTAAACCATAGTGGAGAAATCACCAATCCCCCTCACCCCCCACCCCCACATATCACCCTTCACAGCCTGTGTCTAGTGTCTGTGTATCTTAAGCAGGTCAAACTTCAGGACAGCTCAACTCTTCTTGTGTGCATCTGGATGAGAATCTTGCATCAATTTTTATTTCCTGAGATATTCATTCACAAATGCATACATTGTGCAATAATGATATTGATATCAGAATTGAATGACAAAACTGTCCCTATCTTCAGGGAGCAGTTTCATGTTATTTCATGCACTTTTGGCAAATTTCAGCTGAAGTAGTAGGTCGTAAGGAAATGAAGAATTTACTTTGGGTTTACGTATAGTTTTGTCCATTAGGTTGCATTTTTCAAACATTGTGCTTTCATTCATCCATACTTGTGAAGTAACCTGAGATTGCTGAATGTATTGTCATGAAATTTTATACACAGGGTAATATTTGGCAAGACAGCTTTTGGTTAAAATCAGACTAAACTAATGATGGTTTACATGAAGACATGTGTATGTTTCTGTGTACACATCCAATATAACTGCTGTTGAGAAGAATGTTTTGAATAGAAGTTTTAGAAAAATGAAACTTACATTATATACCATAATTTTCCTGCAGTTGCTTTCCAAACATCCATAAACATTATCAAAGTGTCCTGTTGTGTGTAATTATTGCATGAAGCTGCTGCATACCCAATTTTGTAGGACTATGTTAATTTGAATGTGCATTTAATGAAAATGCTGCTGGAACTGTTAACTAAAGTACCTTCTTGGAATAGTGTCCGTGAGTAGCTCAGCTAGTCAATAAATTCCCTGGCATTGGTCTCCTTGCTTAGGTAGGTGAATGCAGTGCACATTTTTGCTTTCTGCGTCTTTAAGATCCTTTTCATTATAGTCTACCATAGCAAATTTTAACTTTTTGTTTTTCATGTTACTTAAATGAAAGAGACCAAACATACCAGAACTGTTATACTGTCTGTCCATTTCCTAAATTTTTTTGTCCCGAGTCATTGTGATTATTTAATACAGTTATTTAATCTCCTGTGACCAGTTGTGTAGCTAGGTGTTTTATTGTCCAGGATGAGTAATGACATTGGCCATTGCTAACAGAAATAATGAACTTTAAAAGTATCACAATTATTTATTGAATTTATTTTCATGGGATCTCAATAATGTAAACATTTGGAGCACCATAAATCATGTTTTTCATTTAAAATATTTGTTTTGCCACCTGGAGCAGCCATGCCTTCTCCCCCTAGCTATGCCCCTGCTTGTGATGGGTAATAGGAATGGACATAATGTTTCCAGGTAATACATAGATGAAGAGGTAAGGCTCGAAATGAAGAGCAAGTCAAAGTATTGAAATACTTGCTGTGGTTCAGCTGAGAATCATTTGTCTTCCACATGCTATTGAAAAACAAAGATTAAAATATAGAATTGTATATATATTCACATTCCAACTTCTGTGTTCCATCAGGATATTCTTGCAGATGACTGTGGCAATGTTATCTTGTTATCTTGCTACCACTATTGGCCTTGCACCACTGATTTTAATGTTTTGTGAATTCAGTTGATTTTACCATTTAAATTTTTTACATAATGGAAGTATCTTGACTTGTCTTACAACTGTTTCATCGATACACATTTGAAGACTGTGTTAACAAGGCCCTATACGGCCCATCTTTTACAATCTTTCATACGTAACTTTGTTAATTATGAACCACATGTTTGTTTTAAAAGGTAAAGTTTGCCATGAAGACCGGGGGGGGTTTGTGTGCAGTAGAGGTATATTACTACTCATTCTTTTCAAACCTTGGTTCTATATGGGGTAGGTGGTTACTGTGATCCCTTGGCTGCTTTACATCTGGGAAAGAGACCCAGTACCCACTGTATAGTTACAAGAGGTGCATATAGTATTTTTATCATGGCATTCGTCTGAACCCACACCCACCCACCCACCCTCAGGTTGATAAAACAGTGAATGAGCCAAGAAATGTGTATAACCTTTTGGCTGGAAAATCTGGAGGGTTAGAGACTGCTTGCACACTGCAGCAGAGATGGCAGGATTGTAGTGCAGTGACGAAGCAGGGTGAGGAAGTGTGGAATGGATGTAGCTAACTCAAGGTAGGGAGAAGTGACAAGCTGTTGTGAACATCATATTACACCTTTATGTTCCATAAAAGGGCAGTTTCTTGCACGGCTGAGTGATAATTGTTGTCTTCGAAAGAACTGTACTTATTTTAAGATTAATTTAGTTTGTAATTTTTATTTTATGGTTCATGAAAGTGGATAGAAGAATATCCTGAAAGATAATTTTGTGTGGTATTGTAATAACTGCTTTAATGGATACTCTAGGTATGTTAGCCTGCTCTAGGGCATATTAATTCAGTATGCATTGCATTAGAATAATCTGAAGATGACTTCTGTTGCAAAGTGCTTTTGTGATTGATGCTATAAGTTAAGTATATGGTAATAGGGTATGTCCTTGATATTCTGTGCCATTCATTGCTTGCTGACGTGCTTATGTGTAAAATGTTTCAGATTGATCACCATGGAGCAGAAGGCATACTGGAAAAATCATATGGTGAAATGGTGAACCGAAATGGCAACTCAGACATTAGGTAAATTCTGGATGCCAGAAATTATGTCATGTGTATACAAGTTTCTGTCATCTGTGAGACTCAGTTTAAAAAGACTAAGATTTAAGTTACTTACAGCAGTGAATATTGAAATTCCTGTCATCTGGGATGTGTGACACTGTAATAATATAGAGATAATACCTTCTATTATATATAGGAATGCTTGTTATATGTAAGAGTAGCTTTTGCTGGCACCATGTGTTGTTGAAATGGGCCATGGTCAGGTAATGCATAATATACGGATATAAAATTTGTGCAATATGAGTTGTTTAAAATTAATGAGATTCAATTTTACAATTAACCGTTTTATATAGAATAGTAATTTAGGTGTATATACTTCGTATATTGGTTGTATTCTAGTATTTAATGGGAAGTAGTTAAGGGATTTTTCTCTGAGGAGTCTGTAGATATTGAATTATTGTAATCAAGGGATTTTTCTCTCAGGAGTCTGTAGATATTGAACTATTGTAATCAAGGTAATTGTTCCAGTGCACTCTTCATCTAGCAGCATAGTTTTGGTACATATGTACCAAGTTACATACACAGGGTCATGACCCAGAAACCCATAACTTAAAAGGATTGGTAATGGGATGTGTGTATAGTTGATCATCATGGCTGTGTTCTTTCACTACATCCTGTCTCTCAAACATTAACTGTATAATCATTTGAAAATATAAGAAGTTAATATTACTGTAACAGAAGATTTTTAGAACCAGTAGTGTTTACTATGACTTTTGTCTGAGAGGCAGCTTGTTGAAAATTGATTGGCTATCCTGATGTTCATTGTCCTTATTCCCTCTGACCAGCTGCCTGCTGGGATACATCAGATTAGGCCATGACTATCTTCCTTCATGTTCTTTTCATTGATTACCACCAGTCCTGTCATTGGACACTTTATGCTGTTACTAGTAATATCATTATTACAGAAACGTAAACCGGTTTAGGAAGTTTTTTGGTAGATCAGTGAAAAAGAACTTACTAAGGGGAAAACTTCTTTTCTAAAATATGAAGTATCCAAGTACATGCATTGAATGATACAGGGGGCCACTTTATGCTTGGGGAAAGAACACCTGGTATCCATTGGATAGGGGGCTGGGTGGGCTCCAGAGCCATTCTGGACATTTTGCAGAAGAGACGAATCCCTGCCTCTGCCACAATTTGACCTTCAGATCGTCCAGCCAGGTCAGTCTGCTGACTATGCTGTCATGTCTCCACCAAATTCTTAAAAAAAAAAATGTAAAAAACCAGGTTCTTTTTCTGGATTTAGTTCTGTATTTTGATGGTGAGAAACTGTTTGATATTCAGATATAGAGGTCTTAAATGTGTATTGCCAGGGCAGCTTGGATATACAGTTACTTTAGTGCTGAAGAAAAGTTGTTGAAAAAAGGTCATAATTGACCACCCAAAAATACAAGTCCAAAGTAATTTTTTGTTGACACAAGTGTACTTTCTTGATTTGCCTCACTTGTATCGTAATGCTCATGGCTATCATTACACATGTCTTCATGTCAGAATGTTATCGTCTACTGCAACAAAATGCTTAATATCACACTTTCAGTTCATACCTTGCTCCAACATCTCTGTGATGTGCTTCATACAAAAATTGCATACTTGGCAATTAATTGTCATTGAGTTGCATACGTTTGATGAAGTGTTTCATAGTCTGTTATGGACTGTAGTACAGTTTGTCTAACAAGAAGTGGATAATTCTTGATTTTAAGCTTTCACCGTGTTCTGTATGTAATATGTTTTCTTTTGGGTAATTCCCCAGCATCACAGTGCTAATAGCCGACGTTTCAGAACCATCTATCAGTTCCATCTTCATAGGCAGGTGGATGAAGTATGACAGGGGATGGGATGTGTGGTGTATTTATACCTGACAGGGTTCTGGCAGGCTGGTGGAGGAGCCAATGGAAGGCGAGT
>Ga0123352_10018621_pt1:2500-11069 | contig 11069 bp, 6 predicted proteins | sample TergutLab28metaG_FD_89700 | JGI IMG/M metagenome (GOLD analysis project Ga0123352, IMG submission 89700) | Labiotermes labralis P1 segment gut microbial communities from Petit-Saut dam, French Guiana - Lab288 P1 | ecosystem: Host-associated > Arthropoda: Insects > Digestive system >... | reverse complement strand
TCATAGTGATATAACCAGGTTTCGTCCATGGTCACCAATCGCGACAGGAAATCATTTGGATCGCGCCGAAAAAATTCCAAAATTGCTCAGACGACTGGCACCGTTGAAGTTTTTGATCCGAGTTCAGGCATTTCGGGACCCACTTCGCGGAGAGCTTCCGCATGTCCAAATCTTCATGAATGATGGACCGAACCCGCTCAAGTGATACGCCCAGTTGCTCATATATTGATTTAGCCGAAATCCGGCGGTCTTCCAAGATTAGTTCGTGTATTTGATCAATAATCTCCGGGTTGGTCACTGTTTTGGGTCGTCCAGGACGATGCGCATCACAGGTGGAAAAATCACCACGTTTAAACCCGACCACCCAGTTTTTGACGATGGCATACGATGGTGCACGTTCACTTAATGTTTCTTGCAGAATGGCGTGAATTTCCCTCGGCGCCTTGCCTTGCAAAAAAAAAACCCTTGATGACCGCTCGCGTCTCCATGTTGTTTAAAACGCGCGCGTCGCCTGACGTGCTTCCTTTTAGCCTCTGTAAGAAGAAAAGACTTTCAATTCGGCAACATGAACAGATCCCTCTTTCCAACGACACTATCGATTCCGTCCTACGACATCGGGAAGTAGGTCGAGCTAAAGTCTTATCAGCACCCCCTCGTATGATGTACCACATCGTAAAGACGTTTGAAGGAAATAAAGTACGTTTTAAGTATTATTAAACCTAGAATAAGATGGATGTGAGTGGTCGGCTTCAAACCTCAGCCGCTCTAACCAGAGCAAAACAACACACACCCCCCCCCCCTTTCCGGATTGATGTTTTTGGTGGGTCATAGAGAAGGTTAATACTTTGTGCAGAAAATAAAATTTTGTCTTGTCAAGAATCTAAACTTGTTTCTTAAGTCCTCCAGCCATTAGCATAATTTGTATGCTAAATGAAGCACATCAAAAAATAATAACAGAACCCGAAATTTCAACATTGCTGGAACAAACCTTGTCACTGGACAGGATCCGCTGTGAAAACAATCCACTTGCAAACTTCTTAACCTGTCTCCTTAATATTACCATAAGACACCAAGTCGAAAATCACGGAGGAGATGTGTGATGTCACTTTTTGTTAGAGCTTGATGTACTGCTAATTAGCAACATGTCAGTAGCGACAGTTCAATAAACTTTGTCCACTAGGAGGTTAAAGTGTCACGTTGTTGTTCTGGTTGTTTATGACATTGGTTAAAGATTCATAAAAAATATCAAGTGTAATCAACATGTGTGAGGGAAAAAAATGTCTCATGCACGTAAGTAAACAATTTCAATTATCCATTCGATGTCTCTAAATTTTTCAAAATATTATTTAACAATATCTTACAGAAATATACTGCATCTCAGCTAGAATGACCAACTGTTTAATGTTGTTTGGGAAAGTAATGTTTATTTTAAAAATCATACATAATACATAACACATAAACATATCCTACTCTTATGGCAAAATGCATAGTTTTTAAAGTTAAAACTCTGTACCCACAACATTGTTCAAGTGCTGAACGCGATCAACAATAGCCACAATATTCTCGTATTTAGGATTTATGGTTTGCTATCCATCTCTGCGACCAGACGTTCTTACACACTTCTCATTCCCATTCAACACTATTTTCTGCCTTCCCTCGCTTCCCTTTTTGTTGTATATAATCCCTGCTGATACATTACATGATGTCAGACAGAATGCTGCAATATACATTATATGCTGTAAACATGAGATAGTAATTGATTGTCGGAGGAGCAACGGATATATTGTTGTCACACATAAATACAGCCAGCGACTGCTTGTCGCCATTTGTTGCCAAGGTAGCGCAGTGTATCGCGTGTCACACGGTTATTATTAATTGGTTTTGTTATTTCACGGATACAGTACAAGAAATTTAATTGTTCTGAAGAAAATAGTCCATAGACCTCTTTGTTGTAGTATTCTGTGGGTTCGTTGATTCCACAGCTCTGGCTCCTTTTACATTTTAAATTTAGAGAAGTGGCCCTATTAATTTTTATGAATCTTAGTATTTATTTTTTTTTTAATTTGATGTTTGTATGACCGTGCATGATGTGCTAATACCGGAACACAGAAAACTAAGTATTCATCTGCAGTTACTTGTGGTTCAGAAACTACACCACTGACTGAGTAGAAAAGATATGGATTAGAGTTCAGAAAAGAATGTTCAGAATATTTGGGACATAAGTGGCAAGATGATGGAGGATGTGTAATGACAGGCCTTTTTTTTTAGTTCTTAAGCAAATATTACTAAAGGAATTAAAAATACAAGGCATTAGTCTGAACTAATAATATACACAACCAACTAGATGCAACAATGACAATTTTATTAATGACTTCAATCAGCTCAACATGTTTCAGGCGATAATTTCGCTCATCCTCAGGAGCACTAGACTGTGTTTACAGGTTGTGGTATAAAGCACCGACGATGCTGCCAGCAGGCAACATCGTCGGTGCTTTATAACACAAGCTGACATAGTCTAGTGCTCCTGAGGATGGGCGAAATTATCACCCGAAACATGTTGAGCTGATTGAAATTATTAATAAAATTGTCATTGTTGCATTAGTTGGTTGTTTATATTATTGAATTTTTTTAAAATTTGATTCCATTTTTTGCCAAAATGAGACTCTAGTAAGTAAACTTTACTTGAAGACGTATTGGCTTTCCTGAGAACATGTCGAAACTAATTTGATAAATATTTGTTATAGCTTGAAAACTGTACGACAAATTTTATAGACAATAACTCAGTACAAAATCTGTGATCAGCACACCATTCAAACTTAAAAGCTGGACCAATGATACGTAATTCTTAAAGACATATTAAAGTATCCTAACTTCTTGGATCTTTAAATAACGCATGCTTTGTAGTGACGACCAACAGTTCTTTAAACAACTGCTCCTGCGTTCAGTGCTGACGAATGAATCTTGTTTGACATTCAGAGGAACGTGCATCGTGATATATACTTATAATAAAAAACAATAAGATGCATTATTTCTCAGATTTATTTTGTATAGAACTTTACATGTTTCGGACAGGTTTACTGTCCATCATCAGAAGTCTAGTACTGTATACACAGCAACACGTATATGTCATACAATACTAGACTCCTGATGATGGTGAGTAAACCTGTCCGAAACATGTAGAGTTCTATACCAAAATAAATTTGAGAAATAGTGCATCTCGTTGTTTCCTTTATAAGAATGAATTTTGTGTATAGACAAATATAAAATTACAGAAATCACAAATAATATTTCATAGCGTCATTAATGACTGGTTAATGGAAATAAGGAGTTAACCGCTCACTACTTCCCTCTAGTGCAATCTACAATACAAAATGTTAAATATTTGGCATCTATCTATAAAATAAAACGCCAGATGCCTGGAACAACAACAGCAATGGCGTTGTTTACCACCTCGTAACGTTCTTGGATAATTAATTAGTTAAACCTTTTTATGTATTACATAAACTTAAGTCTAGAAATATTTCAACGTCGCTTATAAAAAGACCAAACAGGTTTCTTCCCACCTCATTAACATACCCACAACGCTGCAAGAAGTCCTTTTGTTTCCTTTTTTCATAGAGGTTTACGGTCAGGAATTCTACAAGTAGAAAGTATGAGAATACTTGCAGTAACGCCAGATGTCAATTACAACGAACCAGAGATTCGGTTTTTCTCGAATAAGTCATTGAATTGTTGTCATGATCAACTGTTGCTCTTCTTGGCTTATTTATTTCATGGAGTTTTTGCCGTTCTTCCTGTATGGTCATGCCGGTAGTGACCTCTATAGATGGTACAGCACAACATTACTAAAGTATTCACTTAAACCGGTTTTAAGAATTGTAATTGACAATTACGAAACTCGTCGAATCACTCAGCGAACGTCGCGGTCGAGTGTATGTCATTTCAGAATCACAATCGGGAGATTGCGAGCGTCAACCACAGTCCGGTGGCCGGCAATTCCTATTTGTATATTTCTTGGTTTTCCTAAGAGCCTCCGTGTAAATTCTGGAATAGTATTCAATTTAGGTAAAGATAATTTTTTTTCAGTACCATTTCAAAATTATTATTTACTTAATTTTATTACGCAGCGTTGTATGATCGCGGCTAATGACGGATATATTTAATTAAGGACAGTCATATAATTTTAATTTTAGTGGAATATTAATTTAAAATACTGATTATGAAATGTCCTTACTGGTGAATCGTTGTTTTTTTATAAATCCATTTTTTAATGTTTTGTTGACCGTGCATCTCGATATAATTATACAAAGAAAACCCAACTTGATGCACAACTTATTCTCAGTATATTTCGTCAACCTCTACATGTTTCGGGCATATCTATGCCCCATCAGCAGGAGGTAAACCATATGTATACAACAATTGGTACTTATTATTCGTTTTCTATGACTGTTGTCCCGGTTGGATTGGAACAATCCAACCAGGACAACAGACATTCATCTAAAATTAATAATAAGTACCAATTATTGTATACATACGGTTGTACCTCCTGATGATGGGCCATAGATATGACCGAAACATTTAGGGATTGACGAAATAAACTGAGAATAATTTGTGCATCAAGTTGGGTTTTCTTTGCACAATTATAAATCCATTTTTAACCTTCATATTCCGTTTAACAATGCTGAATATTGAAAAAGTGTGTTTATTTTCAAGTGTCGTCGTAATACAATGCCATTTTGCGATTTTTTCTAAAAAATCTGAATCTCTGATTTCTGTCTGTACACACTTAGTTCAGGAAAAAAAATACTTGGTCTAATTCTGCAGAACATATCTTCAATGGAATACAATGAACTATTGCTTTTTTGTCATTGCCATTAGTCAGAGGTTACAATTCATCCAGGCTTGATTTGTCTTCATGTGTGATGGCCCTTCTCTCTTTTCCTTGGCGTCCTACATTTCTCTTGCCAGCTGGAATGTATTATTGCACTAAGTTGTGAATGAGTATGGTATAGCTTACTGTATTCTTTAAAAAAAATCAAAAGTTAGCAACAGCCGTCTTCATCGTAAAGACTCTCGCATAATAGAATTCATTATGTTTCCTATATTTCGTGAATTCGTATCTGATCTACATAAAATCTGTAATTATCATTCAAGTGTTTAACACAATTTAAAATTATTTTACAATGTGTGTTTTACTCCTGTAACATATAACGTCAAAATATCCGTCGGCAGGACTTTAATTACATATTGTGTGGTGTCGTGCAGCTACTTGTTCTGTGTGATACAGAAAGATATACATGACATTGCTTCAGACTTCACAACACAAACACTTTCATGATAGGAACTTTAACATATGCAATATTTTTTTAGCTGGAAACTTTCTTATTTTTGTATTAAAAAAATAAGCTATCTCTTGTAAAAAATGAGATTAAAATTTATTTTCAAGTTATTTTAGATACTTGGATAACAAATACAGTATTTAATATTGATTATTTTTTGTTGCTTTTAGAGATGAAATACAATAAACACTTTTATCGAAGATAAAACTCTTAGTAACGGTTCAAATTTGCGTAATATTTAAGCCATATGCCTGAACTACAAAAGTAGATTACTAGTCTAGTCATTTAAGTAAGTGTGTATACGGACAACACTTAACTATTCTGTTTTTAAATCTGAAAATGACGTAATACTTCATCAACAATTGTACATATGTCAGTCCATAAAATTTTTGTCTCACGAAGTACGGAGCTTGAAGGTTTTTTTACGCAATTCTCTTGTTTCGTTACGTAATTCTTTTTTTTAAAAATGAAATGTAACATTTGCAAACAAGATAGAAGTTAAATGTAGCAGGTGTTAAATTTAATCTTGCAGAATTTTGTTTTCTTGCCAATCACGTTTGTTTCAAGTTGCTCCCAGCTCCAACACGCAATAAAGTGTGTGCCCTGCTGCTTCACTGACACATTTCGCTGGTGTGCTTCAAAACCGGGTTCCAGTCAAAGACTTTTCGTTTTTATTTGTACTTCTTCGGCATAACTAATTCTCCTGTTTCAACTAAGTTTTAATTAAATTACTTTCATTATATATGAATTTCTTGAATAAATAAGGCTTCTGAGATAAAGAAATTCAATGAGAAACCATTACAACGTTAACTCTAAGTTGTTTATTCGACCGAAATATCGTTACTTCTGATCACAATCTCCGATTATATCGATGCATTTTTCCTCTATTGTATCAGTCCCATTACAGGCCTGGGCAGGCCCAGAGGGTTCCAGAAAGTTAAGGTTCCCAGATTACATGACAATGGCCCAGGATGGTGGTAAGGTTGTCAGCCTTACGCACCGGTCGCTTTTACCCCCAGGAAATACTCCTGGTACTCATTTCTGTTAGAGGCTGAGTCGACCCTAGGGCCATAGTGCGATCGGAAGGATTATGTCAATGAAAAATTCCAATGACAACATCTGGAATCGAACCAGCGACCTTCCGATTTATAGCACAGCACCTTAACCAATGTGCTACCGCGGTCCCCTTTCCTGTATTGTAGAGAGTGTAAAAAATTCTAATCGTTATGTTGAATTTGTAACCATTCACGAATATCAATGTTCATTCTATTATGGCTGTATATTCGGCGACGCGCCAATGTTGCTTCAGCGGCCACAACCAGTTGTTTGTCTTTGGCAGGACGATGCAACCAACAGAACGCACGTCCAAATAATAGTTAATACAGTCGTTTGAATGGAAAGTCTTAAACCACACCCGCGCTGTCGAAGATTCATTCTTGTCTCCCATGGGACGCTGTGTCGACGGGCGAATAGTTCCTCTGCTGTTCGAAGGACTGCAGTGCCTTCATCTTCAGAGACAACGGTCTAGTCAGGGTCCAGAAGTACCCACTGAAACGACTGCAGAAGGTCTTGTGTCGGACGTGGGCCCTCTGGAATGCGTTGTATTGTTCAAGACAGACCATTTGTTTGGGCGGCTAAGGCAGGAGTGGAGAGGTCGCCGATTCCACAATAATGAGGAAGTGAAAATTGATATTCGTAAATGGTTGCAAACGCAAAAGCCCGCGACGGCAAGACGGGAAAGTAGCAACAGTGTGCTCTGAGATTATGTTGAAAAATAATGATATTTTACTGGAATAAATAATCTGAATGTAACAAATTAATGACGTACCGTTTAATTTTCATGATCTAGGGAACATTACTTATTGGACAGCCTTCGTAATACATTAAAGATTGTGCAGTTCTGCCAAATGCCTGTGCATCTGTCGAACTTACATAAGCACATCTTGTTCAGTATAAAAATTACTGGGTTGCTGGTATAGAAACTAGCACTCGGAGAGTGATGTTCATGGTTATATATGGTACTGTAAAATTCATAATGCAGTTTAAATATCAGATGTACTGATAATGTATATATCTGCTATTCTATTCTGAAAAATGAAGCCGAAAGTTCCTCCCACCCCTCCCCACCCCACCAAAAAATTTGTATCCACCCACCAGAAAACACGGTACGTCTATGCAGAAAACCACAATTCAAATCCTACTGGAAATTCTGTGTAAGAAATATTTGTGAGATTTGAAGTCGTCACGGTGATAACAAAGAAGTTTACTTTCTGCAGTGTAGAGGAGGTCGTGAAGATGAAGGCAGGGAATTCCCCGACAAAATTGTGCATTTTCCGACAGACTACTAGGAATCACTTCTCGGAAGATTGCAATGCCTTGACGAAGTCTCTGTCTTACAGACAAGAGTTCCGAATCTGGACGCGCGGTGTCAGCACCTAGGCTACTAGAAAAATAAGAACCTTGCAGATGATCTCGGTGTGTGGTTGTGCTGTATATGTATGTCTGTCATGTGTTGTGTTACGTGATAGCTTTAAAGGCGAATTGACCTCCAACAAAACGAATGCCACTAATTGTCTACACCAGTCAAAGTAAATTCTAAATCGTAGCCAGGTGCGAGGGGCTTATCGGCGGCGACCGGACCGATATTGCAAGAAGGCACGCTTGTGTCTTTATGTAGCATAAATTTGGCTACAAATATTTTTAATATTGCACTTTACTTCCATTTTCTACGTATCGGTTATTGAACAGCTTGCCCACGTGTCCTTGGAGATTTTTTGCTGTACCAAAAATATACATCACACATTCTTCACAGTCAAGTAGTTACGCACTTGGAATTTTTTGCTGCAACGAAAATATTAATTACGCAGTCCTAATAGACAAGTTCTTATGCACTGTTTAAAATGTGAAGACTACAAGTGACTGTTGATACTGGGAGAGCAGGACCTTCAGACCTGTTTCGGGTGGTTAAGAGTGAAAGGTACATAAGTGCAGGGCGAGGAAAATTTTTAAACTGCATACGAGACCTGGGATATACGTTAATACAGCCGTGCACAAATTATCTAAAAATCTAGGAGCTACCTCAAAATTCTAAGTGACAGAAGGAGGACCCAAAACTATCAAGCGCCTCAGTACAAATTTTAATCGCCACTGCGGCCTGTAGTAGGGAAGGCGTAAATACTCTGCGATGTTTGAAAAGGCATGTTTGTTCACTTGGCACATATAAGGTTGCA
>Ga0123352_10018620_pt1 | contig 11069 bp, 10 predicted proteins | sample TergutLab28metaG_FD_89700 | JGI IMG/M metagenome (GOLD analysis project Ga0123352, IMG submission 89700) | Labiotermes labralis P1 segment gut microbial communities from Petit-Saut dam, French Guiana - Lab288 P1 | ecosystem: Host-associated > Arthropoda: Insects > Digestive system > Gut ... | reverse complement strand
TGTGTGTGTGTGTGTGTGTGTGTGTGTGTGTGTGTGTGTGTAAATTCTAGAAATGCCTGTACCTACAGAATGTAACATCATTTTCATGTTCATAAATCTGATACTGTGAGATCACAATGGACCTCATGGACCAGTGGTTACTGTATGTACCACCAGCCCAGTGATTACCATGTGTACCACTCCCTTTAACATGAAAAATATCTGCTTTTTTTCCAAAGGGTATATTTATGTATTTAGCGTGATTCCAAGACAAACAGCAATTACTTCCTAATCAGCATTAATTGGTCAGAAGAATAATGTGTTACCTGTGTAGCACAAACTAAAACTTGTAACACATGTTCCACATAACATGTCCCAAACTTCAAGATGTTATTTTATGAGTCATTTTGAAGAAAATATGCTGTATCAACACATAACCAATTATCACTCATTATAATACAATGAGCATTTTCTTTTGATACTGTGTATGGCCATGAGAAGTGGGTCCCTGTCACCAAGGCATGGTACATCCTCAGGTTGTGGGTGGAGGAACGGCCTCTGATTTAAAGGGTGACTGCAAGTGTATTGAATAAGCAGTCGTGGAAAGACAACAAGGGCTGGTCCTCCAGCTTGGGAGTTGGGCAAGGCACTAACAACTCCTCAATGTAAGAACTGGCCTGTTACACAATGGATGCATATGCCTCAGGCCTGGAGTGATCCTTTGGTAAGACCTAAACAATGGAAGAGGAACATGAGATTTTGTATATGGAACGTAAGGACCCTGTATAGGTCAGGTTCACTTACAACAGTAGCCAGAGAATTAGCAAGGTATGAATCAGATTTAGTGGACATACAGGAGGTTGGGTGGAACAAAAGGAGCACTGTAAAAGAAAGGGATTTTATTTTACCTATGGAAAAGGAAATGAAAATCATGAATTGGGACAAGTTTTTTTGTACAACACAGAATAGTATCAGCAGTTAAAACAGTATGATTCATTAGTGATAGGATGTCATATATAATTCTGGGAGGTCGCTAGTCTAATGTCATTTTTTTGAATGTGCATGCTCCAAGTGATGATTCAAAAGACAGTTTTTATGAGGTATTGGAACAGATTTTCAGTCATTTTCCTAAGTACCATATGAAAATTCTGGTAGGAGATTTTAATGCAAAATTGGGGAGAAAGGATATTTTCAAACTGACAAATGGGAATGAGAGTCTTCATCACGATAGTAATGATAATGATATTAGAATAGTAAACTTAGCCACATCAAAAAAATTAGTAGTTAAGAGCATGATGTACCCACACCAAAACATTCATAAATACACCTGGATTTCTCCTGATGGGAAGACTGACAACCAGACTGATCACATATGAATAGACAGGAGATGTCATTCGTGTATACTTGATGTACAGTCTTTCAGGGGAGCTGGTTGTGATACTGATCACTATCTGGTTGTTGCAAATTTAGGAAAATATTGGCAGTAAGTAAACAAGCAGGACAGAAGTTTGATGAGGACAGATGTAATCTCAGAAAGCTAAGTGAGCTGGAGGTTCGGAAACAGTGACAGACTAAAATCTCAAACAGATTTGCAGCTCTGAAGAACTTAAATGATAGTGAGGATATATACAGGGCTTGAGAAAACATTAACGAGAATATCAAAACCGCAGCTAAAGAAAGTCTACGTCAGTATGAATGGAAGCAACATAAACCATGGTTTGATGAAGAATGTTTACAATTCTTAGATCAAAGGAAGAAGACTAAAATGCAGTGGCTACATGATCCAAACCAAAGCAATGCAGATGATCCAAACAATGTATGACATGAAGCAAATAGACATTTTAGGAACAAAAAGTAGGAATGTCTGAATGCTAAAATAGAACTTGCAACTAAAAATAAGATAAAAAATATCACAGATGTGTATAGATGCCCCCAGTGACTCTAAGTATGGTTACCACCCTAGACCTAATATAGTAAAGAATGAGAAGAGTGGTTTGGTTACAGACTCCCACAGTATTCTGGCTAGGTGGAGGAACCATGTCCCTCAACTACTGTATGTACATGAAGTTAATGGTAGGCAGACAGAAATACATACATCAGACCCACTAGTGCCTGAACCGAGTACCTTTGATGTTGAGACAGCTATGAAAAGGCTAAAGAGACACAAATCACCAGGTATTGATCAGATTCCAGCAGATTTGATTAAACAGAAAGAAGTACACAACATTCTGAGATCCAAAAACTTTTTAATTCTGTTTGGAAGAAGGAGGAATTGCCTGAGGAGTGGAAATAGTGGATCATTGTACCTATACATAAGAAGGGTGACAAAAGAGACTGTAGCAATGATACAGGCATATCAATTTGGTCACCTATATGCAAAATTTTATTCAGCATCCTGCTGTCAAGGTTAACTCCATATACAAAGGAAATTATGGGGAATAAACAGTGTGGACTTAGACACTACAGGTCAAATACTGATAATATATTTGGCATTTGTAAAATACTTGAAAAAAAATGGGAATGCATTGAAGCAGTGCATCAGCTATATATACAGACTTCAAGAAAGATAATGATTCAGTTAGGAGGAAGGTCTTGTATAATATTCTCGTTGAGTTTTTTTATCCCCTTGAAACTAGTAATACTATTAAAAATGTGTCTGAATGAAACCTATAGCAGAGTCCAAGTTGGCAAACATTTGTCTGACAGGTTTCCTATTAAAAATAGTTTGAAAAAAAGGACAAATTTTAATGCCACTGCTTTTCAAATTTGCTTTAGAGTATACCATTATGAGGGTTCAGGTGAACCAGGATGGCTTGAAATTAAATGGTATACATCAACTTTTGGTCTATGCTGATGATGTTAATACTTAGGGGAAAAGCGTACATACTATAGAAAAAACACAGGTGCTTTAGTAGTTGCTAGTAAGGGGCTTGGACTACATGTAAATGCTGATAGAACTAAGTGCATGATCATGTCTCAAGATCAGAATGCAGGATGAAGTCACAGTATAAAGATTGATAATAGCTCCTTTGAAAGGGTGGAAGAGTTCAAATATTTGGGAAAAACCTTAACACATCAAAATTCTATTCAGGAAGGAAATAAGAGCAGATTCAAGTCCAGGAATGCTAGTTTTCATTTGGTGCAGGATCTTTTGTCTGCCAGTTTTCTATCCAAAAATATAAAGATTTAGATACACAGAAGTATAATTTTGCCTGTTGTTTTGTATGGGTGAAACTTGATCGCTCACATTGAGGGAGGAACGTAGGCTGAGGGTGTTTGAGAAAAGGGTGATAAGGAGAATATTTAGGCCTAAAAGGGACGAGGTAACAGGAGAATGGAGAAAACTACATAATGAGGAACTTATGATCTGTACTCCTCACCAAATAATAATCGGGTGATCATATCAATAGAAATTCACTTTACAGTTTTAAGGTGAGACAGTAAAATACAAAACTTCTAAAGCAAAACACATAACAGAAGCTGGAGTTCATGAAGAAGATTTCAAATCCAGGTTACAAGACTACAAGAAACATGGAAAAACTTTTCAAATTTTAGAATCTGCCTTTGAAGCAAAGAATGACATACTAATACCTGACAAACTCCAACCGAGTTCATAGATTTAAAGCAGTGAAAAAATGCAATCAAATTTCTGAACTTCTTTCTTCTGGAATTTTATAAAATCACACGTCTTTGCCATTGCACTTACACCATTATTCAGAAAGACGCACAATAACAGGCAACTGCGTATTTTCTAAATTGAAGCATTTCAAGTCCAAACTGAGAATAAAATGTAAAAATACACATCTGCAAAGTATCCTTCCATGTATGCCTAGGTCTTTCAAGTGGCCTCTTCCCTTCAGGCTTTCCAACCACAAATTTGTACAGAGTTCCCCTACTTCCCTCATACATGCTACATGCCCCACCAATTTCATCGTTCTCCATTTGAATGTTCTACTACAGCATTCAGGTCAAACCAGAGACAGCTCATAGAAGTTACAAACCTGTTCATCTTCTGAATGACTCTACCTATCTGTCAACAACAGAAGAAACTCTTCCAGATTGACTTAAATATTCAGAAGTGAAGCCTCTACATTACTAAGTCATAAATACTGTATTTCCAACAACAAGACCCTTCACTACTGACAGCCTTCTCCAAAATATTTGAAACAGTTATGTACAAGGAGAACATGCATTTTTAAACTCAAACACTATTATTTCAGAACATTTTGACATTTGAAAAGGCTTATCATTGACCAAAGTCCCATACAATTTCACAGATGAAATCCTATGTCCTCTTAACAATAACACTCAGGTTGGTGGGTTGTTTTGTGACCATGCCACGGCCTTTGATTGTGTGAATTATGATGTACTACTATGCAAGTTAAATTAATACAAAATTCAAACTATTGCTGTTCAGTGGTATAACTCACATCTGCAGATGTAAATGATTACATAACTGAAATCCAATTTACAGAGCCATTATACTAATATATATTCAACAAGAAGATAATTATCCTTTATGATCATTTACACCTCTTACTATTATAAAGGAAATGAATATTAGTTACAAACAGAATTTTTTGTACATCAAAGAATCGTATCATCAGTTATAAGAGCAGAGTTTGTTAGTGTTAAGAAGTCATATACAGTGCTGAGAGAACACTGGTGTGACTATTGTTCTGAATGTGCATAAACAAAATGAGGGTAACAATAATAACACAAAGGATAGTTTCCAAAAGGAAATGGAACAGGTACTCCATCACTCTCCTAAGTACCATATGATAATTCTGTTGGGAGATTTTAATGCAAAATTGATAGTAAACTCTGTCATCCCAAAAACTCTAGCTGTTAAGAATATTATGTTCCCACATTGAAACATTCGCAAATACACCCAGACCTCTCCTTAAGGGATGACCCACAATCAGGTTGATCATGTACTAATAGATAGGAGATGGCATTCAAGTATACTCGATGAATGATCTTTCAGGGGAGCTGACTGTGATAATGATCACTATCTGGTAACTGCTAAAGTCAGAGAAAGACTAGTGGTAAGTAAATGAGTAGCACAAATTTTAATATGGAAAGATTCAAACTCAAGGAAATAAATGAAGTGGAATTTAGGGAACAATATGCCTTTAAAATCTCAAATAGGTTTGAGGCTGTGGAGAACTTACATGACACTGGTGACACAAACAGTGCTTTGGAAAATATCAGAAAGCTTACCAAACTCTCAGCTACAGACACTCTAGGTCAGATGAAAACAGCTCCATAAACCACAGTTTGATGAAGAAAGTTTAAACTTTGCAGATCAAAAGAAGCTGGCTAAACCACAGTGGCTACAAGATCTAAAGCAAATTCATGCAGATAATCTTAAAAGTGTAAGTCATAAACTACTGGACATTTCAGGAATAAATGCAGGATAAAATCAATTAACTTTAAACAACAGTATGAACAAAACATTAGATATTTGTGTTGGAGCATCAATGAATTTAAGAATGGTTGCCAGCCTAAAACTGACTAGGTAAAGGATAAGAAGAATGATCTATTCTCAAATACCCACTGTATTCTGAGTGACTGGAAGAATTATTTTTCTCAGTTATTGTATATATGTGTTGTTAACAATGTTATGCAGACTGAAATACACATACTTGAGCACTCAGTGTCTGAGCTCAGTGCACGTGAGGTTGCGATGGCTATTTAAAAGTTGAAAGATATGTTACCATATAATGGCCAAATTCCAGCAGAAATGATTCAAGCAAGAAGTAGGACAATGCATTCTGAGATCCATCAACATATTACTCTATTGACATAAGGAAGAACTGCCCTGCTTTTGGAAGGGGTCAATGATTGTACTTCTATGATACTTACTTACTTACTTACTCACTCCATGGAGCAGAGTTCTTGAGAAGCTAACTAGTTCTCAGCTAGTTAAGAAATTCCCCACATTTTATGGAAACTGAAGGTTCATTACCGCATTCACACATGCCCGCCACCTGTCCCTGTCCTGAGCACCACTTCTATGACACTTCTTATAAATATTCAAAGAGTCATAGAACAGATTGTAGTAATTATTGAGGCATATTACTGTTATCAACCACATACAAAACTTCACTTTGTTAACCAAAAATTTAGGATCAAGAAAAAAAGAACACTAACTCTGCCTATTTTTGTGTATGGGTGTGAAACTTGGTCTCTCACATGCAGGAAGCAGCATAGGCTGAGGGTGTTTGAGAATGGGACTGAGGAAGACATCTGGGCGTAGGAGGGAAAAGATAAAAGGGGAATGGAGCAGACTACACAATGAGGAGCTTTAGAATCTGTACTTCTCACAAAATATTATTTGAGTTATCAAATCAATGAGAATGAGATGGATAGGACATGTAGCACATAACAGGGACAGCAGAGGTGCATAGAGGGTTTTGGTGGGGAAACCTGAGGGAAAGAGACCACTTGGAGGACCTAGGCATAGAATGAAACATACAATCAAAATTAATATTCAAAAAATAGGATGAGGGCCTTGGACTGAATTAATCTAGTTCAGGAGACGGACAGCTGGGGGGCTATTGTGAATGTCATACTGAACCTTCAGGTTCAATAAAATGCAGTTAATTTCTTTACTAGCCAAAAAAATATCATCTTTTCAAGAAGACTTATGCTCCATAGAGTTAGTTAAACATTTATGTCTATAAATGACACAAGAACACAACAATAACATAAATCATATCTTAGGGAGAGAAGACAAAGTTATGATACTAAATCTTCAAATTCAAAACAAGATCCTTTTCCCAATTCCAGTATTGTTAAGCGTGAAGTTCCATATAGGTTAGTACGTGGCTCTTTGCTATTCCTTGTATATATAAACAACCTAAATACAACTGTAAATTCTCAGTTCACACCTATGCTCTTTGCATTTATTACTATTATTATCTACCCTCTTGAATGGTAACATTTTCAGAACTGTCTGAATGATGCCTTTGATCAGCTGAACAAATGGTTTAAAGGAAATAAACTTACAGTAACTACTCAAAATGAATATTTCATGAAATCTGACACTAGTAAAGAGTATCATTTTGAATATAGTTAATGATAATAAAACAGCTGAAAAGGTAACAACAATAAAATTCCTTTGTTTACACATTTATATTACCTGCAACTGGAATAAACATGCTGAATATTTTAACCGTAAACTTGGTTCAGCATAATCATTGAACAATGAGCTAAGACACCATCTAACAAAACTGTATGTATTTGTGTACTACAAGCAAGCTATACGTTTCAGCCCTCCTGCACCCTCATAAAAAATGTAAATAAAAATGAAACAAACAGCATGCTTATGGTACACAAAAATATATAGTTGTGTTAAATGGTGACTTGTCTGATTATTTGTTGGTCACTGATAGCACAATGGGATAAGTTCCATCAAGTTCACTTCAGCACGAATGGTTATGAGGACATTCAACATCATTTATGACAAAAGATGCTGTAAAATTCTTTCACTTTGTTTACTTTCATTCAATTCTGTCATACTAAGTCATTCTGGGGGAAATTCAAGGATGGAAAAAGGGCATTTGCCATCCAAAAGAAAGATATAAACCAACAGCAAGTGTAAAGGCGAGATTGCCTTGTGGGGAGTTATTCAGAATTTGTAACATTCGTCCACTAGCCACTGAATATATATAGTTTAGTTTGGTTTAATTTGGTTTAGCTTAGTTTAGTTTAGTTTAGTTTAGTTTAGTTTATTAGTACAAAATATCATATATATATATATATATATATATATATATATGCCGATGACTTTTTTGTTGTGGACAACCGGAAAAATTTCAAACAGATACAGAAATACACAGTAAAATACAAAAACTATACATGGCTTTCATGTACCTATTTCTAACCTCCCTCGTTACAACAAGTGTATACTACATAAAAATTAATTCGTCTAATGTTCATTCACACAACGTTAGGACTTTTGCACATGAGATATGGTTTTAGGGCCAGCAATTTTTGACTCTATTCAGTAAACATACAGGCATTTAGTAATCAACACTTGACTAATACTTACTGAAGTTACAGATCACGAAGTCTGGAAAAGTTTACGTCGTCGTCTGTCGCTAATTTGAACTGACAAACAAAATGTAGTAAGACACTTTGTAGACTCTAGTTAAAATATAGTATTTTGCAGTCATTACCTTACACGTAGGTGTTTTCTTCCATTATTTGCAGCTACACAATTCTGCACACCACTGCTTCCTCAACTTCAACTAATGACGCAAGTTAACAAACTTTACCGCGGGGTGGTAGCACATATCAACGACTTCAGTGAAACGGCAAAGTGCGTCCCATAAATACAAACCCTCGTCCGTACCTCGGGGTATCGTGGATTCGTACTCTACCTGGTTCACGTGGGAGGCGGAACAGTTGTGGTGGGCACACCCTGACGAGGGTTGATAAGACACACGCTGGCTAAAGGGCTCTGGTCTACCCACGCCAAGGTGGAAGGTATCGTGCTGAAGGCTGCGTGGCACTGGGTTAGAGATTGCAGTGTCGTAAACGATCCCCTTGGGGAACCAGGTCGCACCCCATTGTTTGTAGGTTTTCCGTCCACGTGGGGCTCCGTGGACGGTGACCAAATGTTTTCCCATTTTTCGTGGGAGGGCTCCTTATTGGGGACTCTGCAAAATATAAATGATGGAATAAACCAATGACTCTGAAGATGAAGCTTCTGTCTCCATATGGACACTGTTGGGGAACATGGATGGGGGCTCATTTACCGGGGACTTTGAGGGAAATGTGTAGAAGAAATCTCTGGAGACGGGTGTGTTTCTCCGTAGGGGCCCGTTGGGGAACCTAGGGAGTCCTTTGACTGGGAATTTTAAGAGATAGTTGGAAGGCTCCGGAAAGGGAGCATCTCTCTTTACGCCAGCTCTGTTAGGGGGCCTCCTTTTTGGGACCCGGAAAGACATGGGGAGGAGGGTTCAAGGGAAGAACATCATTCTCCGTGGGGGCCCCCCTGGGGAATTTAGTAGGGGGCTCGTCTACCGGGCCTTGCGAAGGCTGTGGAGACGGGCACCTTTCTCCATAGGGACCCTGTTAAGTATCATGGGGGTCCGTTCACCGGGAGCTCTGAGAGATAGTTGAAAGGGGCTCTGGAAACGGGGTATATCTCTCTCTATGGGAGCTCTGTTAGAAGAACCTGGAGGGGGAGCTCCTGTGCTAAGGGCCCTGAAGGTTATGAAAGGAAGGCTCTGGGGATGGGCATCTCTCTTCATTGGGTTTCAGATGGGCAACCTAAAGTGGGATCAGATACCGGGGACTTTGAGATATGATTGAAAGGGGCTCTGGAGGTGGAGTGTCTCTCTCTGTGGGAGCTCTGTGAAGGGAACCTGGATGGAGGGCTCCCTTGCCGGGGACCCTGAAGGATATGTAGAAAAGGCTCTGGAGAAGGGCATCTCTTTCCATAGGGGCCCCGTTTGGGGCACGTCTGCCGGTTACTACGAGAGCCGGATGAAGGGGCTCTGGGAATGGTCCATCTCTCTCTGAAGAGGCATTGTGGAGGGGGCCTCGGGGGGAGCTCCTTCACTGGGGACCCTGGAAGATATGTTAAGGAGGTCTCCGGATGCGGGCATCTCACTCCATTGCGTCTCCTTTCAATCCGACGGGAACCTGGTATGTGGGGGGGGGGTGCTCTTATACTGGTGACTTTGGTAGGTGAATGAAGGAGGGCTCTAGTGGTGGGGCATCTCTCTGCGAGGGATTCCATGATGGGGAGCTTGAGGGAGGGGTCCTTTAATGGGGAACCCGAAAGATGAGGTTTTTGAGAGATACGCAAAATGCTCTGTAAACGGGCCTCCCTCTCCATAGGGGCCCTGTTGGGGGACCTGGAGGGGGGTTCGTTTGCCGGGACTTTTGAGAGAAAAGAAAAGTATATCTGGGTTCCTCTCTTGGACCCGGAAGCCATTAATATTTTAAGTCTGGGGGCAATCTGGAGGTTTAGTAAAGGAACAGGGCTCTCCTGAGCTGCTACTAGATTATGGGGCACAAAAGGCCCGTCTATAAGGTCCAGGTGCGTCGTGACCGTAAGGGCTCGAACCCAGTTTTAATCAATCAATCAATCGAAACGGCAAAGTGGCAACTGTTTTTCATGAGACGCCACTCCAGTAACGTGTAGAGGAACTGAGGAATAAGTGCATAAGCGTTCACGGTATATTTCAACAAGGTGTGCAACCACGGAATTTTATTTTTAATTTTTTTAAAAGGCGAACATTTATTGAATATTCATTCATAAATGACGTTATTTATATGCAGCAAACAAACTAAAGAAACTCAAAATGAAAACTAAATTGTATTTACTAAATACTAGCTTAACAAGACATGCATTTTACGTATAACTCAACATTCAGTTGCCTTTTTTGAACCATTGTTAGCATGGAAAAGTAATAATTGTTAAACATAACATGTGAATCTGTATTCTTATCTTGTTACCCGGCATGCAAGTCACAGCTGGGTCTTATTATAATATTAGCTTGACCTGTCTGGCTTTACAACATTTTTACACATAATCTCATAAATGCCATGATTCTCAAAAGCAATTGCTTCAAAATAAAACAAGTGTTTGACTTTCTGTACAACTTGTATCTGAAATATTTATCATTCTGTGAATAATTCAGAGAGATATTATTATAAATGTGCATAGGTCTTCATGCAAAGCGCCCCTTATTCCTGTCACATTTTAATCAAACTTGAATTTTTTAAAAACCTTGAAATATAAAATTTAATAAAAACAGTCCAATGGGAACCACGCTGTTCCACACGGACGGACAGACGGACAAAAACACATGACGGATTAGTATGGCAATATATGTGCGTGGCACTTACCGTCAAACACAACTATTTTATTGGTTAATTATTGTAAGGTTTACAACAACATGTTTCGGCCCTATTCCTGGGCCATCAGCAGGTTGTATCACGATCTAGAGTAGGCTATACTACATGCTACTTATTGGTAATGGGTGTTTTGGAGAGCTCTCCATAATACTGCGTGTTACCATGGTATGTGTATTTTTTCATTCTATATATAATAATATTTCTACCGG
>Ga0123352_10018619_pt1 | contig 11070 bp, 4 predicted proteins | sample TergutLab28metaG_FD_89700 | JGI IMG/M metagenome (GOLD analysis project Ga0123352, IMG submission 89700) | Labiotermes labralis P1 segment gut microbial communities from Petit-Saut dam, French Guiana - Lab288 P1 | ecosystem: Host-associated > Arthropoda: Insects > Digestive system > Gut ... | reverse complement strand
TTTATGACTGGTTTTAATGTGGCTTTTAATGTGACTTTAGCAAGGCAAAGAAATACAGCTCCCTGATGATGGTCTTAGGACCGAAACATGTCGGAGCAGTTTTAGTGTTTTAATGTGTAAATTATATATAAGTGCATTAGTTGGTGTAATAATTGAGTGACTCGAGCGAGATCATTTGAAACCCAGGCAAGCCAGTCGTTCCTAATATGCTCTGATATTTAAAGCTGTAATATTTAAACGCACAATTATTTTCAGATTATTCATTTAAACACATTCTTAAAGTAAGGCATTGATTAAACGTTTGTGGCTGCGGACATGAATGGTTCTATCAGCCACTTCATTAAACATGACAAATCTAGTGACTTTGCCAAGACTGCGTGAATGGAGACTTGGATGATACTGACAGCCGTACAAAGCTTCGTGGAAAAAAAAAAATTATAACAAATAGTGAAGTGAAACTCGCCAGAAAGTTTCTTGAAAGGAAACAGGAGAAAGGTATTAAATGAAATAATCAATGTGATTTTTCTTCCAGACACACGTTAATTTAGGGGGACTGAAAATTATTCTGGTTCTTGTGGTACAATAAAACATCGAAGTTGTGCCTTCCTTTACGTGCTCCGGAACATTATTTTTTGTAACCGACATTTGGTTAGGTGCTATTTGTTTATATGCTGCGACTGTCTGTATTTCAACGGTAGAATAGATGGCGAATGAAAACGTTGGAAGGAACCTGCAACATCCGAATCCCGGTAAAATTCATGGCGTGTAGAGGGATAACTCACTTTAAAAAGCAGAACACGTTAAGAACAAAAATTTATAAACACATTGTAAAATGCTCTTACGTTCAAAACTGCAGTAATATTCTGATCTGTTTGACTTTATCAATAAAACAAAAAGTGTCGGTTTTTAATAATAACTAACCGCCGAGTTAGCCTACGTAACTTTCTCTTCGTACGCTTATTGGAGTAAAATTAGAGATTATAGGGCCACCCAGCAAAACTAAATTTAAATCTATCACTACGAACCTTGCGATTTGTACGACGGTGAAGATTTAAATTTTGTTCTGATGGGCTACAAAACAGATACAGTCCTGGACAGAGCTGCAAAGCAAACGTTTCGATATTACCTGCTTACTCTCTCTTCAGGTTTGGAAGTTGCAGGTCGCTCCAGAAAGCGGATAGAACGCTTCGGCATGTTACAACGCTAGAATTTAAATTGTGCCTATTTTGTGACGGCATGTCGACATACACCCGTTCACAGTATCTTATCACCATCATCATCAGTAGCACTACACCCCACTATGAGTTTCGCCTTCTCCTAGAACCTTCCTCCAAGCCTGCCTATTCCTGGTGACCACCCACAACTTTCGGATGCACAACTTCCCCAATCCTCCACCACACCATCCATCTCCCGACGTTTAGGTCTCTCACTATCCTGCCTCCTTAAAGTTTGAATGTATTATTATTCTTCAGGGATAATACCATATGAACGGCACTTGAATGTGACCTTATTACTTCCAGCTAATAAGACTTAATAACCAACGAATGTAGAATTTCTTCATGGCCGAAACGTTGTGAATGAGCTGGTGATAAGTCTGTTCCGAATTCGGAAATTTCACAGCTCACGTCTTGGTCCAGACAACACAGGCCAAAGTCACTGAAATTTTTCTGATATTCCTCAGTCCCTCTTAGGCAAATAACGGAGCCACATCTCGAATCAGACGACAAACGCTTCCTTCCCCATCCTTTCCAATTCATTATTCACAATTTATTATATCACAAAACATACACCCCCAAGTAAGAACTGCGCCGACAGGATTGGCCCTTTATTTGTACATAACGATGAAATCAATAACGCAGGGGCTGTCACTGACGTTAACTGTAATGTATATATAATATTCACAACCCCATAAAGAACGTTAACTGTAATGTATATATAATATTCACAACCCCATAAAGAACGTTAAATACAGACTACACTCTACCACGAAATTAAAGTAGGTTTACTAAGTTTGTAACAAAATTATTTTTGTTTATTTATACCACGTAATTTTGTGCACATATGGTGCACAAACACAATAAAAGATTGGCAACACTAAAGCACCACTCAGACATACTTCTTCCGTGCAACACATATACACAATACAATCTCATTTTCAACTAACTGTGAATCTGTAGATTAACATGCACAACTTTTAAAAATTGTTTTGATCAAGTATAGATTATTTGAGACGGGCTGGACATGTAGCGCGTATGGGTGAGGAGAGGGGGTGTATAGTGTCTTGGTGGGGGAAATCGAAGGGAAAGAGACCACTGGGGAGACCTAGGCGTAGATGGGTGGGTAATATTAGGATGGATCTCCAGGAGGTGGGATGTGGGTATAAGGACTGGATTGGGTTGGCCCAGGATAGGGACAGTTGGCGGACGCTTGTGAGTGCGGTAATAAACCTTCGGGTTCCGTGAAATGCGGGGAATTTCTTGACTAGCTGCAAACCAGTTAGCTTCTCAAGAAGGACTCTGCACCATGGAGTAAGTAAGTATAGATCATTTGTGCTATACTTGGTATGTACATTTTTACCAACTATTATACACACGTCTCGAAACACTAAATTCTAATCACATATTTAGATTTTATGTTGTCCAATTATATTTCAATTCTTTGTACAGGTTCTTGGTCCAACTTGGGTCGAGGAGAATTGTTTGCTTTTAGATGTTTCGCTGCCAAGAAGTGTAAAAAGGAATTAACATAAATACTGTACAATTCTAACCTCTCTTTGAAGATAATGTAATATAGAATATTGGAACTGTAACCAGGTACAACTGAGGACATGATGGTTTAGCATCAAACGCCCCGTAGTGTCAACAATATCCCCGACGATGGCTATTATTATTATTATTATTATTCTATTGACTCTACAACCCTGAGTGGGTCTTGGTCTGTCCGACAATTCTATTCCACACTTGTCTATCCTCAATCTTCACCCTCCAGCCAGTAATTTTCATCCTCCTTAGATCTTCTTCCACCTGGTCCATCCACCTTAACCTAGGTCTCCCTACTGGTCTTGTTTTATATGGCTTCCATTCCGTTATTTTTCTAGTAGTTCTCGTGGCTATTATTATTATTATTATTATTAGCCGAAACATGTCGTAGTAGTAGTACTTTACGTGTTAACCAACATATCTGCAGTTAGTTAGATATAAACATATACTCGATTACAGTACCTCACTGATGTTTCCCTGCAACACATCGGCTTTAATTGGTGTAGGCTACATTCCGACGTGTTATACGTCTGTGAATGATTTAGTCTAGTTCCTCAGGAAAAGGAAAACCTACATTTTCTTCTTAACCATCTAAAGCCCATGCCTTACTAAATCTTGTCTGTTTTAGGCGCGCTCGCAAAACCGAGAATAATGACAACTAACTTCGTCATGTCTGTCCGTCCGTCCGCATCGAACAACCCGGTCCCCACTGGACGGATTTTTATGAAATTTGATATTTGAGTATTTTTCGAAATCTTCCGAGAAAATTAAAGTTCCATAAAAATCGGACAAGACCAACGGGAACTTAACATGAAGGCCAATATACATTTTTGATCACATGTGGTTCAGTTCTTCTTGCATTGGATGCTGGATACCTAGGGATACAAATACACACTAAGGCTGTGTTACTTCTTGTTTTTCCACAACAACAATATTTGCACGAACGCGTTGTTACGTTATACGTACACTGCCTGTCTTCTAATAGTGAAAAATTCCGCAATCTGCCCACGTAATGTATCTACACTTTCCGTACGATTCTTCTAACCAACACAATTATTTTCCTCCATAGCATTCACTAATATCTATTCGTAGGGGAGCCACTGTTTATTGTGGGATGTAGAAAGTAACTTTTGCTATGAAGAGAGGTGAATTCTAGACTTCCAAAATGTAAATCCCTTTAAAATATTAATTAAACCAATTCTTGAATTAAAATTATGGCAAGGACATGCAAAAATTTAGGTAAGTAATTAGAATATACACCCAGGAGACACACTGATCATGCACCAAAGGTCGCACAGGTGCCACTCAGCAATTTCCTTTATTCCTACACTTTCCACGACGGTATATATGTTGGCCGAGATGATGCATCAACTTTAAAAAACGTGGCGTCAGGGAATTGGAAGTCAAGCCCAAACAAAATTAAATCATCTTCACCTTTCTCTCCTGCTCTCCTACACTACTTTCCATGGGAATAAAAGAACAGTTAATTAAAAAGTACAGAAGAATGAAGTGGGAAGATTTTTCCTGCCTCTTTTGCTTCCAGTCATCTGCAGCTTTTCCTAATATTCGCTCGTGTCAAGTCCACCGAGAATTTCTGCAATTGACGGCTCGGAAAATGAAGTGTTCGTCTGCTCCCCTCCAGTCCTCCCTTATTCTCTCCTCCATCATAACCACCCTCCTTTCTGTATTCTTTCTCTCTCTCTCTCTCTGTCATCTTATTCCATGTTTCGTTCCACGGAGTTGTCCCTAAACATTATTTCACCATCTGTCAAAAAGCATAGAGGCACTGTAACTCAAAAATGTTATCGCCATATCACTACTTTATTTTAAAATCACCGATCAGTGTCTATTACTATATAGAGGTTAGAAAGATATAATTAACGTATCGATACAGAAGATCTTGGAATGTAAAGCGGACAATTTACCTACAGATGCACAGAGAATATGAACCCAAGGAGCTGTACCTTCATTCCTCCATGCACATTCATAAAACGAGTACGCATATCCTTAATTATCTACTCTGTACCACGACTAACATACAGTTCAGTCTACTATGGCTTACTCCGAAAGCCAGCCAGAACAGGGTAAGACGTACTTGGGTTAATTTCTAGATTCGTTCTTCTGAAACTTCGCTAATATAAGAATAGTCCGTAAAGCAATAATAAAGTCCTGGGGGTTTACTGCCTTACGCAGAAACGAAAGATGAATTCCCATAAAATTATCCTTAATTTACTCTCAATTTGAAATAATGGAATGCTGTAGGAACTTCCTTCTGTGTTTTTCGTCATTACTTAACGTACAGTGACATATTTGGAAGCGTAAAAAAAGTTATCGAATTCTGAAAGCGACAGCATAGTAAAACGTAGGATACATCAACTAATGTTCACACAACAGTTAATATGCTATGGGCTGATACGACATTAAGAGAAGATTTATCTCAGTATTTAACCAACTTGATGCACAAAATTTGTTTTACAATAAGTTTTTATTTCATGCCTCTACATGTTTCGAGCACATGTGCTCGAAACATGTAGAGGCATGAAATAAAAACTTATTTAAAACAAATTTTGTGCATCAAGTTGGTTAATTACTGAGATAAATATACTGAGATGCACGGTTAGCAAAACGTCAAAATTTGGAGAAGAATTTCTTCAGTCTGAAATAGTTTGTCTTATCATGGCTCGACAGTCCTAGTGGTCTAGGCCTCCTCTATAAGGTTCTCCAAATCATTCAGTTAGACACACCACACTCGGCAGGAATTCTCTGGACGTGCGATCGGCCCGTCGCAGAGTCCTCTAACTGACAACACACAACACTCAGAAAAGGCGGACAGAATTCGAAATTTCAGTAAGTGAGCGGCCGCAGACACACGCCTAGACTGTGCGGCCACTGGGATCGGCAGCCGGAAACATAGCCTGTATTATACTAAGACTCATTTTCTAAGTATCAACCTACGTCTCCCTGTAAATAAAAAATATTCGCTTAAGCAGGAGAGCAGGATAAAGACACGTCAGAAATTGCAATAATGTTAGTTCTTATGGAAAGACAAGAAATTTCATCGTAGATTAACTTTCCTGTACAACTAAAGTGTCAACATTACAGATAAACTCATGAGGCGAAAACTGTCTTGAAAAGCTAACAATACGGAATTTCCCATACTTTATGAAAACCGAATGTACATCAGTGCGTTACTAATAGCCTGCCAACTGCCCCATTTTTCCAGATAAATCTATTCCACAGTCTATCCCACGCCTTTAAGATCCTTTTTAATAGTATCATCCAATCGACGTCAAAGAATTTATAATCAGCGCCTTATCTCAAATTTCCCCACCGCAAATCGCACGCACAAACACAATTACACTTAAGTCCTTTGTCCTTTTATTTGGTATATACCAGTTGTTGGTCATATATAAAACAAATGGGCAATATAAGCCTAGTAATCGTAAAACAAAAGCATGTGTCGGTGAAGCTTATTTTCCCATTCCGGGGTACGGGTAAGTTGACCTGTGCAAGCCCCGAAACCCTAATGAGTGGAGGCACAGCGCCACGGATTCTTAACTGCGGTAATAGATGGAGATGGGTGGTCAGGTTCACTCCCTGGCCGCTTTACCGAACTGCAAGAGTTACCAGTACCCGACGAATATTAGGTTGGGTCGGTCCCCCACAGACGATCTTGATGTTTGGAGAAAAGAAAAGGCCCTCTACCGTTCCCGGCAATCGAAACACGACCCGTCAGTTGCCCAGCCTGCAGGCTGGTCGTATAATGACCGAGTGTGGGTACGTTTAGGGGCTCAAAACGTTGTCGTACAGTCACTTTCTATTTTACGTTTAACGTGGGTCGTGTTAAACGATAGAAACTTCCGCGTAAATATTTTACAACAGTTTTACTACTACCTTTTCGGACAAGAAACAGTTACACAACATTCTATGAGGATGCTGTAAGGGGAAGGGGGGGGGGGGGTTCAACTGACAATCGTCACTCAGTGGAGGTTACTCCGCGTGACGAAACTTAACAAGACACAATCGCACCAACGAACGTGTCTTTTTTTTTTTACCGTCCCCTCTCGTTTCGTTTCCATGTTCTCAGGCCTTTAACAAACCCTGCCGTCGCTCAGGTAGGCAACACACACGACACATATCGGCAATCAATAATGCAGGCCTAGAGCAATGGCACCAACTACTGCTACACAAACAACATTAAACTACCAGACTATCAGTCCTTCTCCTCTCTTTCGTGTGCATTAAACTTCACAACCACCGGTGTCCTAGCACTATATTATTCAAGATCTAAACAACTGTAAAGTGAAGGAGGCGCTCACAGCCTCCACAACCCACTGTGAACTCGTCTCTCCAGTTCTGTTCCTCTCCATGTCTGTCTCATGCAGTCGCTCCATGACTGTATCCTCATCAGCACCGCAAAGAAAGTTGCTAAACACACTACAGCATCGATAACGGGCAAATCACAAAGAGGCTGGTTTCGATAAGAAATATAGATATTCTAAAAATAGATGTAGGAGTTATTACAGCACAAGATTACGTCCAAATAAGATCTTTAGTATTTCCCGCACTACAAGTACGCCCACTCGAGGCTCAAGGTCTGATAACGGTTATGGATTTTGGACGGATAACTTACACCGACTACTAATACCGCACTCGAGAGGTAACCAATATTTCGGCAATCGAATTATTTTGCGTCAAACAGTCTTCCAAAGAATACCCGAGCTCCCTTGAGAGCCAGTGACGTGATTGTTATAGCTGTTTAAGAACAGGCGCTATTAAACACAAGCACAGAAAACCCTCTGTGATTTCAGGCTACCGCGGCGATGTAAATGAGGTTTCCGCTCTTCTGGGAAGTCACGCAGCGAAGAGTGGTCCAAGGACTGGACTGCTTGACCTTTGAAGATGGGACCGAAAGGTTGTCCCGAAACGTCGGTAATTAACTAACAATCTACCTTCGTAACACCCCAGAGGAGCGAAGATCGCAGAGAATATCTTCCCTCACCGCTCGCTGACCGTCAGTGCGCCCACAGTATGAATTAAGCTTTACGGATTTGGCTGTTTAGTAGTCTACTTCACTTAGGTACAGAATCTGTGTATAGTGCAGTGCCTGCTTCTGGCCGGTGGAATTCCAAACGGAGGGTTAGGAGCGAGTCACTAATGCAGGGACAGTGTCTTGTTTCGTCTAATCCTTCTGTCCTTCCTCCGAGTATGGCCTTATCACAACGAAATTCCAAGCAAACACCCACCCCTCGCCACTTCACCACACCCAGTAGGCTCGTCCGCCAGCTCCTCTAACTCATCTACAGGCAAAAACCATGCAGTGCGCTATAGTTCTTTGGACACTTGGTAGGGTACGTGACACGGGGGATAGGTCCATCGCAAGGCCTTTATTTATATAGACCAACACAAACATAGTGAAACATGTATATACAGTGAAACCTGTCTTAAACGGAACTTGAATAGAAAGAAATCCTGTCATGAGCGAAAAACGTTCACAGTCCCGAGGACCTTTAATTTAATTCCAACTCTCTGTATCAAAAAGAACCTCCCAGCAGAGAAAAAAATCCGGTCCCTCGCGGTGCCGTTACAGGCAGGTTTCACTATGTATTCTTTCGCCGATAGACAGACAAACCCACAAAACCACTTCTCAGACAGTAGAACGCTGTGTGCGCCTTGGATCGCTAGATGACAATAATCTGAGTCTAATTACATGCGATTAAATGCTGTTTTAAGAATCGATATTCTTTTTGTATTAAAAATACCATGGGGCGAAGTGTGTCAAAATTTTACTACCACGTATACCGTCATGTAAGAGAACTGCCATGTAATGTAGAAAGTGCCAACTCCGATTCATACAGCAGGAGCAAAAGAACTGCTGTAGCTCAAAGTGTACGAAAACCTTCAAATATTCCAATATGCAAATCTTGTAATTCATGAACCGAGGAGACGTGTACGGTCATTTGAAATCTTAACTACTTCAAAACTCCACTCAAGTTTTTGATATATTCAAATGTCGAACCTGTAACAGGCACTACGATTTTGTAAACTGGGAGTTTTCCATCCCGTTGTGTACGTATAATATGCTTTATTTGACTGTCGTTACAGAACAATGTGGTGCAGTGTTATTTAATTATGCAACTATCAACTGAGCGACATGTTACGACCCTAAAGGGCCATCGTCAGGTTATATACAATAATGGTATTAGACAAGGTATATGCTTTCAAAACACATGTACCTTTTCTAATACCATTATTTTATATAGCCTGATCATGGCCCTGTAGGGTCGAAACATGTCGCTCAGTTGATAGTTGCATAATTAAATAACATTGCACCACACTGTTGCGTAACGACGGTCAAATAAAGAATATTACTACGATTTTGTCCGAAAGCCCCTTGGCGTATATGATATTTTATAAAAAAAATGAGGACAACGAACCTTTACTACCGAAGTGGGCAATTAGCCACAACGATATGGTAAAATATGTTACTGGCCCTAAAAACTGGGGGTTGATAAGTTGGTGATATTGATAACTATGGGTCAGACACAAAGGGCACGAATGCTACATGCGACCAAAGTCAGTTCATAAGCAATTTTGGTATATTTCTCAAGACATTAATTCAAGGCCAAATACAACTGGCAAGCCTCAAACCTAAACTTTAAAGAGGGTTCAAATATCTTCCAAAATGGCCGAACAAAGGTTTGTGTGCATTCCAAAAAGATTTGTGTGTTTCAGTCCGGATGTACATTAATATCTTTAACTGCAATAAACAGATAAATAAAATACACAGCACCCAGAACATGTAGCCCATTATAGAATATATTTCCTCACTCTTGTTGATATCCTTGAATCAGTCTTCTTTCTCAGATGTGTTGCGCCACTCTTTCTCAACCTAGGCACTACAGCGGGTCACTGATTAGCTTCACGTCCCTTTCGTTTTACCTCTGGGAGATAAGGACCCCCCTCCCCAGTACCTATTACTTTGGAGGACATGTGGGCGTTTGTCCCCACCGTGAATCGAACCCCGCATCGTCTGACTCACAGCCCAGTCACTATACCAACTAGGCTATCCCAGCTTCAGGGCAGACGAGAAATTCATACAGAATTGTAGGAGCCAAACGTTAAAGAACACAGCCGTTAAGTAGAATACGTATATACGTTGTTGAAGATATTATTAAAAAGGAACTTCATAACAGAGGATATGAGTACGAACCGGATTTACTTAGCCGAGGGGAGCTTTCTTTAACACCAGTAATGAAATTTAATGTTTCACGCAGGTGGGAATTATCCTGAGTATGTGAATCAGCTCCATATCATAAAGTGCTTAATAACGGCAATGAAAGTAAAACGGCAGGCTAAGAGATGTCGCTGATATGTTCCAGCACTGCATTTAACAGTGTGAGTACCAAGTTACTACACTGTTAAAGGGACAGTATGAGTACCAAGTTATTACACTATTAAGGGGCTAAGAAGGGAAAAGACAAATTCCTGACGGGTATTTCCTGTCCTGGAGCAAGCATACATGTGTAAGGAATGTGAGTGATGTCACCAGTCAGAGGTAATGGACGAATGCTAATAACAATAGCATTTGGAGTGCTCGTCTCCGGGGACATTCACCGTACAACAATAGCCACTCGCCGCAGCCTTGTGCTTCGTCATGGCGGTAACATATTTCACCCGACACGAACTCCGATGCCGCGTGTTTCTCCCCCGGGTTATACGTACCTCTCTTTCTACAAACTTCAAAACCACAAGTCCGACGCAGGCTGTGTTCTAATGACAGGTGTTCCGAATAAACTGGATCACTATGACGTTACTGGCAAGCTGCCATAGGCAGTCCACATCAATCACGTTCATATAAAAATAAATGTCCGAGAATTTTGTCAATAAATGCGTGCATTTTATCTCAAACTAGGCATAATAATAAGAAAGAACAAGGAAAACCATAAAGAATTTATAATGTAAAAAACAGTTATAAATGTAAGATTCTCTTGTAACGTTTGTTGAATTACAAAGTAGGTGTACACTGTGCGCCGCAAATTAAGAGGGGCCAGATAGTCTAACGTGAAACCTAGTTTGACGCACTGTTTGTTTGCCTGTGCTCAAACAGAATGCATTTGCTCACAGATTCTGACACATACCATTAATGGTCGAACGATCTCGACGCACCATTCAGTAACACATGTACACGCTCTCACATCTGTAATTTGAAAAGCCAGCATGGGCGCGCGCGTGTGTGTATGTGGTTGTGTGTGGTTTTGTGTGTGTGTGTATGTGCGTGTGTGTGTATGTGCGTGTGTGTGTGTGTGTG
>Ga0123352_10018618_pt1 | contig 11070 bp, 8 predicted proteins | sample TergutLab28metaG_FD_89700 | JGI IMG/M metagenome (GOLD analysis project Ga0123352, IMG submission 89700) | Labiotermes labralis P1 segment gut microbial communities from Petit-Saut dam, French Guiana - Lab288 P1 | ecosystem: Host-associated > Arthropoda: Insects > Digestive system > Gut ... | reverse complement strand
GATTATGTTAGGTTATAATTCAGCTGCGTGTTTTATTAGATTATATTAGGTTGTAATTCAGCTGCGTGTTTTATTAGATTATATTAGGTTGTAATTCAGCTACATGTATTATTAGATTATATTGGGTTATAATTCAGCTGCGTGTTTCCACCAAACTGCAGGGCCATCTTCAGGCTGATCTTTGAGTACATGGGTGTCCAGTTGCACACCCCACCTACTCAAAGATCAGCCTGAAGATGGTCCTGCAGTTTGGCCGAAACATGTAGCTGAATTATAACCTATTATAATCTAATAAAATATAAAATTGTGTACGATTATATATTATATATGTATATTTATATTATAATTTTAGAATTTCAACACAACGGGGAAGTCTCACTTGCAAATTACCGAGGTGCAAGGTGATACACTTGCACCACGTTTAGATTTCGACATAATTTGCTGTTCTGTACTGAAGAATTTATTAAACGATGCGTGGACTTGTACTCCAACAATCCTAAACTTATCTTTTCTTAATCTACAGATAAGTTTAGGATTTTTGGATTACAGACTTTGTATACGTAACTATTAACTAAAAAATGAAAATTTATATATATAAAATGAAAAACTATCATTAAAACTATTTATTGATAACTTGTCATCTTATATATAACTTCATTTATTTTACACTAAAATAATAAAATTGCTTATATTGAATAGATTATGCGCTATATTTTGGGGGGACCGCGGTAGCACGGTGGTTAAGATGCTGCGCTACAAATCGGAAGATCGCTAGTTCGATCCCAGCTTCATTGACATAAAATCCCTCCGATCCCACTACGCCCCTGGGGTCAACTCAGCCTCTAACAGAAATGAGTACCAGGAGTATTTCCTGGGGATAAAGGCGGTCGGTGCGTAAGGCTGACAACCTTACCACCATCCTGTGCCGTTGTTATGAAATCTGGGAACCTTAACTTCCTGGAACCCTCTGGGCCACTCAGGGCCTGTAACGGGACTGCTTTACGTTTTTATTAGGTAGCTATTACTCGCTATACTGTTAATAGTACATAAATAAGACCGCTTTATTCTATGAATATAACTAAATTTACTACAATTTTAGCCTTAAGATGGCTTACGCAGTTGCTATCATGAATAAAAAATAATCTTCTTAGCATCTCTGCAATTGATCGTTTACTTGGTTAATGTGTACCACCTTGCAAAGATCCTGCCGTTGCTCCTGTCGGTGACAGACTCAAATAGTAATTCATATTTGAGGGCTTTGCTGTAATCCAGAGGGGTAAACCGGTGATGCATTTTACACTCGAAATCCATTAATTCACACTAGTATGCCTTCTTCCTGTCTTCGTCAAATAGCGGGCAGTGACCTAAGCGATGGTCCCCGTCTAACGGTTTTTCGATGCTGCGACGTAGCCGTCAGTACATGTTACTGTTTTTTGCGTCAGAAAGCTGGTAAGTGACTTTAGATGCCACTGACTGGATACATTGTTATGATGTTACAAGAGACACAGTAATGACAGGTTAAGACGCTACAATGTAACTCCTGCTCTGCAGCATAGTATCATTTCATGTCTTCGAGAGGCTCCTTGGACATCAGTTTGTGAAGGGCCATATTTCTTATTATATCTGACACACAACAGACAGCCATATCTCAGTGTATAAAACTGGGTATGTCCACACTGTAGTGTTTAGGTACAGCGCTGCCGAAAGAAATGAGTCTCACGGGAAATTCAGAGCTGACAGCACCTACACATCGAATGTTGTCTTGTTTTTAGGCAAATCGGCCATGAAAAGACATGGAGTATGGAAAAGGGAGACAGCTTCCACATCTTCAATTGACATGGGCATAGGAACTTATGCTTTTCGGGAAACTAATGTATTTTTTTTTTAAATCTTGATCCCCGAAGATGGGACGGATAGGTTGTCCCCAAACGTCGTTAAGAAATTATCACCAGTTGCTGCGTAGTAACCCCGAAGAGCACATTTCTCCTAACCGGCACCATATCATCGATCAGATCGCAGCATTACAATCTCAGTCGCTGAGATGTGCAAGACCGTAATTCAATTTTCAATACACACTTTTTGACCCATCCTATATAAGCAAAGTGAATGCCGTGTGTAGGTCAAGTTCTCACACTCAATAGGAAGCGTTGAATAACTTGTCATGTTCAAAGTCCTAAACAAAACACGTTAAGGGAGTCTGTATGTTCCGTCAGAGGACGTCCGTGAGGGCAGTGTGATGACACCAGTTGCTAACGTCGTGTCAATTCTGCAACGCCACATTCCTCTAAAATTCACCCACCTAGTGTGAGTCCTAATTCGACTGACATATGTACAGAACGTTTCACAATGTACTCCGGGATTACAAAAATTTGTTATAGGAAAACCGTAGGACACGTATTCACGAAACCTGTACAGATAGAAGGAACAATTCAAAAAAAAAAATTTTCCCAGTAAATTGTTTTTCGCCGTAGTTCACATTTCTGCCGCTAGGCGATGCGAGTGTATGTAGTGAGAAAATGGCCGCCCCGTGGGAGAAGTCGTTTTATGTGTTGGAATATCACACGAATAGGTCTGGTTACTGTTCAGCGTGCATTTCGTACAAAGTACGCAAACTACCCGTCTACAAGACCTCGCCTACCTAAAGGTACGGATCATTGCAGTAGTGAATAATATCGATGCACCCATGTTGGCGCGCGTGTGGCTAGAACTTGAATATCGTATCGATGTGTGCCGTGTCACCCGTAGTGCACACATCGAACATCTCTAGTTGTCAAAAAAAAAACTTTTTCAGTTTTCCCGTGGCTGTGAACAATTCCATTAAGGTATGTCCTTTGGTTTGCTTGATATAAATGTTTGTAATCACGAGAACATTATGAAACGCCCTGTATTCGCTCTTCGTTGCCATCACTGGTCCAGAAGCGCCGTGAGCCATAAATCCCTATTAATCAAGTCCTTGCTTTAAATACAACGTTTTCCTTATTTATAAGCATAGTATTGTATTCGACTGGTTTCGTACCGGTGGTTCATTGCCAAGTATTTCACACCTGAATTAAAGAGGCTTTTCAGAATGTTGGTATTAACATGGGCTTGTAGCCCAATGTGTATTGTGATAATAATACAAAATATTCCGTTTAAATATTTGCAATTAGCGTTTATTGCGCAGTATCACGAATACGTTACAATAAAACCACGAAGACCAAATGGAATACGGAAGGTAAAAGATAAAGGTAAAGGTAACATTTACCCTAGACCAGACCGCGACAGTCCAGAGGTGAGTAGAGGTATAGCTCTACTCTTTCATTAATCTCGGCTGTAGGTGTCGGTGAGTGGTCAACGCCACGCCTCGGCCGCCTTACCCCCGGGAGATGCCCGATGCCCACTGTATAGGAGGTTGGGTGGGCCCCACGGCCCATCTGGAGGGGTGTGGAAAAATCTCGCCTCCCCCAGGGATTCGACCCCGGACCGTGCAGTCCGTAGCGAGTCGCTTTACCGACTGAGCTATCCCGGCCAGAAAAGAAAAATACGAAAGGATTTGATTAATTAGTAATACGATGGTGTGTTATTACGCCTTTGAAGGCTGATATTACGCTGATTCGTTCGTACCGCACAGTAAACATTCCCCATATCACGTATAAAAAAAGCAATCAGTTAACGCTCTACAAGTTAATAATCTCTGTAGGTTCTGATGTCCAATCCAAACACGCCAATGCACTGTGTGGGCAGAACGTTTACTTGTTTAATATCAGGGTTGGTGGTACATAAATTATCCGCTCGGTTTTGAAGGGTAAAGATAAAAACAAATCATCATGTTTCTTATTATATCCATTGCCTTGTGTTCCTACTCAGAAGCTTCCGTAGACACACAGAATTATCAGACCCATCCACCTAAGCACATAGTCCGCAGTACATTTTGCTACTCCTTTCAGCCGATCCACCGGGGTCTATCGTTAAAAGAGACTGCACTGTCGACGGTGCGGTGTAGAACCTTCATTCGTAGTGCCTCTTCTGGGAGTAATGGCGTCTCTTTTTCGGAGTTCGAAGTAAAGAAAACGAGGAGAAAGAAAGAAAATAAACATAAAGTGAAACAAAAGGAATCCTTTTTTTTTTGTGCTCACTTCAAGAGCTTGCAACAGTTGAATAGTATTGCTGTAAATGTAAACTGAAAGAGTATACAAGAAAACAAGAGGTCATTCTTTGAGCGTAGAGACACGCTGTGAAATTGGGCGCTAGCGGGCCGCATTATTTACTGCTTTTGTCGGTAGAGTCCAGTTGAAATGTGACGGCACAAGGTGACGCACGTGAGGGGATGTGAAGGGGAAATTGGCGAAGGGAGTGAGTAGCCAGTACTCTTCACACTACCTCGGAACATGGTGTATCCAGCATTACTACCACTGATGCTCACACCTCGGGTGCCAGTAGTCGACTGAAGTGACGCCCCACGGTCGATTTAAATGGACTCGTCCGTTTCGCCGAAAGACGAAATCTTTTTTCTGCGCGTGTGCCATCACATTTCAAACGCAGTCTACAAAAAATCGGATTACTAGTGGCCAAGAAACATTGCTTGTTCGTTGGTATATGGCTGTGGATATGTCACGAGTCTGTCGTGGACTATTTTAATAATTCATTGGCCATTGCTCTTGAACAAGACAAAATTTGTGGACGTAGAGCTGGTTCCGTCCGCCGTCTGACAGGACACGTTCCTGGACACTGTCTGAAATTCAGCTACGCTAGAAAATAAATTAGAGCTGATTATTTGTCATTGAACTATTGTTATTTATTCTGTGTTATCATGTTAAACTGTTACGTTTATTATAAGTAAGTTTACTGTAATGACAGATTTCCGTTGAATCGAGGTTCCGTGCTTTCATTCCTGTAACAAAATCGTTAATATACTTGTAACATTGTGGTGAGTCCTCGTAACAGTTGTTGCCATGGAAACGCAACGGTACGTTATGTATTTTTCATGTACACGTAATTGTCGCACTGTAAAAGTTTTCATTGTTACCACGGAAGTGCTACTGTAGTTAGACTTTCCTCCGTTGTCAAGCCACAAAACATTTCGTACCGCCGTCAACAATATGTGAATGTACTGAGGTCTTCATGTAAAGCGCTTGATATCTTTGTCCGATTGTAACCAAATCTTGAGATTGTCGACTGATTGCTATAGATGTGTCCGGTGTCAAATTTCACGAAAATATGCCCGACGGCAGTCGCGCTGGTGCGTGCGGATAGGCGACAGGCGCACGAATATGACGAAGCTAACAGGCACTTATCGCCACGACCTATGGGAAGGCGCTTTCTTGAACGTTTCCCTTCCTTGCGGCATGCTGTCCTCTTTATGACCCAGGTAGCGTGGGGTGAAAACATATTTTCTTTTCCATCTTTTATCACTCGCTACTTTAGTACCACCTACATCCATTTGTACACGCTTGTTGCCATTCGCTGCAAATAAAAGCTTTTCTTGAAACAGTTCCGCGGTAGGACGTTCCCCAACGGGAAAATATCTGGGGAAACAGAAAGCTACCTGCTTCAGGATCTGGGCCAGTCTCCCTTGAAGAATAGTTTCCGTTCTTACAGTCTCTCTCATGCATTTTTCTTCTTCCCTTTTAGAACAGCAAAATCCAGAAAGGAAAATCAGTATTCCAAGAGAAATAGATCAGCGAGTTACAAGTACGCTGAAGACTGGGCGTTTTAAAATAGTACTGTGTACCAACTTTATACTCGTGTATGTACATCGGTTCTGATAGTGATGATGATGATAATGATAATAATATATTTAACTGCAAATGGGCTGTCGCCCGATGGCAGTTGTTATTATGCACATACATAGATATGAAATAAGGATATAAGAAATTTAAGTCAGGAGGGCTACGTGAGAAGCATGCAGTAGCAACTTGGAGTCTTGGGAACCATCTCAGCATTCGCTTATAGACACAGGGAAACCAAGAGACACAGGGTAACCAATATGATGATGGTGGTGATGATGATGATGATGATGATGATGATAATAATAATGTGTCCGTAAATGGAAGCCCCATACTGAGAGTTTCATTGTAGTTATAGGCTGGTGTTACACTTGAATCACATGGTACTGCGGTCTTAAGCATATTTTGCCAACCTCCGATAGTGTTTGAGGTTGGAGGTTGGTTGGAATGTTAATTGCCGGAAGAAAAGCGAAATGCACAAAAAAAAAAGTCCCACTGCCACTTTGTTCACCGTAAATCCCACATTGAATCCCACATGGGCTACCCCAAGGCTGAATCTTGCCCTTCGCGTTAATAATTCGGCTACTGACAGGCTGAGGAATGGGTGGTCTCTGTGTGGAGCAAATTTGCACTGCCGGGCGACGATTTTGACTTCCTACTGAGTGCATTTGCTTTAAATTGTAGGAATTTACATAATACTGCATTCATGGCAACCCGGTCATCTTGTCTTGCACCACTTGCATGATCCCGATTGTAGTTTTGTGGTCGTATTGAAGCCGAAGTGCCCACTTTTCGTCGAAGCTTTACGTCAAAATATGTCATACTAACTGTAATTCCGTGCATGACGCATTTCTTACCCACGCTTCCACCTTGTAACGGTGTGTGTATTAGCGTCTTTTCTACGCCCACCTTTAGTAAATTCCATAGGCGGTTACAGAAAAAGAACTGTCTGACATCTTAACTGACACATGGAAGTTATTCTGCTGCGAGAGAAGACACTGACTTGTCACCAAGTTTAGGCTCCAAAACGGAAGGGCGTATCACCACAATCTCTTATTTCAGTCGGTGACATTGTGCAGGGATGAGTGTCACAGTAATTGCAGTTCTGTGCATGAAAATAAATAGGATTCATAGGGAAGCAGCAGCTGGGCAGGTAGATCGCTTTATGCCTTATACCAAATAGGCTGTAATCTTTATCGTGGCCGTGCTCTTGTGCAGAATTTTCTTGTACGAATTTAATGAAACTTGAAATTTTTTGGACAGTTTTTTTTTCGGAAAAAATACTCAAATGTCAATATCTCATGAAGATCCGTCTTGTGGGAGCCGAGATGTTCCTTGCGGACAGACGGACGGACGGACAGACACGACGAAGGTAATAGTCGCTTTTCGCAATTTTACGAACGCGCTCCAAAAATGTACGTTACAATGCACACTTTTTTGTTTCTTCTTTCTAAAACTTCACGATTCTATGAAGTTAAACATTTCAAGTATCTTCGTTAGACTCCGTGTATGTCTTTTATTGCATTGTTTGGGCTCTACGATAGTGGCTTGCCAATAGTAGAACCATCTCTCTCTGTCTACAAGTACGTGTATGTATGTGTGTGTGTGTGTATACACACACACGTATACTGTAATGCATATCTATGACACCATACTGTGTAGTAAGTAACAATTCAATTGAGTATATGTAAATATGTGTCATACATATGCATTATGTACGTATGTATTATTTTATTCATAAGTCCGTGAAACGTGTTAGAAAACTGGCTGATGCCACAGTTGAGTGAAGACAGTAATGAAAGGGTTAATTATTGTTTCCAGATATTTTACTTGTTTTATTGTTTATTCTTAAACTTATGAGTCACGCCTTCGAGTATCATGTGCATAACTTCTGTGTTCATCGGTGCGATTGCATCCATGCAACGCACCGGCCCCCCAGTGACATAAAACGCGAGCATATTCGGTTGTTGTTGTCGCGTAGCGCGTTTTCTTCGTGATAATTGTCTGTGGAAATAAACAGCGTGGAATCTGTTGATAGTCACCCCCTGCCCCGCTCCCCGACTTCCACAGTTTCAGACTTAAGCAGTTTAAAAAAAGTTAAAAAAGTGATAACGTCTTCAAATGCACGCAGAGTTTTCCCTTGCTGGAGTGATTGTGTTATATCATGAATATTGGGGAAGAATACTGCTGGACGATAACAGTTAGCGGGGCAGTTATGCTACCCGATCAGGTTCCAGTGTGTTGGAGTCTACATTTCAGCCGGACTTCCTGTACGTATGTAGATACGGCAGTTAATCGTATGTACACTCAGTTCCGATTGGCACAAAATTCGAGTTTTGCCGGGCCGTCGTGAGTGCAAAGTACAGGGCTGGCCGTGGAATGTCTGTAGAACATCGCTCTACCGTGAGCAGTTGGTGTGATGTGGTCCAGCACGGGGAAACCCGTTAAAAAAGGACACCCCCATGGGTATAACTAAAGTGTTTTTAACCCTTCACGTATGTGATCAATTAACTGTGGTGATGCCACTCGCTGAATTGTATATGCCCTAATCCGCACCCCGCAACTCCTCCAATGCTGCTTGATGCATCCATGGTTGAGTTTCGTACTAATTAGTTAGACGAGACCTCTTCCTCCCTCCACCCTATCCCCCTTTTTCGACCCTTGGTGGGTACCGGTGTCTGTTCGCTCACGTTAATCAGCCTGAAACTGCAATGGTTCGCACTGCTAGTGGAGCTATGAGTGGGTAAAGAGGGCAGGTTCCCATTATTCATTCACACTCTCTACCTTGCGGGCTACAACAGCATTCCCTGTTTGAAAGAGACTGATGCCAGCCCGCGTCTGGATTATTCTGATGTTGCAGTCCGGAAGTATGTTCATAAAATACGTTGACCTGCGTCCTGTGGTCCGCGGACCAATTTCGTCCCTCGATCCATCGGTAAGGGACCCGTGGAACGTTTAATAAGACGTAATATCGATATATTTTGAACATACTAATGTTATGTTTAAATAAAAACTTTTTGGCACTTCGCCAAATCAGTCGTGTCTGAGTGGCCTGTGGTTTTAAAGAAGTTTATGCATCCCTGAAGGAACGCCCCATTGCCTGCGTTGCTGCATCCATCCATCCATCCAACTATGGCGCTACAGTCCCTTCCGGGCCTTGGCCTTCCTCATAAGACGCCTCCATTTATCCCTATTTTCAGGTCTTCTCCTCCATCCTCCTATCCCCAGCAGTTGTAATGCATCCCTCTGGACCACATCCGCCCATCTGGTTCTTGGTCTTCCCACTGGTTTGTGGTGTAGAAGTTTCCGTTTAAGACCTTTTTTGGAATCCTTTCTTCTTCTATTCTTATTATATGACCTGCCCATCCTAATCTTCTGATTTTAGTGTCCTCCACAATGTTTAGCTCACTGTATGTAAACTGTACAATTCGCTGTTCCATCTGGGACGCCAGCGTCCCCCTCTTGTATTGGGCCATATATTCTTCGCAATATTTTCCTTTCAGACGTGTTTAGCCTCTGCTCTGCTGTTTGTATTAGTGTCCAGGCCACACTTCCATAGCACAATAGTGGCTTAATTGTTTTGTACAATCTTAGTTTGTTGTTTCGATGGATTTGTTTAGATCGAAATATGGTTTGCAGGGAGCTCTAGGCTTTATTAGCTGCCATGATCTTAGCTCCGATTTCTTCCGTTTCATCATTGCTATCATTTATTACTGTCCCAAGGTATTTAAATCTCCTGATAACTTCAATCTTATGATCCTTAACAGTCAATGTTCCTCCCATTTCCAGGTCTCCTGTTCTGCATCATATCTGCCGCATATCTGTTCTGAAACACATGGTCACCGGTATGTGAAGGAGGCCAGTCATTGTTATGAATTGCCGAAGTATAAAAACACGTGGGTGTTTACCTGCGCACACTAAAGGTTGTCTGAATTCGTCAAAAAGAACGTTTCTGTTTTAAACTCTGAGATCGAGTGTACACCACAGCCATGTTGCACTACCGTTTGAGTGTGTGTGGTCTTAATGAGCCTAATTTGTAGCACATGCAGTACATTTGAGTTTCTCACAGTGGCTATAATGAAAATATAAAGTGTTCTGGGATATTACTCCCATTCCAAGACTACTTAACCCTGAACATGGGAGCACCATGGTCCTCCGAAACGTCGGTGACTGGACCAGTTGAAATGACGCGACATCGTAATATTTGTAACTTTGTTACGTGTTAGCGGTAAATAGGCCAGTAATCATTTGTCTTATTTTTTATTAATATTTCGAAAAGTGTTTCACATAAAATATAAATTTGTATGGAATTTGCGTTGTTATGTGTGAACTGGTAGCCGCTTTTTGGAGACTCGTAAAGCTGCAAAATATCTGGGCAGCAGCAACTGCACATCTCGTACGAAGAGAAATTAAATGGGCTCAACATCTTTTGGGGTACATTCCTAATATGAATTGTAATCACAATCCGTTTTTCTACTTGTAGTTGCGGTGTTGGACGGTTGATTGAGGTACAGGATGTATGAAAAGAGTTTTTTTTTTGAACTGCGAAATACCGGTGTGAGCAGATGTAGCATTCTGTGCATTTTACTCAGCTAATATTTGAAATATTGTGCCGATAGAATGTTCAGACCAACAGACAGGCTGTACCGTGGCTGTGGCATTAATTGCCGGCCTGTCACCGGAGTAGATTCCGGGACAGTCCATGTGGAATTTGTGGGCAAACTGGCAATGGGTCAGGTTTTTCTTCGATTACTTCGGTTTCCTCCTATCAGTGTGATTCCACCCTACCTCCATACTCATCCATCCACCCATCCATCCATCCATCCATTCTATCACGGTCGCTGTACAGCGTCCTAATGTTAAAGTCGCCGTTTGAAAGACAGATCAGAAGCTTTCATGTGGTTTGTTCTTATAATCAGCATGGAAACAACGCATATAATACACCTTTAGTGTGAGTGTGAGTATGTGTGTGTGAGGGGGGGGGGGTGGCGACGGAATTCAATAAAATCTACTTGGGCTGGCTGCTGCGTCAGATGGTTCAAATCAACCGACTTTTCGGAGGCTGACTGTGACCGATGTGATGGAGACAGAGTCAGTCTCTGAAACTTAATTGAATTTAGCCTGACACGTCACGTTATTATCATTATAGGCCAATGAATTACAGACTGTGCTTAGCCAGTTTCTTGGGCCTCGCTAGATATTTAATTTTGTTTGCACGAAAACATTAATAACGAGTTTTTAGTGACCAGTTACTTGAAGGAAATTATAAACAGTAACCACCACCTCCCCCAGCACCCCTGCCGCCACCACAAACTCCGCCGGCACCATCCGCGCCATCATCACTCCCTCCACGCCGCCATCACCG
>Ga0123352_10018616_pt1 | contig 11071 bp, 3 predicted proteins | sample TergutLab28metaG_FD_89700 | JGI IMG/M metagenome (GOLD analysis project Ga0123352, IMG submission 89700) | Labiotermes labralis P1 segment gut microbial communities from Petit-Saut dam, French Guiana - Lab288 P1 | ecosystem: Host-associated > Arthropoda: Insects > Digestive system > Gut ... | reverse complement strand
CGTTGCGCTGACCACGTGACACCCCTCTATCCGCAAAAGTTGGCACTAACTTCGCCGACCGGCGGCGGCCGCTCTGTCGGTATAGTTCGCGTGCGGACTAAGGCCACGGAGTTTTCTCAGCGGTCACACGTTCCAATGGATAGTTTTATCTCCAACGCGTTGTGAATACCGGACCTGAATTCTACTGAATCGGGAGACTTGTGGTGCTATCTTTGTAAAACTCTAGTGAAAGGTCTATACAAAAAAAGGCGGGAAACTTTGGGCCACACGGGTCCTAACCATAGACATGGTTTGTCAGGTATAACGTATTTCAATTGTCGAATTTCATTGGTAAACGAACAACAAAAAGGTCGGTATGTACCATCAGCAAATTTAGTAATTTCATAAGGATACACCAAAGACCAAGAAAGGTCGTTTATTTTCGTCAAACGAATTCCCAGTGTCTGGGAGCTAAATAGCAAATATAGTAACATTTATGTCCTTTCCACATATCTATATCCATAAAACCCCATATTCTCCCATCCTGCTTATTTACAAAAGGAATATTTTTCAAAACTAGGTAGCAGCTGAAGCTGCCTTTTGCTTCCACAAGCTGTATGCTGAATCACGAAATATCACAGTGGCATCACAATTTAAACAGCGTTACATTTCTTTTATACAGATAGGTTACGAGATATGGTAACGAAATAAAAGCATACTTGAAAACTACGCTTTTCTGGGCTATTACGCAGACTAGTGATAATTCCTTGCCGACCCATCTTCAAAGGTCAAGAATCCTTGAAGATGGGTTGCCCCGAAACGTCAATAAGGAATTATCATTAAATGCTACGGCATAGCCCAGAAGAGGGCAGCTCTCATCTACTTCGCGGCGGAAGCCTGAAATCACGCATAAAAATAAACTTGTGAGCGTAAAAGAAAGATTCGTGCTGTCGTCTGATATGAGCTCTTCTCAGCAGAGGAAACACACATCCTGTACCTTGGAATAACATATGCTGCCTACAGATTAAATGAATTTTCGCCGTAAAAACATTAAGAGGTTGGAAAAAATACACAACTTAATTTTGGTGCGTTATTTAATTGTGTTTAATTATTGACAAAATCTGGAAGCCTTACGGGAAATTGATACAGGAAACAAGAAGTGCCATATTTTTCTCTAATACGTTTCTTCTAAATGTTTTTGTTGTGATAAACTTTAGCATATTTCAGTAAAAGAAAGTCAAATTTAATTAACCCTTTAAAAGTCGAATTAAATCCCATCTGCCATTTGCTGGCATTATTAGGAGCTCACCATATTTTCCACATTAGCAGGATAAGGGTTAATGTCCATTTAACGTCTCTCGAGTTTCCCTTGCTGAGACAGGAAGGCAGACAAAAATCAAACACACAAGCACGGAAAACCTAATAAATGCGTGTTAATACTGTTCGTTGCGATCGTGTCAAATATATTCCAAGACAGTTTTGAAAGTTTTTAATTTATTCTTGTTGAAATGTGCACTGTGAAACTGAATCCTAAAAGAAGCGAACTGTGAACTCTTCTGCTAAAGTGTTTTTTCTCTGTTATTTTTCAGAATTTAAAGGATCAGATTCTGACCACAAACGTCTGGCTGGAACATGTAAGTACTGTGTACAGTCCATTTTTAAAATTCTGCAACAATAAATAATGTACAATATTAAAAGTATATCTCCTCAAATTACATTGCTTTTTCCACTCGTAAGGTTCCGTGACATGAAAACAATAGTATAATTAAAGTAACTGAATTACTGCCACTGAATATTACTAATGTTGGTAAAAAGAACGAAGAATACATGGAAACCTTATATCCCCAAAGTTTGTGAACAAGAATACCAAATTATTCTTTTTCATTTCAAGGCGGTTCGTCCATTAAGTACTTCATGTAAAATGAGTAAGAAGACGTATTTCAGGAAAGGAAAATGAAGTGAATTAAATTTCGTCTCCTATTTTATAACACTATGCCAGTATTTGCCTTTAAGGGCTGCCACAATTCATGCAAGATATCTGCCAACGAGACGGACGTTCCTTTCTCGCCAGTATTTAACCGAATATTACCGGCTTAAATTTGTTTAGTATTTCGAAATTATTTTTCACTTCTACTTGCAGCAAGCGAATGACTTCGGCTAATCTGGGCTGTGAGGTTTGGGTTTTTATGCGACGGCAATTCGTGTTTTAAGTTTTCTGTGTTTCGAAACCGGGATTACCCTACGACGTTTCGAAGCAGTTTGCTACTTCCATTTTCAGCTTTTATCGATTTTCATTACAGAGAAAATATATATTCTTATTTATTTAAACCGGAGGCAAAGACAAGTGTTGAATTCCTCAATGTATAAGTCAATCGTCATGAACACATTCTGCAGTGAGGCCTGTCTTAATACTGTCCTCACTTGCATCATTTGGCATTAATCAGAAAACAAGTACATATGTTTAGACTCAGACTGTGTTGCTCTTTGCAAATAAGGCCACATTTTGAGCGCCTTTAAAACTTACACTCAGGAGCACTTAAAATATTTTTTATGAACAAACATTTTGAAACTTTCGCCAAAGGAAAACGTCTAGCAGTTTGTTGATAATGAATTCTTGAAAAGTATGTCTCTAAGCTCCACATAATCCCATAATACGGTAATATTTACCCGCATACTAAACACTTTGTCTCTAACGCACGTTGACACTGGGGATTTCGAAAATTCGTTACCATCAACACCTACGAAAAATATCGTTGCTTAACACTAGTCTAAGCCAATTTCATCCAGTCAAGATGCTTAAAACCAGTTTCTCTGTTATTTATTTACTAACCTATTAAACTTTCCGTATATTACCTAAGAAATTAAATATACAAAAACGCAAATAAAATTATTACGGAATAATTTGATCAATAATATTATTATTATCGATTTCATTATCGTCATACCATTGTCTTCACCGCTAGTCACATTTTTTCCAGTTAGCATTATCGCCCTTAAGGGCGAAATTGTCCTGCTCGAATTACAGTAATTATTTACTCTTGACTTACTTAAATAACATTCTAGGAAGTCAAGAGTTTACGGCGTTGATAACAGGTGAAACTAATAATAAATATCGTACAGTCGTGGCCTATCACGAGACACTACGCTGACACCCTCGTGAGGGACTGACAAAAGATGCGGAGACCTTCAGCCAGCATAATGGGTATCCAACCGGTAACTGAACCAGGGACATTCCAATATGAAACGTGAATGCTACCCAGTGGACCAAAGCTTTCTATTTAAAGTTATCGAATATCTTACACTCGGGTAGAAGTATCTAGAGTTCAACACCTCCATTAGAAAATACCCCGAGTTACTTCGATCCATGTCCCACACAATCTAATTCCCGAAGCTGTGTCTTTTATGTACGCATTCTAATGTATAATTCAAAATTATATAAAAAATATTAATCACACCAATACAAACAAAATCACTGGACCAACGTGTAATGATAAAAATAATGAATCGATCTTCCAAACGCAGCTCAGCAAAGCGCAGTCATGCCAGCGGTACATCAATTACAACTGTCTGCCATGGCCAGACATACTTCCATATGAGCTAGTGCGTAACACTGAATGAGTGTCCGTGTGCATTTTGCAGGAATGGACAGACCATAAATTCGTGTGGGAGCCGGAAGAGTACGGTGGTGTTCGTGAACTGTACGTCCCATCAGAACACATTTGGCTGCCCGATATTGTACTCTACAACAAGTGAGTATGGCTAACTTTTTTTTTATTTGTTGCTTTTACGCCTTTATTTATTTACTTATTTTCATTTATTGTTTCCATGTACTTTTAAACTACAGAAAAATTTAAGATAGTAATCCACTGGCAGGCGATATTCTTCATTTGGGATATTCTTATCCACATACTTTACAGCACAATCATCGAGTCCCAAATCGCGGACCCTGAAGACTAACTTAACAAGGTGCCCAACGGATTACGTTTTCGTACTCTACCCTCACTTGAGGAAGGAAAGAAATCAATTTTCCGAAAACAAGATCCTTTAAAAATTGTCAACATATAGAGTTTCTAAAATATCAGTCAACAAGAATTTTGAGCACTTATATCACAAATGTTCACTATCTGCTTCCTTATTCGATAGGCCTCAATCTAAAAGTGCGAGCAGACCTTCCAAAATTGGGTTTCGTGTTGAGTTTTTGTTTCGTTCTTCAAGTTTAATGGATTATTAAAACTGGATTTCGAATGAAATTCCTCCACCTTTAATTTTCCTAAGGAAATCTACTCCTCGTTCTAAATAATCTTAACTATCTACTTGTTACTGTCTTTCCCCCAAATGACAACTTCGTGCCGTGACATAAGCACCCCCACCTTAAGCTATTTCAGAATTACGCAAATTTTTAAAAAAAGTAAAAAATTGTAATAATATTTTCAATCGCTCACCGTAATTTTCCTTTCGGGAATGACACCGCAATGATAGGAAGGTTTCGGAATAATACTGCAGGGCAGGGCGACAACACGCGCGGCGGGGCGGTCATGCTGCGGCCACACAGGTTCCTTTGTACTGCAGTATGGATTTCAGCTGGACTCCTTTGTACATATACAGTTGACCGTGCGTATACTCTATTCAGACTTGCGTAAAATTCCACTTGCGCCATATATTCCGAAACGCATCTACTGCATAATTCGAGAATTGTCTGTGATAGTCGCAAAATAAGAGAATTTTGTGAACCATAAACAGCATGCCGCTGTACTAAGCCCCATCTTGACACTTTATAACTCCATGACATCTCGAATACCAACATGGCAGTCTGCAGCCATGACATAAGCACCCCCGCCTTAAGCTGCCAGCAGGCAGCATTACCGGTGCATTATACAACAAGCTGTAAACACAGTCTAGTGCTCCTGAGGATGGGCGAAATTATCACCCGAAACATGTTGAGCTGATCGTAATTATCAATAAAATTTGTTATTGTTGCATCTATTTGGCTGTTTATATTATTGTATCAATGATACAAGGTCACACAAACATCAAATAATCGATAAAGTTTCTATAGCAAAGCCCGAAAATGTGGATAACAAGACACATAAAATACTTTCTCTATACCAGTCCGGAATTCTGACGTTCTTTCTTTCATGAAGTCCAATTAAAATAACTTCATTAACTTGGTAATTATTTTTCACTCCCTCATCTCCCTTTATCAATCAAAAGCGCAGAACTTGCAGCAAAGGTGAGTCGGACGAAACTGAAACTTGTATGTAGCTAATGCGAATAATAAAATTTGTGACTATTATATTTACTTTTGTTCCTATTAACTAGCACTTCAAATATTCTTACTTCAAATAATCTTACGCAGCAACAAGAGGAATTCAATTAAGTTCCATAGAAGAATCGTGGTTATTTAATTAGAAAATACAAGAACTGGGTCATAATCTAATTCTCTTAGAAATTAATACAAAGATAATTATTTTCCGTGCTAAGTGTAGGTAGCAGAAAACTCGCGATTCACTGAGTACCAATACCAACATAGTTCCTTCTACAAACAAGAAAGTATTCACAGTTTCATTTTTATATCTTAATCGGATTAATTCTGAAGACCTAATCCGTAAAAATTATGGAGAATGTTAAACGTGTTTAATTAACAGTAATGAAATGTCGGAACTTCTGGCAAAAATTCTCTGTTGGGAAAAACTGATCTTCAAATTTATCGCTCGGAGATCAAAATTTGGCCTCATACATCTGAAGCACGTTCTACGATTTCGAAATTTAAAAAAAAAACGACCCAGACATAAATAATACTTTTACCAAAATTCTGCAACATTCGGTACTAAATTTTGGCTCCATTACACATAGCAACCGTACAAAAGGCATGTGCCGCGACTCAATGAAAGGTCGTAAAATTTTCGAATTTAAATTTCTTACTCAATTATTACACTAACCACTGCACATACATAAAATTTATAAAATTTACATTTTAAAACATTTAAAACGCTCCGACATGTTTCGGTCCTAAGACCATCATCAAGGATCTATATATTCCTTACTAAAGTTACACCCAACTTGTACAACGAAATTAATCTGTGACTATTTATAGTGTGACTTTAGCAAGGAATATATAGCTCCCTGATGATGGTCTTAGGACCGAAACATGTCGGAACGTTTTAAATGTTTTAATGTGTAAATTTTATAAATTTTATATATGTGCAGTGGTTGGTGTAATAATTGAGTAACTCGACAACATGCACGGTGTAGCAATAAAATAAAAATATTAAATTTCTTATCCAAATACAATAGGCACCAGAATTATAAAAACATAAATTACAAAAATATTTCAACTTCACTGATCGCGACTTATAAAAAGTAGATACCTTGGGACATAAATTCAAATATTCCATACATATCTCTCAAACAAAATTCCATTTGCTCTCCAAATCTTCTAACACGGCCTGTTTCAGAAAGCAACGACTGCTTTGTTCACTTCGCAACTCACGAGCTCGGCTCCACGTAATTACCTCCATGTTCATTCAGGTCCCATCTACTAAATCTGTTTCCAGTAAAACCTAGCAATAATACATCCGTATTACCGATAATGTTTTCTGGACTTGGCTGCTGAATTCTTCTCATTGAGAACTTCTAACACCCCTCGCCGCAATATGCGGTCGATACAAAATGTGGCGTAAGGTGACTCCAAGCCATCCGGTCCCCAGACCAGGACGACGACCCATCAGTCAACCAGTATCACTCCTTACAAACCCATTACCATAAGTCGTCCACCTAACCAACTTTATACGTCATGTCAATACATTTCCAAACAGACGCCTTTCCGATCCTGTCTTATCAACTCAACTACCAGACCCGCACTGCAAACGCAGGCAAACATTCTTTCTTGCAATCCATCAAAGAAAAGGAAATTCGAAAAATCATTTACCTAACACTCTATCAAAATGGTTTTGATTTCCTCGTAGTTACAAAAGGAATATACCTTTACAGGACAAGTAGAGAAACCGGCTTTCTCGTACACCACAATGCAGCATATCCCTACATAATTTACTTCATCTTATCTGCTAAGGGAATGTACTTCCTTCCTGCTCAATTAAAGTGAAAAATAGGGAACATACAGACAAACATGGAAACTGTAACGTGTGAACAATATCGCCCTCTTCTCTCAATGTCATTTAGTTTTATACGAAACTACAGCAAGTAGCAACAGGGTGAAGTCCAGAAGGAGTGGAGTTAAGACGATCAGAACAAAGATACCTGAAAATCCAATATTAAAAAGAAACATCAACATAAATCCCCGTCTGAACAATTTCTGGATTCATCTGCCTCATTCTAGGGTGACGTGGTGGGCCCTTGTCTATACGGAAATGACCCCTGAGCCCATAATATGTGAGGAAATTTTTGACTAGTTGAGGATAAGCTGGAAGGATTCAATTATGTCACGGAATGAATTAGTTGTTTTGTTTGTTTGTTTTTTGTTTGATTGATTTATTGTTTGTTTGTTTGTTCGTTTCTTTGTTTGTTAGCTACTTACGGGTAGAATAATTTACTTCACAAATGGGAATATGAACCCAAGATATGATGGAAGGCAGCTGAGTCTAACGGCATGTAATGTGCATTCATATTGGTCGTTCTTCGACTTACATGTCCCCGTAAATGTGGAAGGTTCCACGAGCGCTAGCTGGGCGATCAAACGATGCGGGTGGTTTGACACCGTAGCAACATGCTTTAAAGAGAGGCTCGAAGAGGCGCATCGCAGTTTGGGTATCCAAAGGCACTGCGAAAGCAATACATACCGCACGAGCACAAGTCGCCTGGACGCATCTCACTGAACAGTCTGAGAGGGTGCGTACTGTGGATGTCTAAACTGTTTTCTTGAGAATAGAGAAGAAACTGAATTTCAGTTAAGCTTGTAAGTAATCCGTCGATATGTTTCTTTCCCCAAATGAAACAGCACACAGCAGATTATCGACATGTATGTTTTACATGTTACACAAATTTTAAGAACCGCAATTTTTAACTCACTTTCCAGTTTTATAAGTGAAATTCAAAAATATGGAAATTTAATATGTTACAAAACACAAAACATTTTCACAAGCCGTTTTCTGCAAGTTGTCAAAACAGTGTCAACAAAATTCCCGCGGTGATGATTAGGAACCTTGTTTCATAACCATCTCCTGAAATCAACACGGCTTTATATAACCTACGAGGTTCTGCTCTGCCTCATTCCTGAATAAATCATGGCAATTAACTCACTACAACAAGTAATTTTAAGTGACGTAACTCTGCCTTAAACCCGGTCCCAGTTGCCGCGCGGTCTAAGGCGTAGGTCTACGGCCACTCGTCTGCTGAGATTGTGGGTTCGAATCCCACCTGGGGGAATGGATGTCTGTCTGTTGTGAGTGTTGTGTGTTTTCATGTAGAGGTCTCTGCGACGAGCTGATCACTCGTCCAGAGGAGTCCTACCGACTGTGGTGCGCCATTGTGTGTGATCTAGAAACCTCGTGAATGAGAAGGCCATAGCCCACTGGGGTCTGTTGTACTAAAAACAAGCAAACAAACCCATAAGAGTGATCAAATAATTCAGCATTTCCTATAATTGTAACTTCAAATTCTCGACGCCAATGAACGTGTGTCCGCATTAAGCTATGTAAATTTCCAGTCGCTCTGTGGCCTGTGAAACACACAAAACATTGTCAAATACATTAACAGTTCGGTAAATAAGACCCATATGACGAAAAAAATAGACGTGTCTCTGTGAATACCCTCTACTTTCCTTCTACTGAACCCATTTTATCTGAAATCCCCGACCCAAGTCTGATGGTCTCACGTTCTTAAGTCACAAAGTTTGCTTGACGCATACAACGTTACACGGATTAGCAGCTGTGGACCTGCTGTCGACAGAAATGTAAAGGAACTTGGGATGCTGAAGTCGGCACCGACTCCGAATATCTGCCGCAGATGCAATCTCGTTTTCAAAGCACACGCCCTCATTATACGAACTATGAACATTTTCGTACAAGCAGACGCCAAAATATTGACGTCTCATCCACAGAGTTGGAGTTTGATGGCAACTCCAGGCAGAGGGCTTAGTTCTGGCGTGATCCTTCTGATTCGCAAGATATTTGAAAAGTTTCTTCTGCCGTTCTGTCTGTGAAGACAGATCTACTTCCAGATAACGAAAACTCACTGTCAGATACAGTGGGGAAGAAACGTCAGATTTTGTTTTCCTGATGCAGCGACAGTGCCAAAACGGTACGCATGAATTAAAAGGAAACAAAAGAGCATGAAATTCTACTCTGGGTTTAAAAATAAAACTTCCTCACTTATTCTTCTTTTGTGCTTACTAACAAAAATACTAAATGCAAGAATTAAGTAATTTTAATATTTACTTGCTGACTGCAACTTCAGTTGTGCTTTAAGTTTCTGTTGTGTTTTAAGTCGAGCACATTCTCTGGCTTTTATAGGAACTGGATTAGTTTCGAATGCACTCAGGACATAAAAGTTTATCCATATTAGCTTTACGTATCGTGACTTGCAATGGGCCGATTACCCATTCAAGCATTCCTAACAAATGCATAAAAGTGGTTATAGTTAAGATTTTCACGTATCCGATCAGGTCACATCTATTAAAATAGATGAAAACATAATTAAGCAAGAGGTGTCGCTAGAGTTTATGTAATCAGTAGCATTTACAAAACTGAAAACGCTTTTCCTCGTTGTTCTAAGAAAACAATCACATACTCGTATTTACATAACCACTTCGGTAGTTTCTGTCATTGTTTCTTATAAAATAAAAAAGTGCACCCTTGTACAGGCACCGAGGCTCTGTACAGGCCGTACGGCCCATAGGGGGAGTAGAGGTACGTATAGCTCTACTCTTTCTTGACAACGGCACTAGAAGGGTGTGAGGGGTCAGAGTCACGCCCCGGCCGCTCTTTACCCCCGGGAAAGACCCGGTACCCTTTGTACAGGAGGCTGGGTGGGCCCCAGGGCTGGTCTGGACAGGAGCGGAAAATCTCGCCCCCTTCTGTATTCGATCCCCGGACCGTCCAGCCCGTAGCCAGTCGCTATACTGACTAAGCTACCCGGCCCACCGTTTCTTGTAACTAATCTAAACTTCTATTCCGCTAACACGTTTCATCGGAACTGGTTGCTTGTTCTGTACGAAAGTATTCACGTTGAGCTGTAATTTATGGTCGCATTTTTTGTTCGTTCCGTCCGAAAAGTCGGAGCACACCACACGGTACAAAACACACAAAATGCCATCCTTTGATGAGCAACCGCTGTCAATACCTACGAACTTATTAAATTTTTTTCCTTAAACTCAAATACATGGCAAACGAATTTCTTAATTAAAACTTCGAAAACAGACTCCAAATGCACTCTTCGCTCCTCCTACTATGGACGAAAATGGGAAATGATGCCCCACGTTTGTTCTGGCAAATTTTTACAATTTCATACAGAAACAGTAGTTACATCTGCGTGTGTAACAGGTATGGTAGGGGTCTCTGCTACAAAGCAGTCAGCTCCTTTATAGGAAGTTTAAATTCGTTTATTGAGAGCAATAAAAATTACAAAGATATGCAAAAGGATGTCTTAGGCATAAGCGTGGTGAAAAGTGGCCCACATATAATGCAATACAAAAAAAATTAATTTATAGTCAACAAAATTGTAATCAAACAAAATAATTATTTTCAGTATCACTATGAGACTCCTTAATTCTTTGTAGATTTCGTACATATTTCGAGATACTTAGAACGGCTGTTGCTTCCACAATCGATGCAGATTTTGGAGAAAGTTGTGCAGTGCTCATGCAGCCAAGTTTCACAGACTGAGCATTCTATCCAGTCGCACTTTTATTTTGCTATACAGTAGCATGCCTTACATAATCTACAGCAACCACTCTCATTGTTTTTATCAGCATTGATCGCGCTCGGATTGTAAACTATGTCCTTGAAATTATTCTTCAGACTCTGTAGGTGGCCGTCCCATGCGCAGGTTGAGAGAGTCCTCTCTCAACCTGCGCACCGGACGGCCACCTACAGGTGTGATGACACCAGATGCTGTATAATACAATTTTGACCCCCTG
>Ga0123352_10018615_pt1 | contig 11071 bp, 10 predicted proteins | sample TergutLab28metaG_FD_89700 | JGI IMG/M metagenome (GOLD analysis project Ga0123352, IMG submission 89700) | Labiotermes labralis P1 segment gut microbial communities from Petit-Saut dam, French Guiana - Lab288 P1 | ecosystem: Host-associated > Arthropoda: Insects > Digestive system > Gut ... | reverse complement strand
GGAGAGTATGTTTCCTCCAAGAAGTTCAAGAACATGGTAAAAGAGATCGGTCACAATATCGATGCCTTCAATGATCTGAAGAGGGTGGCGGCGTGAGGGGTGCGCATTTATCAAACACAGTTTCTTCAACTGAACCGTTTTTATAATAAATGGTGTTATAAGGTCACTGCGGGAATTAGTATGATCTCATTCTGGAAGACCGTTGAGGGAAAGTTGCAGCGCCTAGAAGACGCTGAGGAAGACTGCTGGATCAACATGGTGAATCCGAACGACGTGGAAATACGCAAGGTCGCCGACTCCGCCGGCGTCAGTCCGATGGTCCTGAGGGCCGCTTTGGATGAGGAGGAAGTGTCATACATCGACGTCACGGATGACGGGCACGCGTTCACAACGATCGACATTCCGATCGTTGATTCCGGAAGTGTAATGTACTCAACGATACCGCTCGGTATTCTGCTTACGAAATCACACATAATAACGGTTTGTCTCAAAGAATCCACGATAATATCAGACTTCGCAAACAATCCTCCGAAGAATCTGGACACATCCAAAAAGAAGAAGTTCATGCTTATGCTCATGCTGCGTGCGGCCAACCGTTATCTTCAATACTTGAGACAGATAAACAAGATATCAACATCGATCGAAGAAAAACTGTATGTTTCGCAGCGTAACAAGGAAGTTGTTGAATTGCTGAGCATGCAGAAATCTCTGGTGTTCTTCAGCACATCGCTGAAAGCGAATCAGCTTACGATCGAGAAGATCATGAAAGGCAAAACATTGACGCTCACGGAAGAGGAGATGAACATCCTCGAGGATGTGCTCATTGAGGTTCGACAGGCAATTGAGATGACCACTGTGTACACGGACATCTCCGCCGGAACGATGGATGCTCTCGCCTCGATGATATCGAACAACCTGAACGTGATAATGAAAGCGCTCACTGTCATAACGCTCATACTGACTATACCGACAATGGTGTTCAGCTATTACGGTATGAACCTGGAACCGCTGAATCTTTTACCGTTCAATGACGTGGCGTGGTTTCCGTTGTTTTTAGCGATAATGCTGATGGTCCTTCTCGGATTCTTCTTCAAATGGTTCCATTTCACGAAGAAAAGATGAGATCACTGAACATCAAAGGATCAGGCGCATTTTTCCTTTGAGTCCGGTCTTCTTATCATACTGATGCCAAGGCTCATCACCACTCCGGCGGCCGCTGCGGCGCAGCCGATGAGCATATCGTTGAATCCGACGATCTCGGTTATCGCTATTATCAGTATGATCGAACCGACCGTAAGCCCGGTTATGAAATAGTAGACGGGATGATGATAATTCTTCAGTATGTGTCCCATGATCCTTGCGAACATGAACACTGCCACAATGAAACCGATTCCGAAAGGTAATAGATAAAGAAGATCGAAACTTGCGATCAGATGGTTGATCCATGTAAAAAGACCAAGCGCCAGAAGAACGGTCGATCCGCTTATTCCCGGAACTATCTTCGACACCGCGAAGACGGCACCGGCGAAGAATGATAACGCGATTCCGACGAACAGTCCGGAGTGTTCTATCGTATCTCCTCCGTCTCCGTCGCCGAGATTCAGTTTCAGCAGGAGAAGCAGCATCATGGCGACGATACCAAGCGAAAACCATACGACATGCGATCCTTTCGTCGGTTCGCCTCTTTTCGTTATTTTTGTGAGACTCGGCAATTGGCCTATTATCAGACCCACAAAAAGGAACATCGTCGCCAGGAGATAAGCACCCATCAGATAATCGATTATGAAGACCATAACAAGCATTCCTAGGATTATACCCGATCCCAAGGTGAACAGGAACCAGAAATCTTCTTTTATCTTTGTTCTGAGATTGTTCACATCGTCTATCAGGCGTTCATAGACTCCGAACACAACGGCGACTATGCCGCCGCTTATCCCGGGAAGCCAGGATACGGCGCCGACGAGAAAACCCACTATAAAATTATTGGATCCCTCTCTGGCGCCCATGCTTCTCATAACCTTTCCTGCGGATTAATAGATTATGGTACGACGAAGGCTCTCCATACCCAACCCGGTCCTTTGTATCTGTCGTCTATGTTCCCAAGCCAAAGGTTCCAGCCTATCCTGAACGTCTCGCAGGCGAAGAACCCGTCAACTTCCATGAAGGACGCCGTGACGCTCAATACGGCGATATTCTGAGGTGGAGGCGGCGTGAAATCGCCTCTTATTCCGGCGACCGCATGCCCTTCCGCAGCAGACGGATTCGTCATGATAAGGATCGCAACCTCAAACCCGGACGCCCTTGCTATTGCAGCGGTTATGATCGCATGATCCTCACAATCGCCGAGGCCTCCGAACAATATCCTGTCGTAAAGGGATTCCAAAGGAAACTTATAATATTCAACGGAAACATCGGTCGTATGGAAGCCCGGTATCTTGTAAAAGAAATGATCCGCGTTGTTAGGACTGTTGCTTGACAATCCGTTGTTGACGAATGAAGCTATAAGATTCATACGCTCCTGTTCCGTTCCGTTAGGCAGCATATCATTGAGGTCAGACGCCATTTTAACTATGACCGGATCCCACCATGTGACGTATCCCGGAAGAAGCGAGAATCTGAAGTCGCGCGACCTGTTGTCCTTAGCGTACTTTATATAATCTTCCACGTCGAACTCATATGTCAGCTGACGCATTATTCCGTTGTAATCCCGCCACGCGACGGTCTCTCCCAGTATTCCGTTTACCGTTACGGTTTTGGTCGTACGTTCATATTCGCCGTCAACGGTTGTTTTCATCACGACGTCATACATTCCGGACCGGAGACTGGCGTTAGCATCCAGGGTATTCGTGTAGACGATCGTCTCTATTCCCGGGCCGCTTGTCTTGAACGCGTCTCTTATCGTCCACGTTGTCGTTTCAGTTATTTCCCCGGGCGTGGTGTTCGTGAACGTTACACTCTTCCGGGTAGGCGACTGATCTTCCTGTTCCCACGTGAAATCCAGCGAATTCCATTTTGCGTGCAGAACTGTTCCGGCGGTGAATTGCTGGAACTTATTGAGCGCGAACTCGGCATCGAATGAAGGATCAGTGTACCAGCCGGCGAAATTAAGGCCGCCGTTGCCCTGTATCCTCAATGTATCCTCAACGGATTCAAGCTGATTGAGGTCAAGGAAACCCGTCCTGGTGATGGAGACCGATCCGAGGAACTTGCCGTCGGAATTCAGTGTTACCGCCGGTTCCTTGTTCATAACAAACGAAATGCCGGCGAACAGGACAAGAACGGACACAATGACCGCCACGGCCGCGATAAGGGAATCATACGTGTCGTTCGGTTTGGCCGGCGGTTCGGATTCAAGATGACTGCTGCACTCGGTGCAGAAGCGAATGTCGTCATCATCGGTGCCGAAATCACATCGCGGACATTTCATTCATCCTCATAGGTCCGCTTTGGTATTTATATTATGGGTCAATTGGAACGCGCGGGAGCGTGACCTCACAGCAACGGTTCCGGAGTTCTTATCATATTCATTCCGAAGCGATTTCCTTTCTGTCCAGAACATACGTTCTGTTTGAAAAATATGATCGTTCATATGAGGCCGTAGACCTTTTTCACGTCCGTTTCGATGTTCGGATCGCCCAAGAGGGTGACGCGGCTGTCCGGCTTATCTTTGAGGACGGACATACCCATCCTCTCTCCTAGCCTTTCAGAGAAATCGAGTATCTCCGCATGCGACGGCATATGAGCCATAGACAATCTTGTTCTTGAACCGCCTACGAAAACGTAACCTTTCGGTTCAATGAGATCGGGATCGGCGATACGGTCCAGTTCAGCGTATTCATCGATCCATCCGAAATTCAGATCCTTCACCAAGGTGTGTCTTATGACCGTCCTCGTATCAAGCGACGGAAACAGTTCCAGTGTTTTCAAAATACGCTGCCATCCGTCACCGATCTTAGGAAGACACGTTTTTTTGTAGACCATCTCGTTCGGCGCCGCAACGGTCACATACAGCTGCCGGGGAAGCACATCAAGCCGCTCCAGTTCATTCGGATAAGTACCGTTCGTGACCATGAATGTTGTCATTCCTCTGTTATGACATTCCTTAATGAATTCCGAAAGATACGGATATGTTATCGGCTCTCCGGCCAATGAGATGGCGACCATGTTCGGTTCCCTGGATTCTTCGTAACGTTCCTTCGAACAGCGTTCATCACCGTTGAATCCGGTGAGCAGCTTACGCTGATGTGCGATAAGGGCGTCAAGCATTTCCTTGGGTTCCGTCCAATTCTTTACTTCAAAGTCATGGTTTTGGACTCTCCAGCAGAATTGACACATATGGCTGCATTCATTGAAGGCGGGCGTGATCTGAAGACATCTGTGACTCTCGATACCGTAGAAATCCTGTTTGTAGCAGCTTCTTCCGTATATGAGGCTCTGCCTCATCCAATGGCATAATTTCACGGCAGCGTGATCGTTATGCAGACGGTATTGCTGTTTGATCAGGAGTTTCCTGTAGTTCTCGTCCATCGGAGCACCTAGAACTGGAAAAGACTCTTCTGCCCGGGCTGAGGCTTCTTCGTTTCTTCGTCTTTCGGCTTCACACTCTCCATTTCGGCGGCAGGTACACTCTTAGGTTTTACGGCGGATGATCCGTCTTTACTGACATTGCCTTCTTTGACATTCTTAACCATAGGGGGCATCGCATCCTTCACCGCCTTTGAATCTATCTTCGAGTCAAGAAGGAAAGCGATCTCCTCCGCTTCGAGGTCAAGTTCAGAAACAAGGTTCTTCGCTAATTCGGGATCATTCTTAACCATTATCTTGAGCATCGGAAGAACATCGTTGGACACACGGTTGGTGGATGTGTGCAGAAGCGCGGACAATTTCAAACAAATACCATTTTTAAGAGTACGCACGCTCCTGCTGCGCGACATCTTCATAAGATACGTCGGAAACCGAAACCTTTCGTGCGCGTTCACATTCGATCTTTTTGCGATGTTGACACCGGCGGACATCATATCGCCGGAATACGACCAGAATCCGTAATACTGACGTCTGCTGACCCTTCCGAGGAAGATATCCGCACGCGACAAACGTTCGTATCCTCTCATCAGGTCTCCTTTATCTCTGAATTCAAAAGGCATGTTCTCGTCTATCCACAGCATTATGTGGTCCGGCGTTTCGTCAACGTCCGTCATCATCCTGCGTGCTTTCATCGCATCCTTCTCTCTGAAGACGGCGTTCATCAGGTCGTAGATATCCTTCCTTACGATGCGGTCTGATAATTTACCCGCATCATCATCTGTAACCGCACTCTTACCGAGCGCCAGAGATTCAAGGTTCCTCACCGCGGCGCGCATATCTCCGTTGGAGTTCTCGGCGATCTTCTTCAAAGCCTCCTGATCAACGGAAACATTTTCCGATCTTGCGATGCCGTCAAGCGCCTTGATGATCTCCGTTGTACGTGAGCGCATGAACGTTATCTGCAGAGTATCCGTTTTTATCGCGGCGCTCTTTCTGCTGAGCGCGTAAAAATCATTGACTATCAGTATAACCGGCTGTTTTGTTGTCTTTATAAGTTCGGAGATAACGGGCAATGCGCCGCGGTCGGCGTTTCCGAAGAGATTGTCCGCTTCGTCCAGGATTATCAGTTTTCTTCTTCCTTCCTTCGCGCTGACATATTCATCGTCCATGAACGTGTTGAAATTGGCGCCTTTTATTGCGATGTTCCTTATCGCGTCACCGGTCCTCTGGTCGGAAGCGTTCATCTCTATCGCATCCCATCCCATGTCCTTCGCCAATGCGTTCGCGGCCGATGTCTTCCCCGTTCCGGGGCTGCCCATGAGAACGACCGCCCTCTTCTGCGGAATTCCTTTTTTCCAGGAGTTTGCCCAACTCACCAGGTCTGAAACGGCTTTGGGGTTGCCGATGACCTTCGACAAACTGTCCGGTCTGTATTTCTCGGTCCAGTCATGAGACATAATATTCATCATTATGCGGATTGATGATTAAACCCTTGCGTCCGAATGTGCCTCTTTTTGTTTTGGATCATTTTGTGTCAATATCTTGCAGCTAAGCTCATATTCAAGGAGTTCGAGCATACGGTCCGGTATTCTCTTCAGATCCTCTTCCGTGAAATATCCTGACCCGATCTTCTTTGTTCCGAGGGTTGACAGCAAAGATATGTTACATTTCGCCAGACCGAGTCTTCTGGCCATTATTCCGGCTCCCGTTTCGGCTATCTGCACCTTACCGTAGCTTATGATGGACGTCTCCCTGTCAAGTATCCCGTTGGAGAATGTGAACATATGATCTCCGATGTCGAACCCTCTGAGCTTAATCGAGTAATATATTCCTGCCAGGACTCCTGCGGTAATGATGACCATAACCGTCGGTATCGCCGTCTGCGCCCAGGCGATCCATTCCGTGTCATATACGATATGATCGATATTGAGCGAAAGATATCCGAGCGCAGGAAGTATCGCCGCGAGAACGACTGCCGCATTCAGGAGCATAGGCCATTTGGATGCGGGCGGCTGTTTTTTCGTTTCGTAAGGAACGTAGATGAATTCAGGCACTATGGTTTCCATGACATTCCTGACCGAGGACATTTTGCACAATATGCATATGAGCGGACGCTGATCGTTCTTCGCCGCGGATATTCCGACGACTTCCGCTTCTATGTACGCACTTTTCAAAAGTCTTGCGAAGAACGTCCTGCGTATGCGCACCGCATTTATCCTGGAGATCTCGAACGACGTCTTGTAATTCTGTACCGCGCCGTGTTTTATATGGATCGTATCACCGATCCTGGACACTTTGAACCCATGGAACCGTATCATAGTCATGATCGCGGGGACCATATGGATCGTTAGCACAATAAACAGGGCCAGTAACACTCCTGCGAGTCCTCCTTCCGCAAACAACGACACTATGACCGCATATACGAGAACGGCGATCGCAAACAGCGTTTGATATGATGACATGCTGAACAATCCGTGCAGCACCAATTCCGTGTTGCTGAATGTTATACCTTCATCATCGCCCGGTTCCGTGACCTCGCGGTCAAATATCCTTAACGAAAGCGTTTCCCGGATCGTTTCGGCGAACTCTTTCTTCAATGTGAGGACCGCCTCCGGCGCAAGGACGTTGGTGCTGGTGTTTATGTTCACTTTTAAACTCACGGTACCGAATATCCGGTCTATGACGCTCCTGTCCGCGTTTATTGAAGCTATTTTGATATACGGGATCGTTCTCTTCAGTTTGAACACAGTGTTCCTTTCAATGATCATACCTTCATCGGTAAGTTCGATGAGTGTCCGGTACCATCTCCAGCAGAAGGCCGCGGTGAGCAATGCGATCACGACGATCACCCCAATGGCGACTTGAGGCTGTTCGATGAAGAACCATATCGTCATCGACAGCAGGATCGCGGCCGTTGTGGCAACATTCTTTACGACAACGGTGGCGCTGTTCCTGAAACGTTCATTCATCGCTTCTGAATGTTCATTCATCGTTCCTCATCACCCTGACCATGCGGTTGATCAACGCGTTCAGACGCTCGGCGACCTCTTCCGCTTCATCCAGCTTCTGATACTGTATCTTCGCCACTCCTCCCGCGGTGGTCACCTGTACCTCGGCAAGCCCGAAGGCGTTGAGTATCGGACCTCTTGTGACCTCAACCTGATGCACCCTCTCAATGGGGACCACGGTCCTTCTTATTATGATAACTCCGCGTCTTACATCAATGCAGTCGTCCGTTATGATGTACCGGTATCTGTTGTAGAAGACGATCGGTTCTATTGAATGGTATAATACGATCAGTGCGATCATTGCTATCGCAGCGTACTCCATCAGCGGAAAGTATGAAAGATCTCCGATGTATTCGGCGGAGAATATGATCGCGGTCGCAATGATCACCGATAATATAACGGCTGAGATCACGTTCTCCAGATACATGGCTCGTTTGCTTATGGGGTCGAGTCTCTTGTATTCCATACTTTCACCTTATGCCTATATTATTGATGCCGATTAACATATCATATGATAAAAATGTCTTTGATGATACAAACAATATCAAATCGAGAACGATCTGACTTTACAATGAATCATTTTGAGCGAAGCAAGATCGTTTAAGCGTATCCGCGCAAAATTAATATCAGTGATGAATCTGCAAATAACATGCAGAAGAGAGGACTCTACAAAGTGAACATGGTAATTGCTTTTATCCCGATTGTAGGAGCCCTCATGATCTTTCCTTTTCTTCCGGAGATGATCCCTACACGTTTTTCAGGACCGGGTGACGGCCCCTTCCCCATATGGTCAAATAAATGGAGTGTTACCGGACTAATGTCATCCTTTTTTCTTCCTTTGATGACATTGTTCCTGTTCAAGATCATGTACTGGTTCGCTCCGATCGCTTATGAGGCAGCGGAAGGTACCGATAAACCTCTCGACCCGAAGCATGTTGAGTTTACAGTACTGTTCACAGTAATATTCATGCTGATTGTTTGGGTGTGGCTCAGAAGCTTAACGTTATCTCATATATGACGATGGAACCTTGGCGGACGGAGTGTTATATGGTTCATCTATCGTAAAAGTGAGGTCACACAACTCTCATCTGATACACGCCATCCTTTTCTGTGACCTCTATTTCCGATGAGAAAAGATCGCTGACCGTTGCCGACGTCAGGACATCGTCCTTCATTCCGTCCTTGTATATTTTACCGTTCTTCATCATTATGATCCTTCTTATGTTCTTAGGTATGTCCTCAAGGCTGTGCGTTATCATCAGTACTCCCGTTCCGCTTTCTATCAGCGTGTCGAACATTCCTTTGAACTGATCTCTGGAAACGATGTCAAGGCCGGTCATAGGTTCATCAAGAAGAAGCATCGACGGCCTTGGAACGAGGGCGCGTGCGATCAGTACTCTCCGCATCTCGCCCAACGACAGTTTTCCGATGTTCATTGTCAGTTTGTCTTCAACGCCGGCGCGCGCGGCAGCGTCCTTCACAGATACGATCATTTCATCCGTTACCGTATGCGTTCTGTAAATGTCCGTCGTCCTGAAGAATCCGGACAGGATGACCTCGCCCGCCGACGTCGTATCCTTGAATCTTGACTGCAGTTCGGTTGACACGACGCCCATTCTGTTCCTCAGATCGAAGAGATTCCATCTGTCCTTTCCGAAAAGTCTGCATACCGTTTCCGAATCCTCGGAGTAATACGGCCTGGAATCGCCTTTCAGAAGTTTCATTAAAGACGTTTTTCCGGAGCCGTTCGGGCCTATGATAGCTGCGCTTTCTCCTTCCGGTATCCGCATTGAGACGTTATCGATTATGCGTATTCCGTTTCTCACAAGAGATACATTCCCGAACTCCACGGCGTATCTGTCCACGAAAGACGTATTCAGTGAAGAGTATTCAATGGTTGCTTTTAGATGCGCGTTTCATCCTCACAGGGATCCTCGCGGCTGAACCACGTCATGAAACATCCTATCACGGCAAGTATGAAACAGACTGCGAACGAATATCTTATGGAATTGATGAACGCATCGAACGTGTCCGGTTCTATGGCCGCCGTCGTTCCCATGTTCAGGGATATCATACACATCACGATGGCCATGGACGACATCATCCCCACTTGCCTCATAGCCGATATAACGCCCGAAGATTCGCTGTAATTCTTTGGACACACGTTACCCATTATCAGATTCGTGTTCGGCGCGGAGAACAGAGCGTAACCTGCGCCCGTGAACGCCAGTATGAGATATATTTTCATCATGCTGACGTTTGATGTGAGCATCATCATCATTACCGTACTGATGCACATGAGCATCATACCCGCCGTCGTCAGGATGCGCGGATCTATTCTGTCCGACATCTTTCCCGAGAACGGAGTTATCGCCGCTTGGATCACGGGCTGCATAAGTATTATCATTCCCGCGGTCGCCGGGCCGAGCCCGACGATGTACTGAAGATATAAATTGACGGTATAAAGAACAGCGAACGACGATCCGTAATTGAGTAACGCCGCCAGATTGGACCGTCTGAACACCTTTCCTGAGAACAGTCTTACCATGAGGACCGGATGCTCCGCCCTCGATTCGAAGTTGAAGAACGCGATCAGCAGGACCGCTCCGCCCGCTATGAATAACCCGGACAACGCATTCGGAAGCGTTATTATCCCGTACATCAGAACAATTATGCCTAACGCATAGAGCAGCGATCCTCTTATATCGAAAGGCTCACCTTCCGACGTTTTGAAATCCGTTTTGAAGTAGAACGTTGCTATAAGGCCGGCGACAGAGAACGGGATCAGTGCAATGAATATCGTTCTCCATTCAAAGATCTCGGTCAGCATTCCTCCAAGTCCCGGACCTATCGATGCGCCGATGTAGATGCACATTGTGTTGATCGCAAGCGGAAGTCCCCGATGCGCTTTCGGATACACTTCAACGATCATCGATATGCTTGTTGACGCTATGCATGCCGTTCCCATTCCCATTACGATCCTCCACATGAGCAGCATCGCAAACGAGTCCGCAAGCGCTGACATCAGCGAGGAAACAAGGACGACAACGATACCGATCATGAGTATCCTCTTCTTTCCGTAGAGGTCGGAAAGACGGGACATCGGTATTAGGAACGCAACGGAAGAAAGGAAGTACGACATTATGAGCCAGCCTTGGCTGTGCGCACTTATCCCGAACTCATCGCTTATGGCCGGGATCGCCGGATTGATCATCGTTGTTATCAGCGGCGATACGAACCCGGCTATACAGCAGGCTATGAGCACAATGCGTTTGTCTCTCAACGAGAACCCGTTGCCTTCCGCGCTCATGTGGGGCAATCATATGCTACTACGATATAAGGAATGCTGTTTACGGGTATTTTCAACGTTGCTGCGTTAAATGTCCGTTCTAAGGCCGGTGATCATCAGTTACGCGCAAAATCTGCCCAATTTAAAAAGTGGCCTGCAGATTCAGGTTTACCACAACAAGAATCGTCACAGGTTGCTCGTGAGTATGTCAGAAAACAATAAAATATTAACGGAATCCTGATACGTTACT
>Ga0123352_10018614_pt1 | contig 11072 bp, 6 predicted proteins | sample TergutLab28metaG_FD_89700 | JGI IMG/M metagenome (GOLD analysis project Ga0123352, IMG submission 89700) | Labiotermes labralis P1 segment gut microbial communities from Petit-Saut dam, French Guiana - Lab288 P1 | ecosystem: Host-associated > Arthropoda: Insects > Digestive system > Gut ... | reverse complement strand
GACCTCACGAGGCTGAGTGGACCCCGTTCCAGACCCACTACTACTCAGAAAATCTGGTAGCGCCGGGGATCGAACCCGGGACCTCTGTATCTGTAGCCAGAAACTCTGACCACTAGGCAACAGAGGCGGTCAGTTTTATAAATATCTGTTAAAAATACAGATATCAAATGCTTAAATACGTATAATTATAATATAATGGTCATATAGTTATTAACAATTATAACATCAGAACAATTACAGTTAAGATGTGTGAGTTGTTACTAGTATCGTACACTATTAACTGCCACCGGGTAACAACCCAATTACAATAAATAAATATTATTATTATAAAATAATTTCAATTAAGATGTGTGTTGTTATCAGTATCGTATACTATTAACAGGGTTAAAATAATGTATCAGTGAATCAACCTCTTAAGGTTTATATTCTTCCATCTTCCTTATGTTCATAATATTCATTCGTTGAGTAGAAAGAATGATGATGTGAGAACCACTTCAATGTGGATTTAAACAGGAACTGTAGTGGAGAAAGGAACTATACCTTAGGCAGTATTGCCGTTAAACAGTGACTAGACATGTCGGATGTGCGGCACACACCGAACTTAACGACGTTCCTCGTCTTGCATGACGCTGTGGTAGCGGGAATGAATTTCAGTTGTATTCGGGGGTGGGGGGTGGGGGGGACTGGTGCGAACGTTAGAAGTTTAGTGGTTTTCCTCACCTTCTTCAGACGATTGTGGAAAGTTCCGTCTGCTTGCGTCCGCCTCCTACCAAATCTTTATCTAATCACCGTTCATATTCCATTTACCTTCTTGTCGTTCACCACGCATCGGCTGAATTTGAAATATCGTCGTTACATGACTTAAGAATCATAAATTAGACGGCATATTAATCGTGCCTACAAATTCACAGTCTATGAGCTCAGCCTTAAATGTACATTAAAGAGGTACTAGACAGTTAGTGTGTTACCAGATATCGTAATTATGTATGTCACTTGCTGTTAGTGTTGCTAGGCACGCAAGGTGCTGCACATTGCCTGTATGTAAAGTAACCGTATTGTGTGGTGATCAGTTCCAGAGATGCCGAGAAGACTTCAAGTTTTACTTAAAGACAGTAAGTTAACAGGAACATAATCTTTGGACTAAAACTGTAGGAATTGTAGGAAATTTGGTTGTGTTTTGTAGAATTTTTAATTTTTGACTTCATAAATTATTACGTGTCAAAATCCCATGGTGGATGGGGGAGAAAAGTAAAAGTGCAAAATTTCAGGGATGAAAGGCAGCGGAGAGCGACGACTTCGAAGAGTGACAAAGTGCTGCAATTTTTACGTTATGATGGAGCTTGGCGATATATATTGAAAGCATGGAAGGCAGTGGTGTAGAAGCTTTTTTTTTTGGGCCAGGGACGAGTTATCACAATGGCTGCTTCTAACAGAAATTATGAATTACAAAAATGAACAAGACAGGAATTGTACATATAGCGTAACGCTGAGGCGCGTTCGTGCAAACACTGTTGCAGTAGAAGAGCAATGAGTATTACATATTCTGAGAATGTGTTTGTAGCCTTAGGTATCCAGTATGCAATGTGCATGCGCCATATTGTCATCTGTGGCCTGCCCGGCTCTACAATATTTTTCCATATTATCTCACAAACGGCACGATTGTTGAAAGAAAAAAAGGCTACTAAACACAAAATGTGCGTTGCGATTTTCTCTACAACCTTTGTATGAAACGTTTCAAAATCTAACAAGAAATGAGCGAGATATGATCATAAATGTACATTGGTCTTCACGTAAAGTAATAATTATTCTTGTCTGATTTTAATCAAAATTGGATTTTCTAGAAAGATTTTCGAAAAATACTCAAATGTCAGATTTTACGAAAATCTCTCCAGTGGGAGCCGAGTTATTCCTTGCGGTTGGACGGACGGATATGACGAAGCTAATAGTCGCTTCTCACAATTTTGTGAACGGGCCTAAAAATCACACTTTATTGACTTTCCTTTTATTTGGCACAATAATATTTGTTGAGCACAAATAATCTATGCTTTCATTTAAAATATCAATTTTGCCACTCCTTGGACTCTGCCGCCCTGGACGGCCGCGCGCCAGTCTCCCTACCCTAACTATGCCCGTGCCTTGAGAAAACTCCGTACTTTCATGTTCGATAATCGTGTGCAGGTCCTCCATCTACATGAAATGGTACGGTCTTATCATGTGTATAATGGGTGGCACAGAAGGTACTGTCCTCGTCATATAACTAGATCCCTTTTAGCATGGTGGTGAAGAGCAAGCTGGTCAGGGCGGGAGTAGAGCGCAAGCAGTTCGAAACGTTTTGCCTGCCGCTTGAAAAACATTGTCTCATAACTTGGCAGGACTCTGCAGTTTCTTTTATATCAATGCAGCACAGTCGAGTGTCAAGAAATTTTAACAAAGCAATTCATAGCTATTAAATTAAATTTAAATAAGTACATTTTTATTTACTTTTTGGTGTTTTGTGTGTACCACGTATGGGGGAGAAGACAGGTGCGTACAGGGTTTTGGTGGGGAGATTTGAGGAAAGGAGACCACTTGGAAGACCCAGGCTTAGAGGAAGCATAATATTAAAATAGATCTTCCAGAGGTTGAGGGAGGGGGGGGGGCGTGGGCTACATTGATCTGGCTCAGGGTAGGGGCAGGTGGCGGGCTGTTGTGAGTACGGTAATGAATCTTCGGGTTCCATAAAATGCGGGGAATTTCTTGACCAGCTGAGGAAATGTTAGCTTCTCAGGAAGGACACTATGCTCCATGTTGTTAGTAGTTAGTTGGTTGGTTAGTTCGTTCAGTTAGTGTTTACATATTATATTGGAGACGGGATACAAAACTTGTATATTTGAATAGGTGCAACGTTGTGTGGCAATTCCGGGAATGTAAGCCAAGCAATGGCCGAATTGTGCTGACTGCAGCTATATGCAGTGTTGGGGAGCTCAGGTATGAAGGTGTCTGAATATATATCTGTAGGAAATCGGTAAAACTTACCGGAGTTCTTGGGATTGTTGGTTGATCCCACTGTCGCCAGTAATGACAAGCTGTAGCGTCAGTGTCTGCGACCGCCTGCTTTAATAACATTCCCAAGAAAGATATCAGGTAGCTGAGGTAACACAGCTTACCCAGTATCATACCTGACATGAGCAGACCATGGTAAAGACAATGGGTTATCACCAGTTGATCCTAACATTAATGAAAAATAAGTGAGTGTCTATGCCCATCCATGACACTTGGTATAGCTGAACTGTCACTGCAAAATTGGTGGTTAGTGGTGTTTATGTCCACTAACAGTGGTGCACCCAATCTGCTGGACACTATACAACTGACAGCAGAGGTATTTACAAACACTACACATTCCTGTTCTGTGAACTGCCACCATGTTCTCCAATGTAACTACTACCAACTGTCAAATCTTCTATGTGTGCGCAGTCTGGTAGAAAGTTACCATCCTCTAGAAGAAACATGCTGCCTCCATTTTCGATTTCTTTCCTTCTGAAACTGGAGGCAGCAGTTACCTCCAAAACAATGGCAAATATCTACCACAGTACACGGCATTTCATCCACCATGACAACCTCAAATCTCGCAACTCATGTCACATGTAAGACAGAATGGCACTGCTGTCATTATCCGAGCCTATCGTAACAATTTTCTAACACACATACATACAGAATATGGAACCTTAGCCTGTTACATGCAGAATGTCCCACTGAACTTCTGCAGGCTTATTTTTAGTACAAAAATATCGTATGAAAATTGGTAGAAATGGCAATTGTTGGTTTTCAGCTGAAGCTGCAAGTGCTGAGGGGGAGACTGGCGCTGTGGTTTTGGTTATTGCACAATCCTGGCCAACTGGAGGTGGCAAGACACCTGTACTCACAAGCCCTGGTGTTGATACGGCGCCTCTGATTGACTGCACACCTCGGACTGAAACCGCCATCACATGGAACAAATGAACCAACCATTGTAATTACTGCAAAACAAGAGGTGCCTGTCATGAACTTCACTCCAAAACCAAGGGGTATATCAAGCTTCACCCAGAGAATGAGGGTACTTGAAGTTTCACTCTGAGACCAATAGTAGATGAAATTTCACTATTAAATGAGAGAGTACATGAAGTTTCATCCTAAGACCTAGGGTGTGTGAAGTTTGTCTCTGAGAAAAGGGTACATGAAATTTCACTCCAAGAAAAAGAAAATACAAGAAATTTGAATCAAAGACCAAGGGTATGGAAAGTTTATTTCTGAGATCAAAAGTACATGAAGTTTTACTCTGAGAAGCAGGTACATGAAGGATTGCTACCACAAAGTGGTATGTGAGATTTCACTGTAAGAAGAGGGTTTCATAAAATTTCACTCTGACACCAACAGGTATGAGAAGTTCCATCCTCAGAACAAGGAGTACATGAAGTTTAACTTGTACTTTTATTTGGTATACCATATATTGTGTTTCTTCATACAGGTCCTGAGTTGCATCTGTAATCTGGACATCTGTTTAAATAATACTCTTAAAATTAGAGCAAAAAGGGAGGCATTAAATGTATATTTCTTTGAATCTCCTAAATGAAGCATTAAAGTTTTTGTATAGCATCATTTAAGTAGATGTAGTTCACCAACATTTATGATTACTTCTAACATAACAGAGTTGTGTGTTATATAAGATGCTTGTATTCTAATCAAAACATTTTTCTTTTCATGATAAATGCTGCTGTCATACATGCACATAAACGTTTACATACATTCCATGGATCCAAAAGTTAGAATGAATACAGAATGCGGAAGTAGTCACAAAACACAGACTATGCAAATCAGTATAATTCAAAGCAAGTTAAATATTCCACAAAATTTATACTAAACATGTTAAATACAAAGTTTATAAACTAGGCAATGTATAATTCCCTACAATTCTACAAAATGCCAGACAGTTTTTGGCACAGCAAAAATACATATTTTTGTATTACATTTAGTACTGACTAGGCATTATATAACATACAAAAATTAATTTTGGAAAAGTATTAATAAGAAGTGTGTGTACTTTTACTTAATGCTTATTGAAAACATATTTATAGAAACTATGTATGTAATGTTGTTTCTTGGCGACATATTAATTAGGAAATATTGTAATAATTACTAAATATGTAAAAATTGATTGTTAACATATTAATGAACAGTTATTTTAATTAACTATACTAAATAATGACAATTATTAAAATGTTTTAATGAAATGTATTAAAGAGTTAGATTATTAAAAAGGACAGCAAACTTCTGTTAATCTGACTTGCACAGGGCTGGACAGGTGCCAGATTATAGTATATTTCAGATTATCAGACAGCACCTATACCAACCTAAAATGTAACATGTAATTTTTTGTTACTGATCCCATATTTGTGCCGCGCAGCTATTCAGAGGAGTATCACATTTGGGATGTCTCCTTTATCTGCTGGTTCAGGATCATCGGGTTTCTCTTTTGTGTTTTCGTACGTCTTCATAGCCGAAGAATTTGGTAGAAAAGAAGACAGGGGGTCACAAGATATCACAATATTTGATGCATAGACACACTGAGTTCATTTTGAACATGTCCCTGAGATCTGCCTATTTCACTGACAAAGCTCTTTTTTCTGGAAAAAAGCAAAACTTCCAGTCTTAGGTCTACTCTCTTCAAGTGCCAAATTATCAGGATTTCTGAACTGTAAGATGTTCGATTAACAGAATTTTGCTGTACAAAATAAACTACTGTCAACATACTTATGAACAAATACTTTAATAGACTGTATTAAAGGATTAAAATGGTTACAAAAGACATATAAAGGTACAGTAATATATTAATAAATACATATTCTTAAGAAATCTATTAAGGAATTAAGAGATTACAGAATTACATAACAGCTTGCAACAGGTTCACTTGTTACAGAAAATAGATTTAGAATGGCATTTGGGACTGCAAAGCATTTTCTTTTGCACACAAATAGTAGGCTCCATGCTCCATGTCTAATACTGCCAGGAATAAGCCAAGGGGTAAGTTGTGGAAGAACTCCCACAAACTGCCAAGAAAATATAAGATTATTTTTTTTATGCTTTGCCTAGGGTTTTTGGCATTGTATATAATGCCCAGGGATTGTACATAATACCTGATTTCATACTTTGCCAGTAAAACACACACACACACACTCACATGCCTGCTATCACTTGCATGCATGCTGTGTCACACTCTCTCACACTTCCACACAATCAATACTGCCACACTCTCCATCTCTCAAATTCGCTTGCACACTCTCAATCTCTTTCCTCACACTCTTGCACTCTCTCTATGACACTCTTGTTCGTATATTACCACTTTCCATGTACTGACTCTTGCACATACTTTCACTAATACTCATGCTCTCTCTCATGTGTAATCTCACACACATACACAAGCACACAGTCATTAATAAACACTCTCTCACTCATACTCCTACACAGTCACTCTCACTTCCTTTCTTGCACTCATTCACATTATTCCCTCACACTCATTCTGCTTCTGCCAGTCCTCTCTTTGTCTCACACATTTTATCTTGATATCTCACAATTTTCCTCACTTGCTCTCATACTGTCACAATCTCACAAGAATCTTTCACTCTCAGTCTATGACACATTCACACACCTTCTCTCTCTTTCACACACACACACACACACACACACAGCTGATTTATACTAAAAACAGAAATGTTTGAAAGAATTATCAGGCATTGTTAGCTAAAAATATGTAAACTCACCCCCTTAAATACCACAAAGACATATGGGCGGAGCAGAGATATGATTATGATATGACACAGCTCCACCCATTCGTAACTTCAGCATTGTTAGACATTAATATATTCATCACATCAGTCAAAGGGGTGTGCATGGTTTTCATACTACTTTCATAAGTCTCTAACATAACTCCCACACACAAAACCACTGATAAAATATAATGTTGACCATGTAAGGGCCTATAGGCCAGTAGGGCCTTTCCACAAATTCTGAGAAAAATGAGAATAAATCTCTGAATAAAATCCATACATTCTTTAAGATAATATGTATGAAGTATATTTAAATTAAAATACTCATGACAGACTTGAAGCACTGAGAACACAAAAAAGGGCAGGCTGTGCCCTGTGTGGCCATTGCGTAGTGCATCAGCACAGCTAAGGCAAGTGGTGGGACAGACAGCAAGCCAGGTAGTGGGCCAAACAGGACTGTGTGTGTATCAGTTTAACTTTTCTAACATTTCAAATGTTGGCACTCTGATAAACTTTTTACCTAGCTGTTTCCATATTAATGAATGTTTTAAATTTAGTTGTTGCACTTTTAAAATAAACATGAGCAAGAATGGTGTGAAATATTCACTGGGCATCAGTTTTTGTGACTAACTATAGCTAAGAAGACTTGAGACCAAGAATTTAGGTAGAGCAACTGATATAGTTATTTCTCAGACATAATTAACCAGAACACAAACTTATGTGAGAAAATTTAACCTACTATACATGCTAAACCTAAATGTTTATGAGTGGCTGTGCTGAAAGAAACATTCAATTAGCCCTTCTGATTATTCATATAACAATCCTAGCACCAGCTCTACCATAAGAAAGTCCCATGAACCACCAACTAGGCACTAGAGGGACATGAGTGATCAGCTTCTTATCCCAGTCACTTTATTCCCAGGGAAATAGCCCCAACTCATAAAATACTGAATTAAAAAATAGCTGTTGATATAGTTCTCTGTGACTAATTGCAGTATCCCTTAACTTAAACTGGATAATACTAACATTCCTCAAACCCTCTCAATTATTTGGGGAGGTTTTGCTTTAGTCCCATGGCTCAACTTCACTACTCGTCACCTCCCCAACCTTTCTTGTAAGCAGGCTTAACCGTTCCTGTTATGAGGCTTTTAAGTCTGAATACTTGCTTGCAGTACATTTACAACCCTCTCCATTTCATTTAAGCAGTCTGACTTCCAGCAACCTTTGCCATTCATACTAGAATGTCAAATATTATTATTTCTGATGTTAATTTGAAATAGGTGCATCATCCCAAAAATATCTGGTGAAGAGTCCAAATTATGAAGCTTCTCATATTCTGAACTACTAAAAACTGTAAGTAAAACTTTCTGCATGTGCAACCCAGGCAAGGCTCCTCACATACAATAATTGGACCCAAGCCTGCCCTTGGCATATCTGCATGGGTTACCAGGAGAATGATCAAGGGTTGAACAAGCACGAAACATGAGTATGGACAAAGTCACGCTAAGGGTATTCTTCAAAGACTCTCTGTTGAAAGAGCTGGGGAAATACTCAACTTGAGCAGGAACCAACCAGGAATAATGATGGGGCTGCCAAAAGAGCACTGTAATTTAAATGTACATCCATATAGATGCAAAGAGGCACTTGAAACAGCCTCACATATTCTCTATGACTGTGAGGCATTCTCAACTTGAGCAGGAACCAACCAGGAATAATGATGGGGCTGCCAACAGAACACTGTAATTTAAATGAACATCCATATGTGGTAGGCAGTCCCGGGCGTTATATATGCAAAGAGGCATTTGAAACAGCCTCACATATTCTCTATGACTGTGAGGCATTGGTAGTACTAAGATTTAGGCATCTGGGTCATCATTTCTTGGAAACAGGTGATTGTACCAACATCTCCTTCAGCAAGGTACAGCACTATATTCAGAGTGCAGGGTGGCTGAAGTGCCCACCCTAATGAATTCTATTCTATTATGTTTATGCACCTGTAGTTTTAAGCCAGCCAAATCAGTACAGACACAGAAATTTATTTTTCAATACATTCCTTTTCATTTACTGAAAAATGTTACAGTGAGACAAAAACTAACTAATGTACAAGTCATTGCCACCTAGTTTTGGGTGGTACAGCATAATTAAAATGATAATGAGATTTAACCAAAAAGCATACACTAATGAGTAATTTTAACACAAGGTTGATACTCTAGTCTTTATTCATTTACTTACTCTCTAGCAACCAGTAATATAAGCATATGTACTTTCATCTGCACATCAACACAATTCACACACTTATTTATGTGTAACACTGACATTTACATTTATATCACTGTGCCACAACAACTAAGTAATGTATCAAATCATAAAGGTACACCAAATACACGACAGTTACCCCGACTCTTTTCCATTTCTCAGAACAGTGTCTGACCATACAAATGTTGACACATCCCACAACACAGTGATCTTCACACTCATTGCCACGACAACCTAAAATCATGCGTATCTTGTATTTGATGTATTCTGATGATTTAAAACAGGCTGCCTCTCAAATCTACTTTACAACTTTAAACAGCTGTTGTTACTGATGGACTTCAGATCCTGAGGATGGGCTACATCTGCATGTTTGGGAAATTGTTTACATTGATAAGGATGCTCTCACACGTTAATAACATTCCGACTGAAGCAGCAGAAGGCAACAATCCAACCACGGTGCTGCAGCAAGGTAGCATGCTACATAATTTTTATATTTGTTTATACATCCATTCAGGTTGAACACACAATTAACAACGAAAACAATACACTGCCAAAATTCATCATCTGCTTCCATTTGGAGTTGCATGTTTGCTCCAAAGTTCTTCATTTAGTACTTGTCACCTTTGCTTAGTGCCTGATGGTGTGAACCCTCTACGTTTGAGTTCCTTCTTAGGATCTGCCAAACTGTGTTGCAAGGCAGGTCCTGCTGAATGTATGTACACCTTTTTTGATTTCTTGGGACCAACTACAACATTGTCGCAAAGTCATTCCACCTTCTCTTCTAACATGTCTGGCTGGATGTCTGGACAAATATGGTGTTTCCTTAAATGTTTTATACCAAGTGTATATTGTAAGACTTGGAAGGAGTTTGTGTCATGAACTTTGTTTAGTATCAGTCTGCAAGAACTATTGTGGATGGTGTTGCACAAAAGTGTAGAATACAGCCGATAGGAGTGTGGCCATACAACATTGATTGGATCTGCGCTCTTCTGGGACATTACGCAGTGTAGAGTGGTAATTGAAATTGGTGTTTTGGGTCCGATAGGCCATTTGGGAACGCCAGTAGAGAACTGCCACACTGTGCTGAGTAATATCCCAGAATAGAGTGCAGATCTTGTCTACACCGTGTAAGAAGCCTGAAATCATGCACAATTTTGATTTATTTCCAAACTTGCAAATGTAGTCCCACTCTGACATCTACAGCCCACTGATAACAATGTCTGCTTGAAGTCATACAGAAGGAATCCAGACACTACATACATCAATTATTTAGGTACCACCTTGCTGTAGGTTTTAAAATACAAGATTCTCATGACAGATAAAATAAGTATTCTTTGGTAACATGAGTAAACTTGACTTCATTACAGGCACTTTGAGATACATAAATGCACTTTCTTAAATTGTTAAGAGTCTAGGCTGGTGTTCTGAACACCATATCTACTTAGAGATGATAAATTTAAAATTCCATGCAGACCACCATATTGCATTAAATGTCATCTATTTTACAGGCCACCCCAATTTCCTTATCTCCTCCTCTTATAGCACTCTATATGGGTTGACAAGGAAAAAAGTCTCATTGTAATATTCCTGCAATCATTCCTCCCATCTTTGTCTGCCAGCACCTGGCTGAGCCGTTTTTCTGGGTCATACCACTTGTCTCTTTCCTTCAAATTTTAATTCTAATGCCCTCCTTTGTATCCTGGCACTAGCAACTGATGACTGAAAACAATATAGGATATTTGATATGATCCTGTAACTAAATGCTGAAACAGCAAAAACAAATAATTGCTCATTATTATGTCACACAATTGATGCTAAATATCTGTTGTTGGCAACTGCTTAAGTTTAAGAATAAAAGACCAACTTGATGTCACTATTTTATTTCACTTCTTATGTGCTCAACATGTTTCAGACATCAATATATCCATCATCAGGAGCTTCCGACTATCCTGTTGAATTACCACATTGGTCGTATTGTTCTTGGTACGATGTGTGTTGGAGTTTCAGTGTGGTTGGGTTGGAGTGGTATCCGTGTTG
>Ga0123352_10018613_pt1 | contig 11072 bp, 6 predicted proteins | sample TergutLab28metaG_FD_89700 | JGI IMG/M metagenome (GOLD analysis project Ga0123352, IMG submission 89700) | Labiotermes labralis P1 segment gut microbial communities from Petit-Saut dam, French Guiana - Lab288 P1 | ecosystem: Host-associated > Arthropoda: Insects > Digestive system > Gut ... | reverse complement strand
TTTTTGTGTGGCGGGTGGAAAAATTATTTACGGTGAGGGGAAACTTTTGGGGCGTTCCAAAAAGGGGGAAAAACGCCCATTTGGTTGTGCCTGCTTGGGGCCCCCGCCCCCCCCCCCCCCCGGGCCCGACCTCATGACACAGCTCGGCTCCCGCTGGTCCGATTTTCATGAAATTCGATATTTGAGGATTTTTCGAAAATCTGTAGGGAGAATATTCTTGTTTCGTTAAAATCTGTCAAGAATAACGTGCACTTTACATGTAGACTTATGTACATTTGTGATAGTATCTCGCTGAATTCTACGTAGAATCAAAAATTTTTTGAGACAAATTAATAGAGAAAATCAAAACACACGTTTTTTGGTCAAAAACTCCCCCCGCCCGACCCCCCCGAAAATGGTGTGAAGCCGGAGAGGCCACAGATGACGATATGGCACGGCGCATGTGCTTCGCATGCTGGATATCTAAGGCTGCAGACACAAATTCAGAATATGTACTACTTATTGCTTTCCCACGGCAATTCTGGTTTTGCACAAACGCTCTTTATTGTTTTGAGTCAAAAACAGGAATATACTTGTGTGAAAAATGATTGTATTTGACTTTCTGGTTCCTAGCGATTATATACCGAGATGGACATACACAGTTTTGTAGAACGATCGATTTTGAACGTAGCAAAATGAAATGTATGCATTACTGCTTAAAAAGTAAAAGTGCACCCTTGTACAGGCCCTGAGGCTCTGTACAGGCCGTACGGCCCATAGAGGGAATAAAGGTATAGCTCTACTCTTTCTTGACCACGGCACTAGAAGGGGGTGAGTGGTCAGCGTCACGCCCCGGCCGCTCTTTACCCCCGGGAAAGACCCGGTACCCATTGTGTAGGAGGCTGGGTGGGACACAGGGCCGGTCTGGACAGGTGCGGAAAATCTCGCCCCCTCCCACCAGGATTCGATCCCGGACCGTCCATCCCGTAGCCATTCGCTATACCGACTACGCTGCCCGGCCCTGTACAGTACTGCTTACTGGTGAACAGTTACGGGCGTCAATGGTGTGAAAATGGGACGTTTTTCAGCCAGGTTTATCGTAGGCGTACCTAGTCAGAATTTCTGAAGATGGGTGCAGTCACTGCCTCCGAAACGTTGGTACATTTCTACCAGGCTGCACGGTGTCAAATCCCTCAAGACAGGAATATCCAACCACGCTTATCCCTGCCGAAAGCTGAGGCGAAGCAGGCATGCAGTTACAACGCAGCGTTCTTGTTTGTTGAAGTCCTCCTATTGGGGTAGTTGTGGAGCCCCGGTGAGAGGGTTTGCAGTTCAGGTTCTCACGCGCTGTACCGTGCAAGGCAGACACCTGTCTCTTGTATTGTTGCCTCTCCCCATGCAATTGGGTGGCGTCCTGCATATAGCAGTCCCCCTCGCGTCTTCTTAATCTGTGACGCCATACTCAGAATGTTCAGTCCACTGCCCTTCACATAGATCACTCGGCACTCACACCGTTTCTGGGGTTCTATTCCTGTTAGGTCCGTTGTTGAACGGAGTAACTTCGCGGTAATGTTTGTCTTTCGCGTTGGTAGTGTCCTGTTACTTTGTCGCTGGCCTGAGGACCCTCGACTGTCATGGAATGAGCGGGGGATGCAGGATTTCTGTGTAATAAACGTACCGTGCCGTGGTCGTCGGTCTCGGTTTCTCTGCACCAGTAAGCACAAGGGTATAGGAACTGGAAAAAGAAAAAGTGTGTGAATTAAGTCTGCGCGTGGGTGTGCTTTGTCTAGTAGCTGGAGTAGGTTGTTACTACTACTTTAAGCATTGAGGACCAACCGAAATTGATTGCCTGTTAAAGAGACAAGCATAAGTTGTATACGCCAAAAATTTGGGGGCTGTTGTGCGTATAGATGCACAAAGATCTGCTTTGGTTACGATTATGTTGATATAATAATAATAATAATAATAAATAAAGACCTTACAATAGAAATACAGCTCATGTGGAATGTTAAAAACAAAGGCGATACCAGTAATAATAGGGGCGACTGGGACTATTTGAAAGTCATTTAGAAAATACATGAGCAACATACCAAGAAAACGTGAAGTCAAGGAACTCCAGAAAACAGCCATATTGGGCACTGCACACATACTTCGGAAACTACTAATGTAAAAGTACAATAGATTCAAAACTGAAACTAACGACATAAGCACCATGAATATAACAACAGAATAGCTGCAACACTGCATTCCCTAGGGACACAGTTTGTCTCAGGAATATAAGTATAAATACCCCGCATAAAGGAGATGATGATGATGATGATGATGATGACAATAATAATAATAATATAGGGGCGACTGGGACTATTTGAAAGTCATTCAGAAAATACGTGAGCAACACACCATGAAAACATGAAGTCAAGGAACTCCAGAAAACAGCCATATTGGACAATGCACACACACTTCGGAAAGTACTAATGTAAAAGTACAATAGACTCAACACTGAAACTAACGATATAAGCACCATGAATAGTAACAACAGAATAGCTGCAACACTGTATTCCCTAGGGACAGAGTTTGTCTCAGGAATATAAGTATAAATACCCCGCATAAAGGAGATGACGATGATGATGATAAAAGTAATAATAGAGGCTGTCAAGAGATTTTTTGACAATGTTTTTGAAATATTTAATGTCTATGAAAGGCGCCGCGTTGCATGTTGCACCGACCAGTACCAGCATTTCTGGAAGCACAGTTATAGGTTGATTGGTTTCAATATCATTGCCTGTTTTTCCAGATTTGTGGAAGTCGAGCATGATCGGTAATATCTAAACACGCTGTAATTTAGCTTTCGCTTAGCTGAGATGTCTCGGTGCTAGGTGTTGTAGTACGGTCTGTGATCTTGCAGACTCCATTTGCAATGCTCTGAAGGTAGTGTAACACATTCGTACAGTGGCGTATTGCTTTATGTGGTGCCAAGAAATAACGCCCTAAGGGTAGGGAATGCAGCCTGTGACGGTTGTGGGAACTGGAGCAGATGGAGCTGTATGTGTTAACCGACCTGTGTAAGTCGGAAACCACAGGAATGAAAGGAAAGAAGAAGGAACAGTTGACGGTTTATTTGCCGATGTGTGTTATATAATGCCTGAAGGTGGCGTCGTTGTTACTGAAGAATTCGTGATGCAAAAGTAAAGCTTGTTTGACAGTTGTGCTGTGTACTGAAACTCGTATTGCAGGCTTCATTTATCTTAATCCAAATACTATAAATTTGTGAACGTGTCTTTTTGAAAGTGTCTCCAAACAGCCACGCCTTTTGGAGCAAGAAAGGGAACTGGCTTGGAGATGCCGACGTCGTCGTCGTCGCCGCTACTGCCATCGTAGTTGTCACATGCGTTTTGATGTGCATGTCTGCATCGTAGAACAATAGACCCAAAGCTGCCGCTTGCTTCGCGATACCAAAAAATGTATGCTTGTTGAACTGTAGTCTTTGTCTATCGGCTACTCACCCTTGTTACTCACTGAGCATGACGTCACGCCCTGTGGGTCCTCATGTAGTGTCCTTCTGCCCCCGGAGTGTTGGACAGCATCTGGCGTCAATATTTTGTATAATTAAACTGCAAAGCTTTTATATAACCGGCCATGTTGGACTTTAGAAAGCGCTGATGTGCTTCATGTGCATTGTTGATGAAAGAATAGTTTTATGATATGCCATTTGGTTTGAAATGGCAGACATCTTGCACGAAAAATGTTTTGTATCCCCAGCGCTTGGCGGGGGTAATTCATTGCTCTTTGAATATTTGGTATTTCCTCACCGTGTGTTTATTCATTCCAACTAAGGGTAAAATGTCGACGTCTTGGGAAGCGCAGGGATTAGATACTGTTTGCGCGCCCAGTGGCATTCTGCGGACCGACCCGCTTCATAAATTGTCTCTGTTATTTTGTATTTTTATTTTGTTATTTTGTACAATGACCAACAAATGCACAATTATTTCACAAATTATCATACTCGTACATATTGCGACTCGCCTCCTCCTAGTCCCGCGGTCATGGAAGAGTAGAGCTGTACCTATACCCACCCTCTGGGCCACACCGGGCCTGTAACGGGATCACTTTACCTTTACCTACATGTTTCGACACTATTGTGTCATCCTCAGGGAGCTCGTAATCAGTACTTTGCCAAGTTACGCAAGTATTTGAAACGCAGCTGTTGGTAATACAATTAAGACGTTTCACATAGGTTTTATGCAGTCTCTCATATTATAGTAGTTGAAATCTCAATATTATAAAATCTTTAAAACATTAAAATTGTCCAGTTTACAGTATAAAATGGGCTAAAATCAGTTTGTTGCTACAGTTTTCATGAAGTCAGACTGTGTGGTGGCTGTATATACAATCTGTAATGAATATGGACATTATTAGATTGATGTATAAATGTTATATCGCGGATATGTCGATTATATTTATTTAATGATACTCACCTGTATGTTGATGCTACTGTCATATTAAAATAAATTGAAGTAAAATAATGTATGTGTTTAACGTACATGTAGATACCAGTGCTAGGTCGTGTAGTCGCGTTAAAGTAAACCTACTTACATGTCGAGTGCACATGTGTTGTGGGCTACGTAAAGTTTGACCTGACTCAGCTCCTTAAAAATCTGTGTCCCATTTTCTGCGGTTTCTACATGAACACGGACATATAGCGTCGTGAATGAATCACGACCTTCCCTCTTCACTTTTTTGATGATTATACATCTGTTTCTATACTACATTATGAATACGTACGAAGGGGTAGATGTACAGGTTCACACATTTTTAGCCTCGGCACGGCACTAGATGTGAGTTCATAGGTCATTTTAACGCCCTGTCCGCTTTAAGAGTCCGCAGCGCATGTTGAGTAGGCAACGCAGATACCAGCGGCGATATGGACGTTTCGGATGAGGAACACATCTCACCCTTGCGAGGAGTCGAACCTGTATTCCTCAGTCGGCCAGCTGGTTGCTTTGTCACTGTATCGACTGAGCTATCCCGGCGTTCTAGCACTTACTGTAAGGAATGGTTGGAAATGATCCTGAGGGTTGAGCGAAGTCGCTGGAAAATCAGATTTTAAGAGAGAAATAAATTTAGTGTTCGCATAATCGTCCCCTTACTGTGTTTCTGGTATGTTCATTGTTGCTCGCGATTTAACTTTGGCGTCTTTAATTGCTTCTTGGCGTGAGAGCGTGTACGGTGCGTAGAAGTGCCTTTTGTCACGGCAGGAACAGGATGAAGGGATCTTGAGCGTGTAAAACATATTGATCCGAGACCATGTAACTTATCTTGCCTCATGATTATGGATGAGTGGTTTTGTGTGCAAATTTGTGGATTGGTTTCTAAATGTGCGTTAGGAATACGTGACCTCTGGATGAATATCTGAGAGGTTCTTTTGTTCTTTGTTTATGTCTATCGGCAGTGACTTCTGCCAAATGCACGGTAGGTAAACTACCGTAACGTTGAAACAGAGAAAGCAGGAAGCGTGGCGTAGAGAGAAGTATCATCATCATCATCATCATCTACTGTACTGTACTAAATAGGCCTATCATTGGGGTGATCAGGCCAGAGAGGGTGAGACGGGCCGGACGTACTGTACGCACGGGTGGAGGAGAGAAATGCACAAATCGTAATTGTTAGTATTGTTGTAAGCGGAAAACCTCAAGCGGAAGAAAAGACTTCGGAGATCAAAGTGTAGATGGCATGATAATATTAAGGTGTATCGCTATTAAAGTTTTCTTTTTGACGACCGAAAAGGGGTAGGTGGGGGGGAACTGTTATTAGACTGGAGTTCAATCGCTATTAGCGAATTTATAGTACTGTGTAGGGCTGAATAGAACTGAAATCCAATTGCACGCTTATTACTTTAATAAGTACAGTATCAAATAGCCTTTATTAAACTGATATGAACTGTGACCACATGTTTCGGCCCAAAGTGTCCATTATAAAGTAAGTTTCACATATTTTGAATTCCAAGCATACGGAATTCACCGCATTGTGTGTCCAGTGCAGTGGTCGGTCATGTAGCGACCAGCAGACTACAAAACAATAAGTATAAACAGAAAGCAATAAGCCGTCTGAAAACCCGTATATTCACGTGGCAGCATCTCACTGTCGCCAGTTACATGATCTGTTGGCTCCATACTGGACAGTACTGCTGCAGTACCTCATAATGTTCTGTTACAGCAACATTTGAAGTGGTTTTGAGGTAACTGAATCTTCTTTATTATAATCTATTAGTATTTCAGATTTTATGCTTGATACAGTGACATGTTAATTCTTGTAACATTATTATTATTATCATCATCATTTCCTTTATGCAGGGTATTTATACTTATATTCCAGAGACAAACTATGTCCCTAGGGAATACAGTGTTGCTGCTATTCTGTTGTTACTATTCATGGTGCTTATATCGTTAGTTTCAGTTTTGAATCCATTGTATTTTTACATTAGTACTTTCCGAAGTATGTGTGCAGTGCCCAATATGGCAGTTTTCTGTAGTTCCTTGACTTCATGTTTCCTGGTATGTTGCTCACGTATTTTCTGAATGACTTTGAAATAGTGTTAGTCGCCCCTATATTATTATTATTATTATTATTATTATTATTATTATTAACCTATTCCGACGAAGGCTGTTTACAATTATATTCCTGAAACAAACCATGCATCTGGGGTATATATAGTGCTGCAGCTATTCTGTAGTTGCGGTTTGTGGTACGTGTAGTGTTACTTTCCATGTTGAATGGTTTGTGCTTTCACATTAGCACTTCCCACAGTATGTGTGCAATGCCCAATATGGCTGTTTTCTGTAGTTTCTAGATTGCGTGCTTGCTTGGTATGTTGCTCAGGTACTGTCTGAATGATTTTGAGTTCAGTTTGCCGCTGTTATTACTGGTACCACTTTCGCTTTTACATTTCACATGCACTGTATTTCTATAATAATTATAAAAATTATTATTATTAAGAGTATTATATTATAGTTATTTTTCCCATGGTGCAAAAGCCTCTAGTGGGCCAGGGCCTCCTCTTTATCGAGACTTCACGGCAGGGACACGTCAATCTTGATAGGACTCATCTGGACGAGTGATCGGCCCGTCACAGGGACCTCTAGCTGACAGCACACAATCACAAAAAAAAAAAACCATGCGGCCGGCGGGATTCGAAACCGCAATTTCAGCAAGCGAGCGGTCGCAGACCCAAGCCTCAGAGCGCACCTCCACTGGGATTGGATTATTATACTCGTATTTGCGAACGAACATTTAAAGTAGCCGCTTGGGAGAAAGTAAAAAGTGACATTCCTCAACAGATTATAGGGTGGACTGGACTTGGTAATGACCAAGTTTGGCCGAAACGTGTAGTGAAAGTTCATGTCAGTTATTATGGATATTGTACTTCTTAATATAAGAGCTGTGAAGATGGAATTTTGAGTTATTCGTTTGTATTGAACACAGCGGATGATCATTGCTGTGTGGAGGTGTGTTGTACTGCTGGGAAGGTAAGTGACACAGGATTCGTTTTATCGTGTTACCAGTGTTGACTAGTTAATTACCTTGTTGATTATTTCATCAAGTCAACACCAGGTTTGCGCATGTCAGAACCGTCGGAAATCGAATTCTGAGGCTCCTCGGGCTCATGAGATTTCTAACTTCATTTTAAGGCTTAATAACCACTTTGCTTATTTCGTTCAGTCAGTTCTCTTGTAAGGCAAGCAGCGTAATATTGTCAAGGAAGGTTTGTAACTTCCGGTTTTGGCGTTCAAGATGGATAGCATTGTAATTGAAACTTATCTTCTGAAATTACGGTTTAATGGGGTTTGGGGGCGTAAGTTGTGTGGGACCTGTTTAAATTGTCTCGGCACTTAAAAACAGCGAAATGTGACAATAGATGATTCCGAACAGAACGCAGGCTCTTGTCCGTACGTTGTGTGTGCAAGAACCAGAATGTTTAAAACTAATTTTTCTGTATTTTTATGAGGGGAAAATTCAGTGTTTCATGCGAAGCGAAAAACGTACACTGAGAATGTGTTAGAACGGTTGCAGAAATCCCGTTTGACTAAATTTTCGCACGGTTGCGCCTGATATTGTGCGTACACCGGATGGAACTTCCTGCATGTCGCACTTATGGCGCCTGCAATTTTGAAAGTGGCTTCTAGCTGTTTGGTAGATTTCGTGCCCCCGTGTTTTAGAATGAAGTGCCGACGAGGAGGATGAGACAGGAGAAAGGTCAAAGGTGCAGAACATGGTAACCTTTCACCGAATATTATTGGGATGAACATATTGAAGGTGAAGGGTTGGGCAGGGCATGTAGTACGAATTGGGGCCTAGGGAGATACTTGGGAACAGAATTTTAATCAGAAACGTAATTAATGTTACGTGACGAGTGCAGTCATTACTTCTGTCGTTACGCTGTTTTCTCCAGTCTCCAGTTAAATTAAACATTTGCCTCGGCGTCCTTCCGTCGGTGTGAGAGCCTAGTTTTATATTTGTGTAGAACAAGAGACAAAGTCGTGGTTCTGTGCGTTTTAATCTTCAGGTGTGTAGACAAACGTCTGGACCTTTGTAGCAAGTATTCTTGGAATTTAATCTGCTTCTGAGTTCCTCGTAGAAGCAGCTTTCATTTGTTAGTGTCGTTCCCCGGATGGCTGACTTTCACTACATTTCTGAAGAATTTGTTTACTAGCCGTGTGTTGTGATTTTGCCCTCCATTCTGTCGATGAGTCATGAGCGTAGCTTGCGCTGCACGCCCAGACCAGCCTCCTCTTTAGCGACTAATAAACCCACATACACAAACGCGAAATGTGGGACGATATGAGCTAAGCTCATTGACATGCCCTGTAAATGTAAGACTGTAGATACTGCCCCATGCATGAGTGGTCAAGCTTCTTTTTGGCCTTTCACCCATCCCTTCCTGACAATTTGTAGTGGTCGTCGCAAAATATGCTGATTGAATTAAATGTATTGCTTATAGTTCGGCACACGGTGTTTCATATTGAAGGTATCTAAGTTATGAACGTTTAGAAGTGGTCATAAATTCGGTCCATGAGACATAAATTACGTGACTTCGAACAGCTTACAATTAATAAATTTTTGCGGGCACCCAGGAATCTGTCCGGGAGCAAAGATATGTCTCCGACTGTGCTGTTAGCCATCCCTGGCGTATAGAAGCCAAAATGTATTAGATAGATAGACAGACAGATATGTATATAGACAGACAGGTAGATAGATAGATATATAGATGGATGGATGAATGGATGGATAGATAGATAGATAGAAAGATGGATGGATTGATGGATGGATGGATAGATAGATAGATATAAATGTAGATATGTTTGTTACAGCAATTGAGTTAACACCCGGTGGCGGTAGTACAGTGCTCATTTACACACAAACAACACACAGAACAACACAATTAACAACCTAATTGGGAGGAGCGCGGGCCGTGCCCCGTCTTTGCGAGTTATGCCCTGTCATTTGCCTTACAGCTGAGGAAAAATCACGGGAAAGCCTCAGTCAGGGTAGCCGAAGAGTGCCAGTTGGCAGGATGAAAACAGAATACACGGAACAGAACATACGTAACAATAAGAATACATAAATATAACAGTAAAAATACATAACTTACAAAATTAAACAAAAGCATAAAAAGAATATACATAAACGAAACAATACAAAAGCACGGTAAATACAAGGACACACATTACCAAAACACCCTCACATATTAAGCGGCCAGTGAATAAAAACAGACAATTATGATAGAACTGGTGGGTGACCGTACCTAAGGTTAGACCAGGAGGAAGGTCAAGCAGTATACGCGGTCTGTACGGTAGCGGAAGTTATTATGTCAAGCAGCGCCTCGATTTAATCCTCCGTGAATTGTTTAAAAATAAGAAACAAAATCCTTGTACATGATCAGCACGTTTAGCTGAACTCGGAGGATGTGGACTATAGTGACCATGGTTCGATTCCTAGCGATTTGCAGAACTTTTTCACCAGGCTGATTCTAGGGCCCACCCAGCCTCTTAGTGGCAGGGTCTCTTCTTCTACTGGCATTACAGTTCTTGGTGAACCTTAGCCCCTTCCAAAATTGTCCTCCATTGATCCTGCGTGAGGAACGTAACGGTACGCAGGGTCTGTTTAGCTGGCAGACAAGCGGGGGCGGCATGGCCCATATATCTAGCACTGAGGTTAAGAGTGCGTATTAGGCAGAGCTGCAGTCTCATAGTCGTTATCATGGTATTCAGTTAATACCCTCACTTCTGTACCTTGCACAGAGCTTTCTGCCATTTTCATATGTTCGAAGCTTTTCGTAGTTTCTGAAACATGGAAATCTTATTAGTGGGGATGACAGTTGTGTGCATTGCCACTTCTAACCCATTTCCCATAATGAAAATGTCTTTAAGGCATTAAAGCCTAGTGGGTACTTTATTTAACGCCAGGTTAAACATTAAAACTTACCCATCCTGCCCACACAGTGCATTTTATACGTTTTATATGGCTGACAGAACAAACAGCGATTATTTCGTAACCGAGACGGTGTGTTTACATCGCGGTACGAACTGAATATTTTAATATAATTCAGGTTGAACATTCCATGAAGGGTTAAATATTATCTTGTCTACTCATGGACTTTTCGACATGAAGTTTTTGCATGAAATAAGTTTCAGTTAAACCCCCTGAAAGAGGTTTTGTACGTATATTTATGTTTTTTGTTTTTGTTTTCATCGCTCGTGCCACTTCCAGTGGCAGCACAGTGTCTTTGACATAATTCTAAAATACCTGTGTTCGATGCGGCTAAACGTTTTCTGAGGCGAGGAGTGTGTGTTTCGTTGAGCTCACAGGTTGATGAACCACCTCTTTTCGGCCGTCCACTGTGTCTGGAAGTCGCCTGATGTGTCCGTAAACTGTCAGCACGTCATAGGGTTTATTTAATGTAATACAAGTTATCCATCTTGCCGGTTGTTTTGTATGGGTGTGAAGCTTGGTCGCTGACATTGAGGGAGGAAAGGAAGCTGAGGGTGTTTGAGAATATGGTGTTGAGGAGAATATTTGGACCTAGGAGGGACGAGGTA
>Ga0123352_10018611_pt1:0-7500 | contig 11072 bp, 3 predicted proteins | sample TergutLab28metaG_FD_89700 | JGI IMG/M metagenome (GOLD analysis project Ga0123352, IMG submission 89700) | Labiotermes labralis P1 segment gut microbial communities from Petit-Saut dam, French Guiana - Lab288 P1 | ecosystem: Host-associated > Arthropoda: Insects > Digestive system > Gut ... | reverse complement strand
TTACCATTTAAGTGCATGACACATTTTTTCTTAAAGGTCCGAAATTTCTGTCGTCTCGAAAGAAGAGGTATAATGAAAGTATCCGACATTATCAGCTACTTAAAGGCTGTCTATCCTGCATAATCCTGACAATTTAATGTCACATCCAGTTCAGTGAAATCTCAGAGGTCACAAATTTCATTGTATCTCACTTCCACTTACAACGGAACAATGAAGACGGTCATCTCTCTGTCTTCATTTAGAGAGCAAATCCGTGAGTTAATATTATTAGGAGTTCGAAACACAACCACCGTTAAGGTGGGTCCACACTTGTAACGTTACCGCGTAACGTAACACCGTATCGTGACAGTGTGAAAGGGGCTCGTGTCTGCGTAACGTATCAAAAGTTGGTTACGCGGTCACGTTACGGGCTTGTTCGGTGCGCTGTCGGTATTTGGCTGTCACATCAAAGGGATGATACGGTTACGGTTGGAGCAAGTGTGGACGTGCAGTGTCACGCTGCACGTCCACACTTGTAACGTTACCGCGTAAACAACTTTTGATACGTTACGCTGTCACGAGCCCCGTTCACACTGTCACGATACGGTGTTACGTTACGCGGTAACGTTACAATTGTGGACCCACCTTTAAGATACAGCCGATAAGGTGTTCTCCATTCCTATGCCCAAGGTAACAATGAGAAAATTTTGCCTAACATTTTCGGGGCAGCGTGCAGGGTTTTACAAACATTTACACCCCATCTCACACTTCATCCGTTTACTAATATGCTCCTTTGCCTGAAATAAAATTAAGATATCTTCACATAAGGGAAGTTTTTATCAGCATATGTATGATGCCAAATGTATTTATAGGCATAATTTGAAAACGTCATCAGTAAGTTAATTTTACTTAAAATGTAAACTCAATGCAGAATCTTAAAAATATGTTTCTGAAATTTAATGTGAGATTCTACACCAGAAACGTCCCTAGCAATTATCATTTCAAGTAAGGCTACTCTGTTCTGTAGCTTCAAACCCAGTTGAGAACGTATTTTACTTTTTAATGCTGTTAATTTGAAGAATGTTGATTATTCGACATAAATTAAAGCAAAAGATAGAGCTTTTAGCAGCCGGCGTAAAAGCATTCGTCTTTTCCTTTTTCATGCAGAATCAGACGCTTTGATTTCCATTTGTAATGTCGTATCATTTGCAAACTCTCTAAACCTTTTGCTCAACAACATAGGCAGTGTATGTGTAAAGCAATATCGAGGCGCGTTCGAGTAAAAATTGTGACTCTGAAAAAGCAATACTTATTAAATATTACGTGCACGTGTCAGCATCTTCCCTTAATTATGAAGAAGATTCCTTCTGGTACACCCTGTAGATATGTGTGTGTGTTTTTGTGATATAATTTGTGTGTATGTAGAGTCCCATATTTACTATAGGATATATAAATAAATTAATGTAAGATTACAAAATTCTTAATTTTTTCTTTCTTATCAAGTTATTGAATTACAGAGTAAATCCTTCCTTCAAAGCAGCAAGACAATTCAGTAATTATAATTTCGTACATTAAACCATATTATACAGCCACTGTTTTGGAAGGTCTAAATTACAAACTGAAGCGATTCGAATACTTAGTAGGTAGTGCTGGAACTAATGTATGAGATAATATAAAATTTTAGCAATTGCATGTATTATTTCCTAAGGATTCTTTATATTAGGCTGGCTTCAAGTAATTGGAAGCCATATTAAAATGGAGATACAGAATTCTCGAATTCTTTAGTTATTCTAAAAATAAAAAGTCAAATTTGTGGAAGTCTTCATCATTCGTCCCGCCATTACGCCCCAAACATTGCGTTAAAAGCCCAGCGTCCTTATGTGACTTAGTCCGCTTTACAGAACAAATTTTTAGAAGAAAGAAGTGAAAAGCTTTCAAAACAGGGCGACTTGGACGCAAAAGAGCCCATTTAGTTAATTAATAATAATTTCCTAACCACAGCAAGTATCGCTTCTCAGGGCGGTTTAGATGGCTTTTCTTACAAAGTCTCCAGCACCCAATCTTCTACATGACTCTACGGAGCATAAATGTGACTGACACAAGACCTTATTTACATGACACTCAGAGAATGTTCAAGTTTCTGGGTATGGAAAGGGAATTAAAGGGGGCTTGCTTGTAGCATAGCCTAAGCTGCGTTCATTTGGTGTTCCCCATATTCACTAAGGAGTCAGTAGTCATGCGACCGTTATAACTGTTCTGAAATCTATGCCATTGCCTAATTTTAATTGGCCGAATCATGTCGGTGTGGGAAAAGGAATTGTAAAATTGGGTTAATATTGCTTTAGTATAATATGTGACCTTGAATATGTGTATATAGTTTCTGCACAAAATATTCTGTGCAGAAATTTCGTCTTTACTCGCAGAAATGCATGTCGTTTACTTTAAATCAATGAGCAAGAAAGAATATTACCTGGTACAAGTAACATTATTATTAGTATTATTACTTTTTAAGTGAATCTGCACTTAATAATACTTAAGATTTTTTTGTTTTTCATTTTTAAACCGCAAATTCAACATGAAATCATAACACGTCGAAATTCTGAGTACGTGTCCTTGCAAATTTTTGGACGAACCATTTAAAATTTATGTATCATCTGCGATTACACATTTGTTTCGCGGAAGAATCTACATTACGCCGATCACAAATATTTTAAGAATCAACTTTTTTATTTTGCTTCAGGAACTTAATTATAAGGAAAAATATTACAAAAAGTATTTTATGAACAAAAAGAAGACAAACGAATGTCTGATGTCAAAAATATCTTTATATTGTTCATTCCCTGCGCTGTCGATGAGCAGTTCGCAACACACGACGCACACCATAGCCAGACGCATTCCCAACAACGTACTCTTACACAACACGATATGCTGCCACAGTACCCTGTTAATATAATGGAATTATTTTGTGAATATTTTAAAAATGACTTTAGCAAGGAATAACGTAGCTCCCTGAGGTTGATCTTAGGATCGAAACATGTCGGAGCGATTTTAAGTGTTTTAATGTGAAATTTTATACAGTGCATTTGTTGGTTAATAATTAAAGTGATTCTACGAAATGGACGGTGCAACAATCAGGATCATTATAAACAATTAAATACATAGACGTCCAGTATTTTTATCATCGAACCTTCTGTAGTTCTTCATTTTAATACATTGACCCTGGAAGTAGATTTCTCTGGTTCAGATACCGACATTGTCATTATTTAAGACAGCATAGCGCGGAAAGCTGGAGTGATTTATGGAGGATGAATTCATAATGACGTGGAAAAGTGTTTGCGGCCTAATCTGCGTGCTATAGTTTTATTCAAAGATTCAGTGTTCATTTCTTCACATGGATAGAGAAAACAAGTAAGTTTTCTCGGTTACCAATATCTGTCAAATAAAAGTCAGAGAATTTCCGCCACACCAGGCTTCACAGTTTCTTATCGGCATTTAATCTTCGCCTGAATTATTAAAATTACATTTTGAGGAAACCATAAGAATGGGTGATTATTAAAGCTACCGATAAACAAAATGACTCTTTTTCTGTGACGCAACAGCCGAAGTCGATCCTAAGCCGCCTCCCTGTTGAGATTTCCAGATCACATAAGATTAGACATACACACACCACACACACACACACATACACACACACACACAGTCGGTAGGGCTCCTCTGTTTGAGTGATCACCTCGTCACAGAAGTCGCTACCTGCACAGCAACCCAAGAGACGAACATTAATGCCCTCAGCGGGATTCGAAACCTCGATCCCTGTGTTGAGCAGTCGCAGACCTACACCTTAGACCGTACGCCACTGAGAATGTCCGAAAAATTATTTGCCGTATGAAAATCTGAAGCTAGTTAATATTACGTTTATCATTTCTGGGAAATACTTGCGACAAATTCGACCTGTAATCAGGTTCGAATACTGGCAATTCCTGACGGCAGCTACTCTTTAATTTTCCTCCATCCATAAATTGGTCGGTCTGCAGTTCTAATACACATAGAATCTCTATTTAACTAAGCAAGTTATTGTGCCGCTCTTTCATGAACCGTGCAGGCGGCCATTGTACGAAGCATCTGATGTGTAGTGCCATTGTTTCAACAGCTGCCTTTATCCACAGAAAACTTTTACTCCTGATCCTCATTCCACTGCAGTAAAAAGGATTCAAGCTGCCCGGGTTAGAGAGAGATACTAACCTTTTTGTGTTCAGTGTCCTGTAACTACAATATTGCAATTCTTTCTAACAATTGCACGTGCGGATGTTCCGCTGAACAACCTTCCTCTAACCGACTAACTCACTGCTAATAAAGTCCTAGGCTCAGCACTGCTAAAACTAAAGCTCTGAACTCTAGTCTGAAGATACGAAGTGACTCTCAGAAGTGCTAAATAGATTCCAGTAGATTAAATTCTTGTGGAAAACAAAGCCGTTGCTATTCATATAAAAGTACAATTGAATTTTAAGCAGTAGCATAAAGTACGTAGGTAGAGACATTTCTGATGAGATGGTTGCCTGTTAGATGTAATTGTATATCGATGTAGGTACCAATATTTCGCAGGGATTTTCTACACCAATCTTTACGGCAGTCCAGAAGGATATCTGCTAAGAGCATCCCTCTTGGAGCACCCTTGAAAATGCCACAACACTCGATGTATGCACCAGTCTACGTGGCGCCATATCCCAGAAAAATTACATTTTCAATTACTAACCACTTTGCACTTATATATTTAGTATGATCCCCAGATCCAAACTCCGTTCTTCTTTGATTTGAATTATTAGCATGATATTAATACGCAAGGCAATATGACGTACCCATCGCTTATTATAAATTTTTTGGAAATAAATAACCGAGGAAGAAATGCTTAGAAATGAAGCACTGTAACTCAATGAAGCACTGTAACTCAATGAAGCACTGTAACTCAATGAAGCACTGTAACTCAATAGACTACTGCATTTGGAACGGCAATAGTGCAAGGAATTAATACCGTCGTGGCGTCTTTCTGAAACTTTCTCATTGATATGGTTTACGGTGCCTCGGAAGGACGGACGTTGTGATAACGGTGATGAAACTTCAGTTAATGTAATTAACCAAATTAGCAAATAAAGAATAAAACTAAACAACTGAATGGATATGAGTTTGCTCTGAGAAGCTGATAATAGCTGATAATATGCTGAGAATTTGTTGCCTTCTATTGGGACCGAATATTAATTATTATGCTTTGAGAAGTTTCAGCCAACGATTCCTATATCATTGCCCATTAATTCTACGTAAACCCTCACATCTGTGTCATTAACACCAATTTTGATATCATAATCCCATCTAAGGCTAGGTCTTGTAAGAAGCCTCTTCTCTGTTGATTTTCGATCAAACGTTTGTATACAGAACTTCTTTTCTAGCGAGAATTACCCATCTTGTGGTGTTATACTGTCTTTTTGTTGACAACGATAATAATTTATCTCAGTAATTAACCAAATTGATGCACAAAATTTTTGTTTTACAATAAGTTTATTTCAAGCCTCTACATGTTTCGAGCACATGTGCTCGAAACATGTAGAGGCTTGAAATAAACTTATTGTAAAACAAAAATTTTGTACTTCAAGTTGGTTAATTACTGAGATAAATATACTGAGACGCACGGTCAGCAAAACGTAAAAAAAACCGATAATAATGTTTTATGTTTTTTGAGCCGTGCATTATGATATAATATTACAACATAAACCAACAAATATACCTTTTCTAAATTAACATTTTTATTTTGAAAATGTGCATTTTTGGGTTATATTGTAATAATAATAAAAATAATAATATTCTGTGAAGTGTAAATATTATGAACCTCCAATTCATGCTTTTTGTTTGATAGGAACCATCTCGTTGTGTTGTAGTACTAACTAAAATGTCGTTCAGTCAAAACACAACAATGTATTCAATAATGAAAAGCTGCTACATGTTTCGGCTACAAGTAACCATCATCCATAGGCAGACATTTCAGGTTCCCATACTCGTATAATTTCAGAAAATACATTAGTTAAAAGATTAAGCAGTTTATTACCTAAATGTAAGAAATTCTACACAGCAAATGTAAACAATATGGGACCCCATACTGTAAGCACTGAACATGCGATGTCCGCGTACTGAAATGTCTGCCTGATGGTGGTTACTTGTAACCGAAACATGTAGCAGCTCCACTTTATGTATTTGTACGCAGCACCGACAAACTTAATTCTTTAAAGCATAGGATTAACTTGAAATATGTTCAGAGATTCATATCCACACGCTATAATTACACTCTATCGTAGTTATAATGAGGCACTGAACACACGTATCAACAGTAACATGGCGGCGCGTTCGCTTAACCACTGTCGCCGTGGAAAAGTAATAAATATTACATATTCTGGTATGTGCCTGCATCCTTAGTTATGCAGCTTGCAAAGCGCATGCGCCCCGTTATGTCATCATTTGTAACCTGTACGGCCCTACCACATTTTACCATATTATCTCATACAGCACGAATTTTCAGGGGGGGGGGGCGACGCCTTTCTATAAATGAGTATTTTGATTTGTTCTACACTACAGTTCAACTCATTGAGATGTTATCACAAATGTACGTAGGTTTCCATGTTTAGCACCCGTTATCTGTGCTAGAATATAATGGAACTTGTTATTTTCTCGAAAGATTTTTCAAAAAACCTTAAACTTTACATTTCATGAAAATACGTTCATTGGGAGACGAGTTTTTCCATGTGGGTGTACATAAGAACAGACGGACGGACATGACGAAGCTGATAGTCGCTTTATGCAATTGTACGACGACGCCCAAAAACTTAACTTTTTATACTGTATAGGGAATTATTCCGTGATTGGTGGGTCCCTGTCACCACGGCATGGCGCGTCCTCAGGTTGCGGAAGAATGAACGGCCTCCCAATGTGGAGGGTAGCTGCGAATATGTTGAAAAAGCAGTCGCGGACAACAGACAAGTGGTGGTCCTCCAGCTTGGAGGTTGAGAGAGGTGTTAACAACTCCTCACCGCAAAAAATATATCTTGTTACGAAATGTTCATACAGAAAGGAAAGTTTTTTTCACGTGTGAATGCGTTAATGAACCTTCGGGCACCATAAAGTGCGTAGAATTTCTTGACTAGCTGAGAACCAGTTGGCTTCTCAAAAAGGACTCTTCTCCATAGAGTCAGTGCGTAATAGGGAAATAATGGCCGTTTCTATTGAGAACCATAAAAACAAATACTTAGTCTCCACGACATAGGTTTCTTAAGACGTTTGATGGTACAAAGTTACTGTAGTGCTTTAAAGAATTACTGTATATTCTCGAATCTAATCCGCACCCTTTTGACAGTTTCAGAGGGCTAAAAAATCACATGCGGATTAGTTTCGCGGTCGTGAGCTGGATTTTGGAAAAATGATAGAGCCGCTGTACGTGCCGTAAGAACAATACAATACAATAATTTATTATTTTATTTATTATTT
>Ga0123352_10018610_pt1 | contig 11072 bp, 8 predicted proteins | sample TergutLab28metaG_FD_89700 | JGI IMG/M metagenome (GOLD analysis project Ga0123352, IMG submission 89700) | Labiotermes labralis P1 segment gut microbial communities from Petit-Saut dam, French Guiana - Lab288 P1 | ecosystem: Host-associated > Arthropoda: Insects > Digestive system > Gut ... | reverse complement strand
TTTTTTTTTTTTCCCCCCCCCCCCCTTCTGTGTAGTTAGTAGTGCTTGAGCGGCAAATCTCTTTTGCAGACTTATTGTTAAGAACGGGGTCAGAGAACGGACTGTAGGTTTTTTTTTTTTGCAGCAACATATTCTTGCAATAAGCAGTGTGAGCTGTATCATCGTTCGTGGAAACGTCTCTGATCTAGAACCTTCTCGCACTCTGACGAATGATTCAAGTGAGCTTCCAGCTTGCGGTTAACGGGGTCGGCGGGTGGATGGACAAGGTCTCATTCAAGCTAGCTCGGACTGAAGACTGAGGAGTGCACAAAGCCAGATCTTGCTCTATAATAATATATTTAACTGACGTCACAATAAACTGGTCAGCTCGGCGTAGATGGGAGGATAATACTAAAATGGATCTTCAGGAAGTGGTATACGCGGCATTGACTGGATTGATCTGTCTTAGGATAGGGACAGGTGGCGGGCCCTTGTAAACGCGGTAATGAACATGCGGGTTCCGTAAGTGCAGGAAATTTCTTGACCACCGTTAAACCGGTTAGCTTCTCAAGAAGGACTCCGTTCCATGGAATAAGTAATATTATGGGACAACACGAGATACTCTGGCCAGTCAGTTTGGCATATTTTGCGTGAAGTAATGAAAGTTCTTAAACTCTTTGAAGTGCAGCTTAGTTGGTCTTGTGTCAAAGTTTATTTTCTCACAGCAGCAACGAACTGTCACCTGACTTAACCTGAGATGTGGACATTTCCTGCAGTTGCTGAACTCCTAATCTCAGTCACTATACACGTAAATTTATTGTAGAATTGGCAGAGAACAACCAACAAGATGCAACGTTTCACAATTTATTTATTTCTGTAAGACGCTCTACATATTCCAGACGGTTTTTTCCGTCCATCATCAGGAGCACAAAACTGCACATACAGCGTCAGGTATTTGTCAGACCGTTACTGCTACCTGTTGCTAGCTTGGCCAGGCTAGCAGCAGATAGCAGTTTTGGCCTGACAAATACCTGACACTGTATGTGCAGTTTTAAGTACCTGATGTATGGAAAACCCGTCTGAAACATGTAGAGCATCTTACAGAAGTAAATAAATTGAGAAACGTCGCATCTTGTTGGTTGTATTCTGCGAATATATTAGTGATGCACGGACCTATGAATGTTAAATTTATCCTAGAATTCTTGTTCTTACCGGGAATCGAATATATCACAGCCCAAACAGACACATACGAAGCGTCATTTCAGGTCTCCAACACGAAAGTAAGTGAGATATTTGCTCCTCTGGGCTATTACGCAGCAATTCTTGACCCTTGAAAATGGGACCGACAGCTTGTCCAGAAACGTCGATAGGGGATTACCGCTACTCGCTGCGTAATAGCCCTGAAGAGCGCACTTGTCATACAGGTAAGAAATTTAAAGCAAAATCTTGCCAGGTCGGTTTATTAAAAAAATTAATGAGCAAGCAATTTCGTAGAGGTTCTGGTTGCGATTTTATTACTCACTCCCAATCATGTTTATTATTTACATTAATAAACTTTAATTTACGATTGGTTGTTTTTCTTTCCTTGCAATTCCAGCTACTTGCCTACATTCCTGTACAGCATATTTGTGACCAGGAAGACAACCACGTATCCGCAAGTTTCACGTAGTCTACCGGTGACGTAACAGCGAACGTCCAAATATCTGACGAAATGTAATCGTGCCTTTGCCAATATCTGCCCTGTAGCCACGGATGCTCAAGCTATGTGCAGATAACAGGGTACAGTTTGTTTTAAAGTGAACCAGTTTCTCATTCCACCTCGCTTCTTCTACTGCACGAATACAATTTATTTCCCATTTTGCGTCCTATTCTTTGTTTAAAGTTTCATGTAGCCCCTTATTAAAACTTCCTTGATGCGTGATTATTCGAGTGAGTGATTAGTTGACGATAGACCAGATGGCAGCTGTATTTACGAAGCCTGCAAGAAGCAACGAGGACCTATGATTCAGCGTTGCGCCTTATCAATAACAACTTTTTAGCAAACTTTCAAGAACTTTACAAACACATGGGGTGAATTTTCAGTAAAAAGAGGCTATACTTTATCTACATAGAAGATTCAATCCACACATTTTCTGTGAAAATAACATCTAGCGGTGTCGTATGTCGGGATCATTCCACAGTTAGTCATATGGTTTTGGTTAAAATTCGGTAAAAAAAAAAGGTAAAGTGTTACTGTTACAGGCCCAGTGTGGCCCAGAGGCCCCAGTGGCCCCTTCCATGACCGTGGCACTAGAAGGGGGTGAGTGGTCAGCAGCACGCCCCGGCCGCACTTTACCCCCAGGAAAGACCCGGTACCCATTTCACAGTAGGCTGGGTGGGCCCCAAGGCCGGTCTGAACGGGCGGAAAATCTCGTCCCCGCCGGGATTTGATCCCGGATCGTCCAGCCCGTAGCTCAGTCGCTATACCGAATGAGCTACCCGGCCCACAAATGTAAAACAGCGGTGAGTATAAATCATTAAAGTTTATCAGGTATATGTAGTGATACATCACATATACCTGAAATGTATATCGCTCCACGAAGCCACACTCCAACCAACAATTTTTAACTTCTAATAATTTGTAGTCACCATTATTTTACCATCTAACCGAATTTTAACCAAAACTATGATTTCAACTGAGGAGTTATCCCGACACCCCATATACTCGTATATTTGAGTATTCTTGCACAAACCACGTGAGTGGCCGAAACATGTCGGCGGTCGCTGTTTATTAAAATAGCGTTCATAAAACCAAAGTGCATTTGTTGGTCTTCCTAATAAACTTTGTACATATCATGAACGCTCGAAAAATGGAACAACTCAAGCACAATGTGATGACGCACTGTTAATTTACGAGTTGGAACCAGTTCGTAATCATTATGCCGACCAAGAAATTCCCTGTCGTTGAAGATTCAAGTGCTCATTACTGTGTTCACAAAACCTGAACGTCTGTCTCCACCCTAGCCTTACACACTTTCACCTGTTGCTGCTTTCTCAAATGAGGTACCGAGTTTCTTTGTGATTGACGACGGTATGAAGTACACACTCACAATAGTAATTACAGCTGCAAACGCTATTGTGCCTTGAAGTAGGCCTATTCATAATTTACAGCCTATGATTCGACGTCACGCAATTCTGTAATTTCCTACAGTCTCATTAAAGAATTTAAAACCCAAAATAGCTTTTAGCCAGTGGCGTACCGGGGGGGGGGCGGGTGTGGGGGGTTGAAACCCCCAGAAATTCCGAAGGCCCTCCAAAATCGTGCCAAACTCAACCCGATTGTGAAAACTGTTAAACATTGTTGAATTTAGGACGCCTACACCCCAAGATGTTCAGAAAAAGGGCAGTAAAATTCCAAAACTACCTAGGTTCGCAATTGTTTTACATTAGCAATGCCAAATAAATTGTCATAAATAGTCTTAAAATACCAAACATTAAGAAAATTTTACTATATGAAATGAAATTTCTTGTAACAAATTACAGCTGCCTCCAGAACCCCTGGCTAGGGGGCTACCGCCCCCCCCCCAAGATCCCCGTTCTCTCTGTCCTCTTTCCTCAACTGAATTTGTTGAACCCCCCTCTCCGAACAAAATTCCTGGGTACGCCACTGCTTTTAGCAGAAAGCTGCAGCATGGATACACTTGATTTAGCATAGCATCAATTCCGGAAGGCCTCCAGTGTTAAGGCAGTGATCTCTAAACCTAAAGGGTTTATTTTTCTCGTGCTTCGTGAATTTAATTGCGACTTGATTCCTTCTGTAGTGAAATGAAAGTCACTTTTTCTCTTTCTCAGGGTTCGCTTTCTTTCTCTCTCTCTCTTTCTCTCTCTCTAGCGTCAGTGTGGAAACTAAGAAATACGTAACGTAGCAAGGGCCACGTTGACACATCTCACGTATTTCCCACGTGACGGTGCCCTTGATATCCACAGGCCAACAAACACATCTTGGACTGTTTATTATTCATTCGTTCTCAGCATAAGATCAATGTATGAACTCCAACTTGATCCTCTCAACTAACCTTACAGATAACTACGCTGTCAGGAGAGAGTCACTGGTTGTGCTGACCGAAAGACGGGACAAGAAATTTGCGTATAACGTAACACTGCGGCGCGTTCGCGTGAACACTGTTCCAATGGAAACATAATAAGGCATTCCGTGTGTATTGTTGAGCTAGACGCCACTATCAACAACATAAAAATTCTGAGTGCTTCACAACAATGCTTTTGTGGCCAATTTATGTCGCCAGCAACAATAACATCTACGAAGGTCATCATGTGGAGTGGTCGATGGTGCATTGAAACAAGCTCGAGGCCTTCTCTAGACGCACAATCTGGCTAAACAGATCGTAATGACAGACAAGTCGTTGTGCAGTTTCTGGGTTTTTTGTAAGCTTTGCCGTAAAGCATTTTACGAGATCAGACGGAATTAATAAATTGTGAAGCAATAAGAATTAAATATTGTGTGTGCGTGCGTGCGTGTCTGTATTTTTGCCTTAGTTGTCCTGCATGGAAAGCACACGCACCATATCACACTGTCATCTGTGCCTGCCTGTCTGACCCTACCATATTTCCCACATTATCTCATAAACGGCACGATTTAAAAAAAAAAAGCTATTGAATACAAAATGTGTTTTGATTTTCCGAAACATTTCTCATTATAAGAAGAATCCAGTGCGGTATTATTTTGAATGTACATCGGTCTTCATGCAAAGCACCGTTATTATTGACCGGTTTCAATTGCACTTGAATTTTCTCGACGTGTCTTCGAAAAATCATCAAATATCAAAGGTCATGAAAATTCGTGCAATGGGAGCCGAGTTGGTTCATGCGAACAGACAGACGGAAGGACTAGGCTAATAGTCGTTTTTCGCAAGTTTGCGAAAGCACTTCAAAAGTATACAACTTTCAAACGTAACCGGAAATACGCATAAATTGCCTCATCTCAGACAATTCCCGTCGTCAGCCGAAATAGCTCAGTTGGGAGAGCGTTAGACTGAAGATCTAAAGGTCCCTGGTTCGATCCCGGGTTTCGGCAACTAATTTTATTGAAGCTGTTTCGCTGTATCCACGGACTATCACGTATGACCAATTTTTTTGCCGTGCAGTTTGAGGCAAAAGCTTCAAATAGACGCAGAGGAAAGGTCTCTTTGACATCATACACAAAGTACAGACTGGGATGTGACGCCGTGTAGTCAGATAGGACTTTACCGATTTTTGGAAGGAACGTACTGCTTCGATGCTCGGGATGGAGACGCCAGTTCTACTTCGAAAACGTTTGACTGAGAACAAAACAGTAATATTTTCGGGGAGGCTCTATAACACTCAACACCACGGATGGGAAATCATTGGCACCGGTGCCAAATTTTGCACCGAAAAAATATTTTGGCTGGCATCAGTAATTTATGTACGAATCTACAAGTGAATTCAAATTTTCGCACGGAATGCATCGAACACAGTAAACAGTCATTCCCATTAATTATAATAACTGCAATAAAAGTCGATAACCCGTACACATATTGTGCGTTAATTAGTGTTTTCAGTACAACAGAAAACGATGTAGGATTCAGAGAGTGGGCAAGTGTAAGGAAGAGTAAAGAAGGCGTTATGAAATTAAGACTCTGTGTAAAAAAATATCTGCAAAAATTAAAATAAAGCATTGCTTACAGTAGCCACATTAACTAGCATGAAGCATCATAGTCGAACTTTATTAGCTTTAGCGCATTGCACCCCTTCATGGCTTTGGGCCAGGGCCTTCTCACTGTTCTGGTTTCTAGATCACATACAACGACGCACCACAGTCGGTAGGACTCCTCAGAACGAGCGATCAGCCCGACGCAGAGACCACTACCTGACAACACACAACACTCACAACAGACAGACATCCATGCCACTGGCGGGATTCGAACCCGCAATCCCAGCAAGCGAGCGGCCGCAGACCGCGCGGCCCCTGGGATCGGCATTTTTAGCTCATTACACGGTGGGGCGGAGGGGGAGGGGGGGTTGAGACTTGTTAGAAAGTAGCAAAATGGAGTGACAAACTTCAGATATTTACTGTAGCCATCATTTTTGGGGATGTCGCTACAGCAGACAAACCAGATCACTCACCGGAAGGTCATGTACTTAAACAACGGTATGTCATTACCAGACATTAATGGAGGAGTGCAGCGTCGCAAGAAATTTGTGAAAGTGTACAGTATGTCACAGACATCTGCTGTTTAAAATAATCAACTTATGTATTTCTTCTTGCGCAAAAAAAGAAATTTTCGACTAGGAGAACCGATACAAATGTTAACAGTAAAGACATTTTTAGGAGTGGTGGAGTTTGAAGTCTGGTGTGCTTGAATGCAATGGGAAAAAGTTGTTTCCTTTGTTCTTATTTCACTTTTTAGAGTGATGTTGCTGTCAAACGGCACTTTGAAGGGCGCTACACTAAACTGTTAACCAGATGTACGCGCAACTAAAAGTGTGTTTGTTCAGACAACTGAAAGCATTCAATATTCAGTGTAACTCTTTCTATAAATCTGCAAAACATGAAAGACACTGGTACTGCGTGTTATCAGTTTATTCACAGTATCGCTAAACTGACTCTTTAAAGCCTCGGAGTTACTTTACACAACGTTAACTTGTACGTAGCATAACGTCAAAAAAAAAAAGTTTCGTCCGCACAGGACGTTTACGTATTCCATATAACAGCGACAGCATTCACCAACTGATCCTTCTAATGGAAGGCGGTATGTTCTCTGAGAGGTAGGTATTCGAACGTTATGTACAATGTAGATTAATATTAGTCCGTAAAGGGTTACGACACGGTCAAGACCTTTCACATCCTTTCCGATTTATTATTCCCTACCATCCAATCATACAACAGCGTTGTTAAACAAGCAATTGAACCAACCTAAATACTTATCTAAGACTGTATATTTTCCGTACAAATGTATTATATGCATCGCATTTAATACCGACTTTTTGCGTAATGTTTTTATTTGATAATTATGGCTGCGACATGTTTCGACCTTAGTTACTGGTCACATTCAGGGATCTCAGTAGCGTTTTGACTTGTGCAGCTTGTGCGTCAACGTGTGTGGCAGACAAGTTGACGCATAAATCGCACAAGTCGAAAAATTAGTGAGCTCCCTGAAAATGGCCAATAGCTAAGGCCAAAACATGTCGGGGCAGTAATACACACATCACAATACTGTGCAACAACTTGATGTGAAATAGTATTTATATTAACCTAATACATTGATCACACGAAGTGCTCGCACCGAACTGAGAGAAGGAAGTCAATAAGGAAGGCAGGAGGAGATAAGCAAACCAGGGCAGGATGTAAGGGAGGAAAGAAGATGAGAGACCAACATTTTTCCGGGATAAATATCCAGCTATGAATGGTTCTGTTTAGCAAAACCGTGCGCCCTTCTTCAGTAGCCGGTCAGTATTTGCACCGCGGGGATTCGAATTCCCTGCATTCGACAATCGGCTCCGGAATCCTACGGTGTCACCTTTGCAAGAGGCAGCGTGCTGAAGATTTGCTACTTGGCGAAAGTTTGACTACAGGAACCGTGCTTCTTGCGAAGAAAATCAAGCTCGAAGAAGACAAAGGTGTGTCATTAATTCAAGGGTGTGGAGCTGAACCTAACCGTAAAAAGTACTAAACTCTTACGCAAAGCTTATCAGCTCCAATTTCCATGTACCTTAAACAAGTTACTTAGCTCCAAACACACCACAGCAACCTTCAAGAACCGCCTGTTGCTAGGCGACATCACGGGGTGCGTGACAAATGAGAAACGGTTTGTAGCTGATGACGACATAACCTTCTGGATTCTTGTCGCGTTGGGTCATAAGGCGAAAGCTGAGTCCGACTTTAGGCACTATTTACATCAGCTGTGAGGTACGGGGCTAGGGAAGACACAACAGCTGCTTATCTGCCTGCACCTGCCGGTGTTGCCTTACGCAGCAAAATATGGTCACCTTGGCGAGCTGATTTGGACAGCTGGCCACAACAGATCCACAGCACACGTGTATTAACACCCTATTTCACATATTCTAGTTTTATATTTTATGTAATTTTCTACTATTTCTGTATCATAAGTCGCCTATGAAAAGGAATGTAAAGAAGAAGTTTAGATGAGAAAGCTACGTAGTGATTAACCAGAAAATTATGGATTACCACCGAGCACTCTAAAACAATTAACAGAACTGTATTATTATTATTACTATTATTATGCGGAATACCAACTTCACATAGTCCGAAAATATACGCTTATGAACTATAACACCGTTTCCGGGGATCGAATCCCGATGGGGGGGACGAGATTTTCCGTACTCGTCCAGACCGGCCCTGGGGCCCAACCAACCTCCTATACAAAAGGTAATTGGGTCTCTGTCCCGGGGATAAAGCAGCCGGGGCGTGGCGTTGACCACCCACCATCTAGCGCCGAGCTTAAAGAAAGAGTAGACCTGCAGCCTACCTCTACACCCCTCTTGACCTTCGTTGACGAACGAGTTGAGTCCCCCGGGTAAGAAACTGTGTGTCATTTGGGTCCCGTGGTTAAGAAGGATATTCAGTTACTTCCCAAGGAGGTCTGCTTCATTTTGCATGGCCCGTTCTAGGGTGAACACACAGCAGTTGTACGATTCTGAGATAACTAATTCATTTTTAGTTTGGCGAATAGGACCAGGCGTAATTTTTCAAGCCATCGTCATCGTCATCATCATAATCATCATCATTATCACCATATCGCACCATTCTGGCGATTTGCAGCTCTTCCAGATAAATGTGGTGATAGTACAGTTCGGAACAGCTCTGCGTTACAATTTCACACACATTTCCCCAGCTTTTGGGGCCGCAAAGCGGAGTCCCGAGCTGTAAATCAAATTACGCCACGACTACTCGCACATTCTTCTCGTTGCATATCTTTTAATGATCTCGTCATGTCATCAAATAAGCATTCAAGAACCAACTAAAATGAACACCAGACATTTGAGGGGAATCCCTGTTTCTGCCTGTATGGTTTCATATCTTCCGTTTTTAAGTAGTCGTCAAAGTACCTATCTTGTACTACAAATATGGGCCCATTTCAGGGCCAATTTGGAAAGCTGCTGTCAACCATTACGTAGACGTGTAAGTCTACATCAGCTAACTACTGCATATTTATTTATTTATTTAGCAGGTTGTTCGACGTTTCTAAATCTTCCTGCGCCCATCTGACAATTATTCTGTCTTCTTCTTCCATTTGTCTCTGTCATTCCAGTCTTCTTCCATTAATCCCTTTTCCCCCAACAGTCCTCTAATCCCTTCCGCCCAGGCAGCTTTAGGTCTTCCTCGTTTTCTCCTTCCTGGTGGGCTCCATTTCATAACTTTTTTTGGTAGTCACCCCTCTTCCATTCTCTGAACATGTCCATACCATTTTAGTTGTTTAGTCTTAATATCGTCTAAAAGAGACCTTGTTACATTTATTTTTTGTTTAATAATAGAGTTCCTAATTTTGTCCTCCCTGGAAATTCGAGCCGATCGTCGCCAAAAGTCAATTTCTGTGGAATTCAGTTTTGATACCGTTTTTGCTTTTAAACGCCATGTGTCTGCTCCATATGTAATTGTACTGTTCACTATTGCATGATAAATATGAGTCTTTGTTTTGGGGGTCACATCACGGTCCCACAAATGCTGTTTAGTTTCGTTATAGCTGCTCGTCCTCTATTAACTACTACATGCATGGAGATTATTTTTCAACAGATGAAATGCTGAGTCGCTAATGAACATCGTTCCATCTCTGTTCAAACCGAATGTACTTGCCTTCCGTAAAACAACCATCTCTTAAGCCCACATTCTGTTTTCGTCTTATGATCCTAAAATGTCATAACGGGGGGTCGGAAGATATGCTACGCACTTTTAGTGTACAGACATACTGTGCAATTTTAATGTAGAGACATATGCAGTTTTAATGTAGAGACATACCATAAAGTTTTATTGTAGAGAGAGACACGTTGTGCAATTTTAAGGTAGAGACATGTGCAGTTTTAATGTAGAGACAGGCTGTGCAGTTTTAATGTAGAGACAGGCTGTGCAGTTTTAATGTAGAGATCGTTTGAAATATATTTTGTTATAGACTATTAATTAACTTCACATATGGAAATCAAATTCTTTGAAAGTGGTTGTATACATACAAGCAACCGTGGCGTGGTAAAGGCCACCACACACCGCCGGGCAAGTGGGGTCATGGATGGGGGCCCCAAACGTACAGACTACTAAAATATGTCGCGGGTTCATTCGCAATGCATTCCGTTCTTCTGGCAGAAGGCAGCATTCTGGATCTCTGTCATTAGATCTGGAAGTAACAGCGCTAATAACTATAGGGCGAGGAGAGTGGGGGGTGGTCTGGTTATCTACGCCACTCATGAGCTGGCATATTGTAAGATACATGTTATCCGTGTATTGCTGAGGAAGGACCGTGCGAAAATCACGAAAACGTCAGCCAAAAAGCTTGTCAACAGTCGAGATCTGGACCGCAGAACCTTTGAATATGAGGCAGAGACATTTTTAACCATTACACCGGAACGTTCGTTCTAATGCTCCTGGCCAGTAGCGTACCGAGGGGGGTGTTCAAACACCCCCCTCGAAATTCCGAAGGCCCTCCAAACTCGTGCCAAACTCAACCCCATTGTGAAAACTGTTAAAAATTGCTGAATTTAGGACGCCAACACCCCAAGATGTTCGGAAAAAAGGCAGTAAAATTCTAGAACTACATAGGTTCGCAATTGTTTTACATTACTTACTTACTCCATGGTGCAGAGTCCTTCTTGAGAAGCTAACTGGTTTGCAGCTAGTCAACAAATTCCCATATTTCATGGAACCCGAAGGTTCATTACCGTACTCACAAGCGTCCGCCACCTGTCTCTATCCTGGGCCAACCCAATCCAGTCCACATACCCACATCCCACCTCCTCGAGATCCATTCTAATATTATCCACCCATCTACGCCTAGGTCTCCCCAGTGGTCTCTTTCCCTCCGGTTTCCCCACCAAGACCCTATGCACCCCCTCTCCTCACCCATATGTGC
>Ga0123352_10018608_pt1 | contig 11073 bp, 6 predicted proteins | sample TergutLab28metaG_FD_89700 | JGI IMG/M metagenome (GOLD analysis project Ga0123352, IMG submission 89700) | Labiotermes labralis P1 segment gut microbial communities from Petit-Saut dam, French Guiana - Lab288 P1 | ecosystem: Host-associated > Arthropoda: Insects > Digestive system > Gut ... | reverse complement strand
TGGAGGGGCCCTCCGTGGCTTGATTTCCCCAGGGACCCCCCCCCCCCCCAAGGTACTGGAAACCCCCTGTTCAAGTGCCACTTTTCCCACTATTAAATCTTACACGGACTGTGCCGGGATCGAACCACGGCTCCGCAGTGTGGACGTGGCGATTAGCAGCCTAAGTCACGTTACGGTCTAGTTCGTACCAATCGGTGCATGCTGTATGTGGAAACAAGCAGTCTTTACTGAGGATCGTATGGTACACATACGATTACACAAACTGCGTGAGCAAAATGGATAGTGTTAACGTCAACCAGGCAGTGCACGTGGCAACCGCTAGGCTTTAAACGTTTGGTTGGGTTCAAAGAAAAAGGTAAAGGTAAAGCAGTCCTATTACAGGCCTGGACAGGCCCTGAGGGTTCCAGGAGGGTGAGGCTCCCAGATTTCAAGACATTCGGCACATGAAGGTGGTGAGGATGTCAGCCCTACGCACCGGCCGCCTAAAAAAACTTCGACGATACATTGAATAATGCTGCAGCCTGCAATGGATGGTCCAGTAGTGACATTTGAACGGCTCTGTTCACGTGATCAGCAACCAGTTCAGGTTGCAATGTGCATCGCGTGAAATAAAAAAAAGTCAAACGCTGCATTAGCCGACACAGTAGACATGCACGTGACTTCTGCCGCTGAAGGTTGTTATGCTCGTTTATACCTAAGCGGTCGCGATTTCAAGATGCTCTCTCGTCTGGAAGTAAAACACGCAAAAAAATCTCCGAGGAGTGTGAAAGACAGGGTTATTATGCGCAATCGAACAGCCAATACCCCATCCGTTAAAACTGCCAAGCATCCACAAGAAAACTTGATAACGCACGTCACCACGAAATGGCAACTGCAAGTGGTAACGTGGAAATATAAATGAGAGATAAAGCATTTTACGAATTACACAAGCAACCTGACACATTTTATGGCGTTTTAAATATTTTCATCTACTGATTTTCCGTAACAATCACCTGCATACATGTTTCCATTTTATTAATTTTGTACCTCTAGCGTACATAGTAAGAGACTCCCTGAGGATGATGTATAAACGTCGAAATATGTAGGAATGCTTTAAGAAACATATACTGTGCGTTTGTTGGACAAATATAATAAAAAAAACTTTAAAATAGAATTACCATGTTCGCTAAATGTTATTTAATAACAACGTAATCGGCAACAAATTACGAACGATGTATCAGACACACATCATGTTTCATTTTCTATGTAATTTTCGCTTTGGTTAATATTTAGCGAGTTACGCTCAGTATGGAATGAAGGCACAACCTTGTCATCCCCACGCCCCGGCAGTCGTACCTCCGGGAAAGAAACCCGGTACCCACTATGAAACTTAACAAACACAATTCAGGCAGTTCTACTGAAAGACTACAGCCTACTGTGATTAGAAGTACCTGCAGACGAAAGAATAACAAACAACTGGCCACATCATCATGACAAACAGCATACAATACATTCTCAGGAATCTTCTATATGTAACTCCATGGAAGTCCTTCTGAGAAACAAACGGTTTCACAACAGCTTATTAAAGTCATTAAAGGGCACATGTACTGGAAACAAGCTAAAAAACTTACATTTCCTTCTGAATTCTGTAATAATAACTTACAAAACATTTACTCGCTATCGTTCAACTAACAAATTGTACTTCTGATCCAAAGCCGCAACCATGCTCCTTAATTAAGTGCCAATACCATGAAGAATTTTGGGGGATAACAGGTATAGCTCCACACATTAACCTCGGCACCAGACAGATTAAGTGGTCAGATTCATGCTCTGGCCGATTCCCCCCCAATATAGGGCCATCAGTATACACCGAATTGGAGGTTCACTAGGCCTCAAAGCAGGTCTGCACACATACACAGGAGAAAAATCTTATGTTCCGGCCGGAAATCGAACTCAGATTCCCGCCACCCAACCTGCATCCCAATCATTATGCTGAGCTATCCACAGCTGAACATGAAATATCCATTACATTTCCAACTTACTTCCAAATATCTTTCTCTGAATTACTGCATATTCTTCAGTACTTTTAACTTTAAAAAGACTGTACCTTTCAAAACTACAAAACTATGATACTGACCGCATGTGTCCTTGCTGAATACAACTTATAAACCGGGTTCCCAGCTACATATGACACGTGACAAATAAGAAACTATTCAACGTACTAATTTGTATTTAATATTGTTTATTACACTATGCTGTGGGTACCCCAGACTATGCAGAACCAACAACCAATAAACTAACTCCATACACTGGAGTCCTTGAAAAGAAAATCATTCCTCACCAAGCCAGGAAATTCCATGCATTTTATGGAACTGGAACGTTCACCCCTGCCATCAAAAGGCCTATCATTTTGTACCCATCCCAAGCCAGGCCAATCCAGTCCATGACCATGTCTTGAAGAAGCATTTCAGTATTATTCTCCCATCCATTCCTAATCTGTCAAGTGGTCTCTTTCCTTCTGGTTTCCCCACCAATACCCTGCATTCACCACCCCCCACACATGCCACACAACCCACCCATCTCATTCTTCTTTATTTCATCACAAGAATAATATATAGTGATGACCATAAATCATGAAGCTCCTCAATAACCATTTTCCACCGGTATCATTTTAACTCCACCCTCTTAGGCCCAAATATCCTCCTCAGCACCCTACTACAGGCTTCATTTAAATACACTTATTAACCTAATTAATTTCACCCAGGCAACATTCAATCAGAATGTTATACAAAACCTCCCTCCTAACTAGGCTTTCAAGAAGTCTATAAAGCACCCAACAAATGCAGAACATCTGAACAGTAGCTGATCTGTTTTGTCAAAATCCACGCTAATGATCCCCAATAATTCTCTCTGCATATGGAGTTAAACTTGACAGATGGATGTTGGATAAAATATTGTCGCCTTGATAATTACTACAATCTGTATTATCACTCTTCTCATAAATAGGTACCTACAATAACAGACTCCTTCTACAGCTGAAGTAATTCTTCCTTATTCCAGGCAGAATTCATAAGCTTATGGATCTCAGAATGCAATGTCCTACCGTCTGCTTGAACTGACAGTGCTGAAATTTCATGAACACTTGATTTAAATCTTTTCCAATTTTCAACACCCATGTCAACCTCAAAGGTACTGTGGACTCAGGCAGTAATGGCTCAGTCCTACGTATATCACTCCACCTATCATCATTAACCCCACACATAAACAGAAGTGATTCACCAGTCTATTAAAAAAACTGTGCAAATCTGCAACCGTATCGCCCCTTTCATCCTTAAATAAATCAGCTCTAGGCTTCTTAAATTCACTTATACCCCTATAAACTTTAACACATCTCAGTTCGTGTTCTTTTCAAGTTCTTTAACTGCACCTTCAAATAGTCACTCTTTTTATAAAGTTCATTCACCAACAAATGCACTCTTTATTAAACTTGACAAAGTTTCAAAATTTACATTAAAAAATCACTTTGGCTTTCTCCTACGTGTTTCGGTCTACAGCCATCATCGGGGAGCCTTCATTAGAGCCTAGCTAAAGTTATATTTAGGTTAAAATTTGGTAAAAAAAACTATGTCGTTATATGTTCGCTGTGTTGAGTGCACTCAACACAGTGAACAGTACACATACCATACCTATGACATCTGCCACACCACCACATAACATATAACAACGTAGTTTTTTACCGAAATTTAACCAAAATATAACTTTAGCTAGGCTCTAATGAAGGCTCCCTCATGATGGTTGTGGACTGAAACATGTAGGAGAAAGCCGAAGTGATTTTTAATGTAAATTTTGAAACTCTGTCAAGTTTAATAAAGTGTGCATTTGTTGGTGAATGAACTTTATAGATATCAAAATGCACAGTACAATGATAAAAAAGGTCACTCTTTTTGTTCCTGCTATGTCTACTACCTGTTAAATGTCCAACATTGTTCAGATTATGTGTATTAACTTGAATGGATCCTATAACCACTGCAATTTAGCCTGCTTCCTACAATATAGAAATTTTTAACATTCTTCATCAAACAATGGTTTAGGCTGTTTCCATCCCCACTGACCAAGACTCCATTTAGCTGATATTTTTATATTCTCTGTAATATCATCAAGAGTCCTACTGACATCCCTGCTATCCAAATCTCCAAAGTTGCAAACCTTTTAGAGAGTTTATGCTGACCCTGTGCCTGAACTTCCAACTCTGTTTAGCTTCTTCAGACTGAATCCTCCACATCAAACTTCTGTGCTGCTCGTTTATTTAATGAAGTCTTTCCCTAACATCTGAAACCACCAGACAGTGGTTTCTATGACAGTCAGTTCCCCTGAAAGACTGGACATCTAGTATACTTCAATGACATCTCCTATCAAGATGTTATCTGACTGTAAGTCTTCCCATTAAGAGAAGTCCAAGTGTATTTATAAATGTTTTGATGCAAGAATGTCATGCCCTGACAAAGATTTCAATGTGGCAATGCTGTCGCCTCTAATACCATTATCATTACTATTTTCACATAAACTCTCACTCCCTGCTTTCAACTTGAAAACGTCTTTGCTGATCAGTTTTGCACTAAAATCTCCTAACAGAATTTTCACACATTACTAATCTGATTGGGGATTTTTGTGGTTCTTCAAAATCCCTCTAGGCAAATACCTGAATGGTACCACATATTTGGTCATGACTCCTTCCTTCCACATCCTCTCCAATTCATAATTCACTAATCATCCTACTGTTCATCCTATGTAGCATGGGCTGCTGACATTGTCATTTCATAAGCTATATATGAAAAACATTGGGTTAGACAAACTGCAACCCTTCTACTACAAAAGTCACAATTTCTGTACTTTATGTTAAGATACAATAATGCGTGACCTTCTCTTTTTACTGAATATTATCATATCACAGAAAAACTATGACACACCATTGCACGTGGTGACCATGTAAACAACAACTGCGTTTTAACAACAAATGAACATTTTATAACCATAGAAGAGAGAGTGAATTTAAGAACTTCAAAGTTGTAACTGGAATAAGCGGAAAACCAAGCAACCAATTGAGCATTAAATTTTGTTATTTCCTGCCGCTGACAGGTTAGACCTGTTACGGTTATGAAACAATTCCTACAAGATATGTACTGTGCTACAAATATGATGCAATTATGCCGTTGTCACTGCATCATACCAACAGAATAATACCATTACAGTTAGGAATCATGACCTCTTGTTCATGTCAATAATGAATTCGCTTCTGAGAAACATCACTACAAACAACGTTTTATATCAATACTTAAGTGTGACGATGGTAACAATTCTGCGAAGCTTTCCATTCCACTGTCCTCACGTACAACATTTATTTAAACCTACACTGCTATGTATACCTTCCTGGTAATGACTGCCAATTCGTGAAATCACAAACAAACAGGCAAGCGAGTTCGATATCACAGACTCAATGACAGAATAAAGTACTTCATTTAATTACCATGTGGTTAAATGTCCCACACACTTTCCCTCATATACACTGATTACTGCGCTCTAGCGTACTTCAAACATAAAATGATACATTGCCAACTTGGAAATCACACAGCCCGTCACACCAAGACGACATTTCCAATACAAAATACAAAACCTACTACGTACTTAGAATGTATCTTACCTGGATATGACAAACCCACACCCAGACCCAAAAAGACGACACAAAATAAGCACAACCAGGCAAACCTCCAACTACAACACAACGCCATTTTTAACTTTCCACTTCCTGACGTCACTACTTGCGACTTCAATTTTTCAGCACATTTTGCGGATCCTATGCCCTTTCGTGACATCTATTGACAGGAAATGTAAACTAGGTGTCAGATGACAGGCGACGTGTTCCAACGAGGTTGTAGAGTTGGAGTCTTCCACGTTATGGTATGACGAAAGGCCACAGATTACTGCCAACGACAAAACCATTAACAAGCACCCAAGTTCATTAAATTGGGATTCAGGGGTTGAAATCAGAATCCCCAGTTTTTCACTGCAAAGAACTACAGTCCGAAAAATATTTGCTGTTAAATTCATAATCAAATACATTCGAATAGTTGAAGCATTGGCGTACTGGACTCCTGGACGAGTGGTAATTTTTACTCATTGCAGCTGGAAGCATATTACGGATCGTTACTGTTGTCTTGCTGACAGGACTAATGATTTTGCCTACTTGGAACTTACGTCAGCTAACGCATTCTCCCTGTGTTTTTTACTCCTGACTGTACTAACAAATTTTCATACAAAACGTGTACTGATGACTTATTCCCACACATTTCACACTCACCGCCATGAAACCGACGGTCGAACACAATTTCGTATATTTTATAAAACCATACCTCACCAAAAGCTTGATTTTGTGGTTATGTTCCCGGATACGATTTTTGGATCCTATTTTGACTTGAGACAATGTTGCTCCCACAAATTTTTTTCTTGCGTTTTGTTATAATTGCCTGCAGATGAAGTTCTGGAGGCCCTCCGGTATTTACTGTTTAGTGTATCGAGATATATACAGACCTTCCCCACGCACAACCAAGTTTTGTAATAGTTATTTGTTTAACAGTATAAAAGGGTAGGAACTCATTATTTTTGCGCGTGTCCTTCAAGTGGCAAAAATGTCAGTAACATAACAATATAGCATTGATTGGTTGGGCAGGCGTGAGTGGATAATAAATTGAACAGCATGCAGAAGGAGATAATCATGGCCTAATTTCAAGGTGCTAACCCATCATATATGTGGAGGGTCTGAGGAAAAACACAGTCACAGTCATGAAAGATGATATCCTGGCAGAGACTGGAACGAAACATCTCCCTAACACAAGTCAGAATCTTTACCCTACCACTTAAAAACCCTCAGCAGAATTTGCTATTTTTCATCTCTAGGACCAGTACCCCTCTCACTGTCCATCAACCGAACAAGCATAGTACAGGATCGTCTTAGAAGTTATAGTGTTTATGGCACACAGTTTCACAAAGGTTCACCACACCTACAGACAACATAAACACAAAGGACAAGCACTGAAAAATCAAACTCTGCAAAAATCCTGTAGTTTTGCTACCATTGTTTGTCTCAAGTGAACTTCATTCTGTTACAACTATACTGTAGAGTACAATGGCATAATTGATAAAGATTCATACTGCATGCAAACATCAGCATCTTACTGTAACTTCTTGTCACATGCTGTTGACTTAACATTCCACAGGACAGCATTAGTGCAACTGCTCTGACAGACAAGGTCATGTCTCGTGGCATACTAGCAACTTTCCAATGGAAAACAGGTGCAAGAAACTTGTGGGCATGGAGACATCCATAAATTTCACTGAGTAAGTGAGGATTTAAGTGATTTTCCTCAGTCACCAATCACGTGCTGTGACGGCGCCTCAGTGTAGGCATCAGCCTTATCATTTCACACATCATTCAGAATCACTGCATCATTAAAAGTTAGGCATTCAGTTGTACTAGTAGGAAAAGGCTAAGTCCATTGTCAATGCAGCCTATGGCACCAGTCCCTGATGACAGATGTGAATGTAGCACTGGTGTAATGATAATTCACAGGGAAAAACAAAAGAGGTAGGAGATAAACCTATACCAGTTGCACTCTGTCCATCACAAGTCTCACATGGAATGCCCTTGGATTGAATTTAGGCCTCTGTAGTGAGAAGCTGGCAACTAATTGCCTGAACTATGATATAATTCATGCAGCTGAGACGGTAAAATAATCTCACTGAAATCTAGTTGACAGTGCTCCACCCAGCCAAGATCACGAATCCTCCTCAATAGCAGTTCATGCTGAAACTCAGTCATCTGGGTATGATGCTGTATAATCTCAGAGGTAGGTATGAATTACAGAAGGAATCTGCCACCTCCATCTTGAGTGTTCACTTGTACCCTGGCTATATGTAGCATGCTTTGGACTTGTATGACAGATCATAACTGAGCTGATATGCAAAAGCTGCAGTCAGTGTTGGCAGGAACAGCCAACACATAGGCCAAGACAACTGAATGCAAGTGGGAACAAACAACACAGCTAACAAAGAAGAATACTGACCTGCAAATTCTGAAACACATTGCTTACAACCAGAAAACTGAATTTGATTATCTGAAGGTACTAAACAGTGCACACATATGAACATTTGCCTGGATTGACCTATGGGCGTAAATGATACGTTTGTTCGTGTTATAGGGTGTGTCTACTGAAGCCAAGAAGGCTTGGAAGGCAATAGTCATCCAAAACAAACATGTTTTCAGTAGAGATAAAATGGAGAAGTGTGTAAAGTAAAATACCACACTGAAAGTTGGGCAACAGCTTGAAACAAATTTACATGGATAAACAAGGAAGACATGATTTGTATAACTCCAGTCATTTTGTTAGACAGGGCATGTCATGGCTCAGGCAGTTATTCACTGGCCTCCTACTGAGCAGGACTGTGTTCCATCCAACCCAGTCCATGAGCGAATGTGGTGAACAAAGTGGCACTGCAACAGGTGTTCCTCAGAGAACTTGGCTTTTCCCTTGTAAGTACCACACCAGTAATGTTCCACTATTATATTTTATTCACCTACCACTAACACTACATAAGCTTAGCAAATGACAGCACTGTTAAATGAAATATTTCTGTCTCTCATAGTAATACATTGGTCAAATCTGTGAGGTGCAATGGGGAAGAAATGTAGTTCAGACTGGTACACAAGAAATAAACACAAAATTCTGGCAGAGAAATCACTTTCAAAGCATACATTATGAAGACAAATCTAAAGATGGAAGGACCTTATCACATTTTAGTCCAATAGTTTTGTATGTCATTTTTTCTGCAATGATTACAAATTCTTGTAAACATAACAGTTTCAAAACTAACAGCTAGTAAAACGTGATATACCAGTCCCTTATGCTCCAGCACATGCCAGATTTAGATGCAAGGACTGTTCTCTCCACATACAAGTACAGGTTCCTATAGCAATGACTTTCTTTTTGAAAGGCACACTGATTTTGGATGCAGCAATTAGTCATGTCAGAACAGTGATAGGATGTCATATGTAGTTCTGAGAGGTCGCTGGTGTAATATCATTGTTTGGTATTTGCAACCACCAAGTGAGGAGAAAAGTAATAATTCAAATGAATGTGTTACAAGAAATTAGAGCAGTTTGATCAATTTCCTAAGTACCATAAGTAAATTCTGTTAAGAGATTTTAATGCAAAACTGGGGAGAAAGGGTATTTTCAAACTGACAATTAGGAATGACAGTGTATATCAGGATAGTAATGATTGTGGTATTTGAATAGTATACTTTGCCGCATCAAAAAATCTAGTTGTTAAGAGCACAATGATCCCAAACCAAAACATTCACATGTACGACTGTACCTCTCCTAATGGGCACACTCACATCCACATTGATTAAATACTGATAGATAGGAATGACATTTGATTATACTCGATGTACGATCTTTCAGGGCAGATGAATGTGATACTGATAACTATTTGGTAGTTGCAAAAGTTAGAGCAGGCAGTAAGTAAACATGAAGCACAGAAGTTCGATGCAGAGAGATTTAATCTCAGGAAGCTAAGTGAGCTGGAGGTTAGGAAACAGTATCAGATTAAGATCCCAAACAGGTTTGCAGTTTTGGAGGACTTAAATGATAGCATGGACATAAATAGGGGTTGGGAAAACATTAAAGAGAGTATTAAAACCCCAGCTAAAGACAGTCTAGTTTTGCATGAATTGAAGAAGCATAAACCAGGGTTTGACGAAGAAGGTTTAAGATTTTTAGATCAAAGGAAGCAGGCTAAAATGCAACGGTTACAGCAACCAGACCAAAGCAATATAGACAATACTTGAGAAAAAATGGGAATACAATGAAGCAATGCATCAGGTATTTATAGACTTCAAGAAACTTATGATTCAGTTAGGGGGGGGGTTCTTGTATAATATTCTCATTGAGTTTTATACACCCATGAAACTGTAGGGCTAATAAAAATATGTCTGAATGAAACCTACAGCACAGTCCAGGTAGGCAAACACTTTTCTGACATGTTCCTATTAAGATGGTTTGAAACAAGGAGATGCTATATTGCCATTGCTTTTCAACTTTGTTTTAGAATATGGCATTAGGAGGGTTCAAGTAAACCAGAATGGCTTGAAATTAAATGGTACACATCAGTATAGGCTTATGTTGATGGTGTTAACATGCTGGGCAGAAGCATACTTACTGTAAAGAAAAACACAGTCACTGTACTAGTTGCTAGTAAGGAGATAAGACTAGAAGTAAATGCTGAGAAAAGTAAGTACATGGTCATTTCTTGAGATCAGAATGCAAGATGAAGTCACATTATAAAAATGATAATAGTTTCTTTGTTTCTTATTTCTTATTTCTTTAATAGTATTCCAAAAATCCATATTGAACGGTAGAACAGTTCACATATTTGGGAACAACCTTAACAAAACAAAATTCTATTCAGGAAAAAATTAAGAGCAGATGGAAGTGAGGGAATGCTTGCTAACATTCCGTGCAGAATCTTTTATCTTACAGTCTGCTATCCAAACATATATACTTTAGCCTGTTGTTTTGTATGGGTGTGAAACATGGTCACTCACAATGTAGGAGGAATGTAGGCTGAGATGTTTGAGAATAGGGTGCTGAGGAGAATATTTGGGCCTAAGAGGGACAAGGTAACAGAGGAGTAGAGAAAACTACAAAATGAGGAGCTTAATGATCTGCACTCTTCACTACATATTGTTCAGGTGTTCAAATCAAGAGGAATGAGACAGGTGGTAAATGTAGCATGTATGTGGGAGAGGACATGTGCATACAGGGTTTTGGTGGGGAAACCTGAGGGAAAGAAGCCACTTGAAAGACCCAGGTGTAGATGGGAGGATAATATTAAGATGGAGCTTCAGTACAAGGGATGGGGGGGGGGGGGTTTAGACTGGACCCTTGGAAACGTGGTAATGAATTTTCTGTTTCTGCATAATGCAGGGATTTTCTTGACAAGTTGAAAACCAGTTAGCTTCTAAAGAATGTCTCTGCTA
>Ga0123352_10018603_pt1 | contig 11074 bp, 2 predicted proteins | sample TergutLab28metaG_FD_89700 | JGI IMG/M metagenome (GOLD analysis project Ga0123352, IMG submission 89700) | Labiotermes labralis P1 segment gut microbial communities from Petit-Saut dam, French Guiana - Lab288 P1 | ecosystem: Host-associated > Arthropoda: Insects > Digestive system > Gut ... | reverse complement strand
GCGTCTCAGACGCACACCTAGCCACTGCTCCACAACACATTCCTACACAACATGATATGCTGCCACAACACCTCGTTTGCAAATACCAATTGAATTGTGAATACTGTAACATTACTTTAACAAGGAACAAAGCTCCCTGATGATGATCTGACAAGATCGAAACATGTCGGAGTGTTTTAAAGTGTTTTATGTGAAATTATATGTGAATTCGTTTGTTGATAAATTGAAGTGATTCTACAAAAAATGCGCGGTGCTACAATAAGATTTATAGTAAACTTAGACATTTATAGTTGGCTGTCAATGTCCGCGCCTTGGCACGGCTTCTTATGTATTTATTTATTTGATAATTATCTGAAGCCTAAAGTTATTTCATCATGTTCTTAGTTATAAATTCTGTTCCTATGTCACCTAAAGCATGCCGCAACTTCATTACAGTTAAAAACCAGTTAACGTTTTTCAGGCATATTACATTTTGTTTAAATTATATGAAACACATAAATAAATTTTGTAGCCAAATTCCAGAGATTTTTAGTCTTACAGCATGTGGTACGTACCGTAACTACTAGTATGATTGTCTGGTACGTACTGTACCGTAACTGCCGGTATGATTGTCTGGTACGTACCGTAACTGCCGGTATGATTGTCTGGTACGTACCGTAACTGCCGGTATGATTGTTTGGCACGTACCGTAACTACTTGTATGATTGTCTGGTACGTACCGTAACTACTGGTATGATTGTCTGGTACGTACCATTACTATTACGCCTGCATTGGTTAATGATGGTATGATTGTCTCAAACTACAGCACATCCCTCATTTGACACAAGAGTGTCACAACTCAAAATATGGCATTTTTTAGTTATTAGTACAGAAAGAAACGTTTGCAGATGCACTTTTAACAGGTATAGTGGCATAACGCAGTTTGCAAAACTCGCCGCTGCACTCATAGAAAATTATAGCACTTCAAAACCTTTAAACCTTTCTCCTGAAAAACCATTTTGAGTTGTGACAGTGTTGTCGCAAATGAGCGATCTCTCTCTCTCTCTCCATCCGACTCTCTCTCTCTCTCTCTATATATATATATATATACCTTCTTGGATATTAGTACGATCAGTGAATAATGAATTTGGAAGGAAGTGGAAGGGCGCGGTCTTGAATTAATTTGAGTTGTCCGGCGGAACTGACAGAAACCACGACGATACCTCAGTCAGGACAGCCGGCCTCCGGGCAGTGGTTTCAACCCCCACGAATGGGAAGTCCCTCTTTGGATTGCAACGTTAGCTTTACTTCACCTCCCTCTTCCAGTGTTCCGATAGGCCACCTAACCTAACCTAACCTAACCCACGTGCTGCTTGTTTGTCCACAATTCAAACATCTAAAACCTCAACCCTGAAGAGAGACGCAGTGATTTCATCCCAAAGGCTGACATTCATCAGCACAGTAAACGGTGCCATGATCAAGAACACCACATTGCACCGAACATTGTAAGTACAGTAGGGTCCCGTTTTACGACGGGGTTACGTTCTCGAATATTTGGTTGTAAATCGAGTCGCCGTAGAACGAGTACTATTCAAATGGTTTAAATTCAGATGTGTTCATGGGCCAAATAAATTAGTCAAATAATTTTATAATTTAAAATAGTTCTTTACATTATGAGATACCATTTTAATTTAATGTATTAGGTATATAGAAAATTACACAGATAATTAATAAAAGCAAACAAATCACTTTTTATTTTGTTGAAGAAGGCCCAGGCCGTGGTTCAGAAGACATCAAGAAAGAATGTAACGTCAACTGCTTTGATTTTTTCTTCTTTTTTATTTTTTATGGACGTCATGGATGGAAAAATCACAATCAACTTAGAAGAACTGCTCTAAAATAGAAAAAGAAGAAACACGTGCACACCGGAAAAGAGCTGGAAGCGCACTAAGTAGAGAAAGGACGCTTGAGTTGCGACAGTGATACACCGCAAGTCGGGAGTGCTCGGTCAGACTCGACAAGGGTCGTGAAAGTGAATCGTCGTAAAACGAACCGTCGCAAAACGAGACCCTACTGTGCTTACTTTGCAGTACTCCCGATTTTCCTGAGATCGTTGCTTTCCTTGACGTTTTGTTTGTCCTGTTTATGAGAGCGGAATGAAGATGATTGCGATGATGCAATATTGATGGAATGATACTGAAAAGGGAAAAACGAATTAATCTTAGAAAAATCTACTGACAAGGAGAGAGAAGAGATAAAACAGAGAGTGAAGGTGCAGCGAAAGGCATTACGCATTTACTGTTACAGGAAGGAAAGAAAAATGTGTACTGCAATGGCGGTTCGCAGGCAGACCCCGTATGTCCTTCTTGTAAAGGAGAGCTGGAAACAAGGTAAAGCTTTGGGAAGTGAAGGAGGTAGCCTGCTGGCAGTACACTGTTGACAGTAGGAAGACTGCTGGCAGTACACTGTTGACAGTAGGTAGCCTGCTCGCAGTACACTGTTGACAGTAGGAAGACTGCTGGCAGTACACTGTTGACAGTAGGTAGCTTGCTGGCAGTACACTATTGACAGTAGGTAGCTTGCTGGCAGTACACTATTGACAGTAGGTAGCCTGCTGTCAGTACACTGTTGATAGTAGGTAGCCTGCTGGCAGTAAATTGTTGATAGTAGGTAGCCTGCTGGAAGTACACTGTTGACAGTAGGAAGACTGCTGGCAGTACACTGTTGACAGTAGGTAGCCTGTTGGCAGTACACTGTTGACAGTAGGAAGCCGGCGACGAAAAAAGAAATTGTGTTAACTATAAATGAAACTTCAGTTCGTACTTACCAGAAAACACATGTGGTCGTCATTTTAAGCACCAATCGGAAAAACATTCGGTATTTTCTGTAAAAAAAATCATATAAAACGCTTAATTATCATGCGTAGACAAAATGTAGAGTGTCTTATTATTACAGCATGTGTGGTGCATATAGTTACCATCACGATTTAAAATGTTAGGAATCACTTCTTTTTCGAAATATAAAATTTCGAAATCGACAGCCTGCGCCTTACAAGTGCCACACCATCGACTCCCACACACGCCAGCATGCTTCATTAAGCGTGCTGACGTGTGTGGGAGTCGATGGACAGCACGAAACATTCTTAACCTCGGTTCCAGATAGAAGTAAGAAGTCAGGATCACAGCTCAGGCTCTTTATATGCAGGGAAGGAGACAAAAATACCAACTGGAAAAGAGGCAGGGTAGCTCTCAGTGGCGGTTTGAACGTTTCAGGCAAGAGATTAATCACTTTCCCCTTTCGGGAGTCGATCCACTATTTCTGTGTCGTCCAGCCAATAACCTACTAATTATATTATATTATATTATATTTTATTATATCATATCATATCATACCATATCATATCATATATCATACCATACCATATCATACTATACCATATCATATCATATATCATACCATACCATATCATATCATATATCATACCATACCATATCATATCATATATCATACCATATCATATTATATGTTAGTAATTAAATTTAAACACATTAGAGCCGTATGATTAAAATATTTATGTAATTTTATCAAAACTGTATAAATACATGAAATGTGTGTGTGGTAGGCCTGTTGAAGAAGAAAAAGTAGAACTTGATGACGACGGTACAGGTAGGAACATTTACAGCCATGAAGTAACTCACACGGCTTGTAAATTGTACAAATTTTATGTACAAGTTTGCTAGGTTTCGGTGAACCAAAATAAGAGCATTCTAGAGGGCACCACGATTGCCGGCCAACTAAGTTTTGTAAAGCAGCGACTGATATTTGTGGGCGTGCATCATGTAACCCTACTGACACCTAGAATTTTTAAGTGGCTCCTAGACTTTAGGAAAATTCGTCTACTCCCCGTCTATAAGACAATAAATACCACACCATGATTCTGAAACGTAATTGTTAACTACGTGCTTAACCGCTGTTTTTACACATTCGCTACTGAATTGTTCTGGGTTCATGAATCAATTCTCCCGACAAACACTTGCAAGAAAACCCGATAATCTGGTGCTAATCTCGGTAAAGTGTACAGCGTTGGAGCTGTAATGCTAGACTGTCTGTATCGGTAGATACTTCAGTAGATTCAACATCATTTGTTTCTCTCCGCAAAAGGGCCCTTCACTGTGCCGGGTTGTGAGAGCTGGACATGGGCCCAGAAGAGGGTTTTGTCTACTAACAGTTGGAAAGCCACTTTACAGCTGCGTGGGGCTTTGTGAGCACTGGCGAAGCTTGCAAAATAAAACAGTCCATAATTGCACCTCGGCCACGAGCAGTAATGCCGGACGTGGCGGATTATGTCGGCCCATTTGTTTCGCTATTTGAACCTACAGCTCGCTCTCGTGAACTAGCATCTTGGTTCAAGTGGTAACGCTTCTGATGTCTATCATGGAAGTGTCCGGTTCATGTCTAGACATGGACCATGGCATATCCTGAGACGGTCCATGAGTTTCATCAGCTTCTCCAATCAAATGCCGACACAATACGTACTATTTGGCCGCGACTGCTTCTACCCACATAGTTTCCTAATCATTATTAGTACCACCTAACAACTCGATGCCATATACAGAGGGTCCCACAAGTCTGCGCTATGTTGAAATGGACTCAGAGCTGCAACATTTAAAAGCGGTTACGAAAACCGACGTGAATGCACTGAATTAAGAACACAACACACAGCTACCAACATGGATCGGCACTTCTTGAATGCCATCATCTAGCAGTCCCTCTTTATACTCTATTCAGAGTGAACACACACCACACCTCAGGACTCTACACACATTTGTGTTCAGAGTTGGAATTTCTTGATTTTGAGAACCGGTTAGCTTCTTAAGAAGGACTGTGTCAATGGAGTAGGTAAGTTGGCTCCTAGACGTTCACTCACCACATGTGAAGATTGTGGAGCCTCTGTGTAAATCCTAAATGTAGCTCAGAGGAACGTTCAAGCTGGTGTTTTAACATTCTAACAATTTGATGATGTGGTATTTCTTGTGTTTTTAATGAAATATTGTGTGTGTTAGTGAGTGAATATGTTAGTGAGTGACTGTGCTAATGAGTGATGGTGTTAGTGAGTGACTGTGTTATTAAGTGACTGTGCTAGCGAGTGACTGTGTTACTAATTGACTGTGCTAGTGTGTGATGGTGTTAGTGAGTGACTGATAGTGAGTGATGGTGTTAGTGAGTGACTGATAGTGAGTGACTCTTTTAGTGAGTGACTGTGTTACTAAGTGGCTGTGCTAGTGAGTGATGGTATTAGTGAGTGACTGTGTTAGTGAGTGACGGGTCTAGTGAGTGACCGTGCTAGTGAGTGGCTGCTAGTGAATGACTGTTCTAGTGAGTGATGGTGTTAGTGAGTGACTGTTAGTGAGTGACGGGCCTAGTGAGTGACTGTGCTAGTGAGTGACTGTGTTAGTGAGTGACTGTTAGTGAGTGACGGGCCAAGTGAGTGACCGTACTAGTGAGTGACTGCTAGTGAATGATTGTGCTAATGAGTGACTGGGTTAGTGAGTGAATGAGTTAGTGAATGACGGGCCTACTAAGTGACCATGCTAGTGAGTGATGGTGTTAGTGAGTGACTCTGTTAGTGAGTGACTGTTAGTGAATGTGTTACTGCGTGACTGCTAGTGAATGATTGTGCTAGTGAGTGACTGGGTTAGTGATTGAGTGAGTTAGTGAGTGGCTGTGCTAGTGAACGACTATCTTAGTGAGTGACTGCTAGTGAATGACTGTGCTAGTGAGTGACTGAGTTAGTGACTGAATTAGTTAGTGAGTGGCTGTGCTAGTGAACGACTATCTTAGTGAGTGATTGCTAGTGAATGACTGTAAAAGTGACTGTTCTAATGAATGTGATAGTGAGTGACTGTGATAGTGAGTGACTGTACTAGTAACTGACTGTGTTGGTGACTGTGTTAGTGAGTGACTGTTAGTGGGTGAGTGTGTTAGTGAGTGACTGTGTGAGTGACCGTGCCTCACATTACAGACCAGTTCGAACGACACAGCTTTCACCGATACAAGGACGCCCTGATGATGACACTCAAGAAGTGCCGAAACATGCAGGATAGTGTGTGCCTATTGTATTCATATTTCAGTGCATGTAAGGTCGGTTTGATAAACCGAATTTTTGCATCATGCACGGTACGTATAATATTAAAGTGGTGATGAATCTTTGGGTGGCATGAAAGGCCGTAAATTTGTTAACATGATGACAGACTTCGTACCTCCAGGAAGCAGAGCTCTTGTCGTTAACCCGATTATTCCGAAACGATCGTGAACAACTTATTTCACCCTACTTTTCTCCATAGAGTAAGTTACTAAGAGCGTCGCTAGGTACACACAGAACAAAATTCAGTTGACTGTCACCACAGAACAGGTTCTCCGGCGTCTTTTATTTATTTATTTATTTATTTAGGTATACTTACCCCGCAACAATGTTGTTAGCTCAACAATGTTGGTAGCTCAAACTCTATAGCCTCGAATGATATTATTAATTAATGACGATCGGAATGGTTGTGGAAGTAAACGGGCCTGTGTTACTAACCCGACATTAGTCTGTAGGAACTGAGAAAAACAAGACAAACATCAATCGGAATGTCGAGCCTGCTGGCCGAGGTTTCATCCCAGAATATCACCAGGTATACCAACCCCTCAGCCGTAATATCCAGTGTCTTACTGTCCCTTGCACTACTGGCTACACTGAGCAATGCGGTCTAGAGGCTACGATGAAGATTCTCATTTTTTCCTTGGATTTAATGCCAAATAATAGACTAATGTTTTCACACTTTCTAAATAGTCCTTCCAAGGTTATACCATGACGGTAGCTACAGCACAGGCCAACGAGGCACACCAGCACATACCTTCTAATTCATCACAAATAATCTTCTTTCCTTTGGAAAATACTGCTGTCTGTTTGACAAATGCCTGTTGCTGGAGTTCAAGACTGTACATACAGCTGTCAAACAGATACTGCCGTCTGGCAAATGCCTGTTGCTGTATGTACAGTCTTGAACTCCTGATGATGGGCGGAAAGACCGTCCGAAACATGTGCAGTGTCATTCCAAAATAAAATAATTTGATACATTGGTGCATCTGGTTCGTTTTACTATAGAAATAGAAGCAAAATATACAATTAGCAATGTTACTAACTAGAGCCGAAACATGTCGCTGAACGAAACAATGTATGAACACACTTGTGTCGCGGTCGTGGAAGAGTAGAGACTCTACCCACCCTCTGGGACACATCGGGCCTGTAACGGGAACACTTTACCTTTTTTTTTGTATAACACAACGGGAATATCTCACCCAAAATTCGAGAGAGCCTTTTGCTTCTCCTTTTCTTTCTAAAAATGAAAGAAGGTGACAAATAAACAAGTCAATTTTAAGAGTTGCTATTGCCTGGCCTTGTGCCACGCATGTACGAATAGTGTTGCAGTGTACTGATCGAAAAGTGATTGAGCGCAGCGTTCGGCGTATTGCTGTGTCAATAGAACCTACAATTTACTGGGCAAATTACAACACAACTACAATCACAGAGGGTCAGTGATGCGAAGTCCTGAGTGGGGAAACATATTACATGTTTTATGTTATTGACACATTTCTGTATGATGTATGAGAAAGCTGAACTATATGTATCTCTCTCGTGGGAGGTATAAGATACCTTCAGCTCTACGTGGTAATTCAAGTGACCTCTACATTCAAGTTGTGTTTAAACACAGATTTACCAATAGGATCCCTGCAAGAGAATTATGTTATTTAAATAACAAATAATTCCAGAGCTACTAAAATTATGTTATATAAGATACTAATAAGACCGGTAGTGGCGTATGGAGCGGAAGCATGGACATTGACGAAGAAAGAAAAAAAAGCTCTGCTAATTTTTGAAATGAAAATATTTAGAAGAATATATGGTCCTAAATATGAAAACGGGGAACGGAAAAGTCGGACGAATCGAGAACTAGAAGAGATGAGCAAAGGAGAAAATATAGTAAAATGGATAAGAGGGCAAAGGATAAGCTGGTTAGGTCACCTACAGAGAATGGAGGAGGATAGGATGCCCAAAAAGATCTTCATTCAAGATCAGGAAGGGACGAGAAGAAGGGAAAGACCCAGAAAAAGATGGAAAGAGGAAGTAGAAAGAGATCTTCAAGTGTTGGGAGTGAGAAGATGGAGAGAGTTGGTGGCAGATAGGAAAAAAAATGGAAGGACATTGTTCGACAGGTCAAAGCCCACAGTGGGCTGTAGTGCCAATGGAAGAAGAAGAAGAAGAAGGAGATAGAGAGAGTTGGTGGCAGATAGGAAAAAAAATGGAAGGACATTGTTCGACAGGCCAAAGCCCACAGTGGGCTGTAGTGCCAGTGGAAGTAGAAGAAATAACACATAATTACACTGACTGAAACCATATATGAAAGCATAATTTTCTATAGCGAAATCATTGTTAGCTGAGCAACAACAAACTTCAGTATTTGAATGAACTGGTGATCCTTGACAAAACTTGCTGTCTCGATGAGGTTATTCAAAATCATGAAAAAGAGTTTCGTGATTTTTACCAAACTCACCAGCTAAATTAAGAAAACACCTTCTTCCCCAGATCATAATTGGCCTATCAAACAATGCTAAACGCCGTTACTCTCGTCATGTACAACGTCAAACAATAAAGTTCCGGAATTCGCTCTGGAAGAACACAAGTAACAAATATGAAGAAAATTGTTTTATTCGTTAAAAAGAAAACATTCCCCGTTGATTGAAAAGAATTACGTCTTACCAAAACTGTACATGACCGGTCTAAGGCGTAGGTCTGCGGCCGCTCAACTGCTGAGATTGCGGGTTCGAATCCCACCGGGGGCATGGATGTCTGTCTGTTGTGAGTGTTGTGTGTTGTCAGGTAGAGGTCTCTGCGACGAGCTAATCACTCGTCCAGAGGAGTCCTACTGAGTGTGGTGCGTCGTTGTGTGTGATCTAGAAACCTCAAAATGAGGAGGCCCTGGCCTGCGTTGGGCCGCAGCGCCACAGGAAAAAAAGAAAAAGAAAAAGCTGTACATGACAGTTAAAGGAGGCGACCGAAGGCAGTTTATGTTCGTCTTGATGTATTCGACGTCTTGAAATCGTCTTCCTTGGAAAGCGGAATTCACTTCTATCTATAATAATGTTTATATCTTAGTAAGAGAGGACCGGGTATTTGGAATAATTTTAGTTATATGTGGTTTTCATTAATATTATTACTATTTTGGCAGATAAGTGCATTGGATTTAGAATCCATTAATGTAAAATTTTGTTTTACAAGTAGTAAGATGAGTCAGGTTGTTAGCTAATCTCCATCAGTCCGCTGGTCGCTAGGAAGTCCCTCACGACCGTGGCAGAAGGAGCAGGGACACTGTTGTGCAAAAGGACCAACTGCCTTTTCGTCGAAACTGCAGCCTGACTTTATGAAACGCTTAAATAAAGTTTCCAGCACGTGTACGTACAATCCACTGTTCACTTCTTCTTCCATGCAGAACACATTCTTTTCGGATCACACCCTGTTGGGATCAATATCGTCTGATCCTCACATTTTGACAGCGAAGTACGTTGAGCCACGGTGATGACAGTGTTCTCCACCACGTGTTCTCATGTTCTGTCGCAGGAATATCCTGTAACAACCAAACTTCCTCTGTAGCTAAGTGGAATTAGAAAGGCGTGGATTCGTCTGACACTTTTGGATGAATTCTTAACAAGTTCTGACTCTGTGTTCCTTTTGCTCATCCGTGGAACAAGCTTCGTGAAGGTCTTTCTATTTACCAGTCTTCACGAAGAATCCGAATATGCGTCTTCCAGTTACTATTCAGTTGGTCCTTCGTCAGTTTTAGTATCAGTCCACTGTCTCTGGTCACCATTCCATGAAATTCTGCAAACCTAACCGCATATTCAGCCACTGAATTCCACCTAATACTTGCAAAATATTGAAGGCCCGTACCTTCTTATATTGATATTTTAAAGCATTCAAAGGCACGTATTGATAGATCTTCATTTAATAAAGAGTTTCAAGCAAGCATTCCGTTTGTGCCTGTGCTTGTTTCCTTGAGTCTAAAACCAAATTTGTTATTCGTTCTATAGCAATGAAGAGACACGCGACTTACCCCGGAGCAGTCAAAACAAACTAACATAAGCCGTCTATAATTAGTTAGTGTAAAGGTAGAGTGTTCCCGTTACAGGCCCGGTGTGGCCCAGAGGGTGGGTAGAGGTATAGCTCTACTCTTCCATGACCGCGGCACTAGAAGGTGGTGAGTGGTCAGCAGCACGCCCCGGCCGCACTTTACACCCGGTAAAGACCCGGTACCCATTTTACAGGAGGCTGGGTGGGCCCCAGGGCCGGTCTGGACAGGCGGAAAATCTCGTCCCCATCGGGATTCGATCCCGGACCGTCCAGCCCGGTAGCTCAGTCGCTATACCGACTAAGCTACCGGGCCCACAAAATTAATTAGTGTACCAAACAATAATGATGCCATGAGATCAGTCCCGGAAGGTTAGGGTTCGCATAGCAGGTACGATAAACAAAATTTTGTTCTCATAAGAAGAGAGAATTTTTGCTTGTCCAGGAAGAGTTTTCTCTATAAATTAACCCTTAGTTTGCTAATGTGGAGAATATGGTGAGCTCCTAATAATGCCAGCAGATGACAGATGGGATTTAACTTGGTGTTTAAAGGGTTAGTGTTTGATCTCTAATAATGCCGTCGATTGTTGTAACAATTACGCTTTCCATTTTCAGTGGGTTGTGGGCTATATAGTAAACACAAAAACAAAAATATCACTTTACATAAATTAAGGGAAGTGTTTACAAACCGTGAATAAATGAATCGATAAACGACGTACCAATTTCGTGGCCAGATTTACTCAATTATTATACCAACCACTGCACATATATAAAATTTATAAAATTTACACATTAAAACATTAAAAACGCTCCGACATGTTTCTGTCCTAGGACCATCATCAGGAAGCCATATCGTCCTTGCTAAAATCACACTATAAAAAGTCACATTAATTTCGCTGTACCAGTTGGGTGTTGTGGCAGCATGCCCTG
>Ga0123352_10018602_pt1 | contig 11074 bp, 8 predicted proteins | sample TergutLab28metaG_FD_89700 | JGI IMG/M metagenome (GOLD analysis project Ga0123352, IMG submission 89700) | Labiotermes labralis P1 segment gut microbial communities from Petit-Saut dam, French Guiana - Lab288 P1 | ecosystem: Host-associated > Arthropoda: Insects > Digestive system > Gut ... | reverse complement strand
GGGGACCCGTTGCGCTGACCACGTGACACCCCTCTATCCGCAAAAGTTGGCACTAACTTCGCCGACCGGCGGCGGCCGCTCTGTCGGTATAGTTCGCGTGCGGACTAAGGCCACGAAGTTTTAGTTTTAGTTTTTTGCACTTGTATACAAAATCTGCCCACAACAGAAATGGGGCACGCGGCTGCGCAGTTGGTCGAGACACTACGCTACAAGCCGGAAGTTTGCGGGTTCGATTCCCGATAGTGTCATTGGCATAATCCTTCCGGTCGCAATAGGGGCCTAAAGTTGACTCAGCCTCCAGCAGAAAAGATTACCAGGAATGATTTCTGGGGGGTAAAGGCGGCCGGTGAGTACGGCTGACAACCTTAACACCCTCATGTGCCGAATTTCATTACGTATAGAAGCCTAAAGCTCCTGGAAACCTCAGGGCCTGTCCAGGCCTGTACAGGGACTGCTTTACCTTTAGCTTTACATCCATTGAAACGAAACGTTAATAAGAATTCCTTACTTTAAAGTTCTTAGGTTTATTGTACTATTGGAGCGCGTGTGGAGCGCAGAAAGGACTGCTGTGTTTGTATATAAGGCTGTGCACTTGTGTTGGTGGGTGGAGCATGTTAATAGCATGTTCAGTTGTCAGAAAATAACCCGCTATCTTGTCACAAAAGTGGCAACCAATCACTCCAGAATTGTGGACATTTCCAACCAGCGGAAAGCCAATATTCATTCCCCGTCCAACCCATACTGCCGTTGTTGCTGTGAAATGCCCTACACAAAACATTGACAACCTTTCAGCCGCGCCTTATCGGATGTAAGTCTCCAGTTTGACACACGTACATACACACAAACTCACATACAATAAGGTCTTCATTTCCAATCAAAATGATGGGGAATGCTTGCCTAGTACAAATAAGGCAATAGTGATGTTTAGTTGTGATAAGATAAACCTGTACGTTCTTTAGATAACACTGTAAACTATAAACAGCCAATGTCTTATGAATTTTGCATGTCAGCGAAAACAGGCGTGTAGGCAAATTTGACATAAATATGATCTGATTCAGGCCAAACTAAGAGCACATTAAACATTAAACAGTGAATTAGATAAAACGCGTTGTTGTCAGTATAGTAACCACACAGTTCGTAGGAAATGATAACATGTACTGGGCTGCGCATAGGAACTACCGCTTCTAACGACGATTGGCTTATTAATGTTTTCAATATGTCCTGTTTCTCTGGACAGCATTAAGAACACGTGGTGGACACGGATGTTGTGCTCTGTGAGACACGAACAGCATGCAGGACAAAACTGCAACATGAAGATAAGTAATAAATCCTTTGAAATGGCGGAACAGTCCAAATATTTGGGAGAGCCCCTAACAAATAAAAAATTCCGTTTTGGAAGAAATTCAGAGCATGTTGAAGTCAGGGAATGCTTGCTATCATTTGCCGCAGATTCTTTTGTCTTGCAGTTTGCTATCCAAAAATATAAATATTGAGGTATACAGAAATACAATTCTGCCTGTTGGTTTTTATTGGGGGGTGAAACTTGGTCTGTCAAGTCGAGGGAAGAACAGAAGCTGCAGGTGTTTGAGAATAATTTGCTGAGGAAGTTCATTGGGTCTAGAAAAGAAGAGGAAACACAGGAGTGGAGAAGACTACATAACGAGGAGCTTTATGATTTGTACTACTCACCAAAGATTATTCGAGTGGTAAAATCAGAAGAATGAGGTGGGCGAGGCATGTTGCACGTATGGGAGACAGTAAAGACGCATACAGTGTTTTTGTGGGTTGACCTGATGGAAAGAAATCACGTGGAAGACCTGGACGTCGATGGGAGGACAATATTAGAATTGATCTTTAGGAAATGGGGTGGGGGAGGCATGGATTGGATTGATCTGGTTCGGGACAGGTGGCGGGAGCTTGTGAATGCGGTAATGAACCACTGCCAGTTCCTCTAAAATAAATTCGCAAAATCGGTCTACATTTGACTCTACACACGGCGACTTTCTATGAATTGCTGAAAGCCTCATCAATAAAAAAAATCTATCGACATGATTGTTTAATGTAGTGTTTAGTGAACGCTACGGCCGCCTTAGCCTAAACTCTGGTTACCCAACGGATAAAGGTTCTGCAGGCTCCAAAGTATCATTTTAATGTAGCTTCGAAAGGAAAGATCTTTTTCCCAAGCCGCAAATCGACCTGTGATCATTCTGCAGACAATCAGCCCCTATACATGCATGTGCTTACAGCTTCATTACCATCAGCTGTCGCTAAGTACTGCAGGCTTACAACCTGTTCAAATAGAATTTGCATAATGACATTTTATACATAGGCACAGTGTAGGCCTTTGGTGTGAAGTGTACATGTCCTACATACTGCTACAGATATAATTAATGTAAAATTAAACAAGGTTTTAATAAATGTCTAATATTTTGCATTAAACTGTACGTCACATATCGAGTCAAACAAGGAAGAGAGAAGGATGGGGGGAGAGGGGTGTTACAGACGGACGCCATCTTTGATCAATAATTGAGTTGCCAACACTCAACCTGAGTAGTCCTTAACTTAACCCGTGCATTTGTGCTGTAGGAACTGCGGACGGATTGGCTCGCAGCGAGACTGAGCGAGACCTCAGCGCTGCTACTGGCTTGTCAATATCCATCTACACAGACGTGGGATGTCCGGAGAGACACTGGGCCAGGAGATAAGTTAGGTTTATAGACGATTATGTCACACAGTCATTACAGCTATGCGGCGTACACTGCTTTTAGAATTCACCATCCTACGTGTTTAGACGCGTTGCATTTCGGGAACTGTTCAATAATCCCGCCGTCAGACGAACATAAACCCTCCCTGTGAGATTTGAGGCTGTTGCGGTGACGATTGTGAATATCAGGGGTGCACAACGTTTTCACAAATGTAGGTGCCACCTTCATATTCTAGGCGCCGGAAGGGTGACGTGGAGTAAGTTCTGTACCGAGGACCCACCCTTCTGGAGTGACCTGTGACCCTGACTTATCTGGCGCTCTCTGCTCGGTGCATGTGAGCCGATACACATTTCAGACTGTAAGACGGGACAGGAACTTAAATAATTGTGCCAAAAGTATTAGGCAACACCGTACAAAATTTCGTCACCCGGGATTTATGCACCCCTGATCGACATTATTTTCTTCAGAATTGTGGCTCCGTGTCATTCGGAGGGTCATGTGTACCAACTGTACGGCATCATAAAGCAGAGCACAACAGTCTCTATGTATTTGAGCTGCTCTTGAACTATAACTCATGGTTCTCCATAGATATTTCCATTATGGTGAATGTACCGTGTGGTACCACAAAATAAATTCTTATGGTTAAATTTGGTAGGTTATTTATCTCTCAAATTCTGCTTTTATTATTATTATATGGGAATCCACGTCTAAACCTTACTAGTAGGGGAAGACCTTCATAAGAAGAAAATCGTTTTTACAAGAAAGTTGAAAGAAATTAAATAAAAGAATAAATTTCTCTCAGCAGCGCATATTATGAATTCAATCACGCACATATTATGTCTATAGTATAAAAAAAATGATTCCTATAAGTCAGAATCGATCCAATTGAAGCGGGTGCATTTCCAAATTGAACCACAGATCACAAAATGAGGGATTGCAAGATGTACAAAGTGTACATATCGACTAAGTCCCCATGCCTATACGAGACCAGCGCTCTGTCCATTATATTTCTTCCCTCGTTCCTTATTTTTCCAGATTCTCTAACCTAAGTGCCACAGATTGAGGATAAGGAATACCTAAATGTAACTTGTATAGTTACATTACATTCTGAATCCAAGTCACATGTATACCTGCTGATTAATAAACCTCATTATTTTGAAAATTTAAAACGAAGGGTTTCTCCTCATTTTCCCGAAATGAACCATGTGAAGTAGGTGATATACTGCCGGTCAGATGTGCAGTAACACGCAATTTTTCTTCTCATCCAAAACTTTCAGAGCCTGTATGTCGCAACGTAAAATATGACTGCTCAAAGTTTATCCGCAGAAAGCTGTGCGCGCACGTGTAGATGGAACGGCCTCAGTTGAACAGTGCTCCTTTCGCAAAAGCAGGTGTGAAAGTGAAAAATGAGATGAAGCGCAGATAAAAGGCAAGAAATCAAGCCACAAAGTGCAAGACTTACTGAGCCGCTGGTAACCTTCCTGCGTCACCCAGAGCAAATAAGAGTTTTTTTTTTGCCACTGGAGTGACGATCATTGCTAATTGTCATCTTCGAGGACAGTGGTTCAATCTGAGGAGCGGTCCAGTTTATGCGGTCTTACCCTAGCCTCTTCCTATTTTTGAGTATAATTATTAGAAAAAGCGCCTATATAAATACAGTCATTTTGTTGGGGTTTTGATGATATTAGGCGAGTAGAATGGGGTAAGAGGTGTGAAGCTAGAAAGTAACCTAAGAATACTAGAAAAACAATTTGAAGCATGCAATATATCAGAAATATTAGAATTGCATGTACACCACTGACACCTTGCGGTCTTACCGATCGTGGTATTGCATCTTCTTGGAACCTAATGAATTATTGTATTTCACATTAAGATTACTTAGAAGTTATGACAGTTCCATGCAGCAGAAGTCGTGTCTGACTTTCTTTGTCAGTCTATAATTACAGCCGAATTCCACTGCATTCACATTAATTTATGTTAAAATTTAACACTGTTTTCTTCATGTGAGGCAATATATGTAAAAATGAAGAATAAAAAATGCCCGAAACATGTTGAGCCTATAAGAAGTGCAATAAAATAACCAGTGGCATCTAGTTGGTTTTTTATTCTTCAGTTATCACAATGACTCACGGTCCAATAAACATCAGATTCATATGTAATAATGTAACATAAATGAGCACAACGTTGCATCATCACAACAAGGTGTCGCGCATCTTCGCTCTTGTTTCTGATTATATAAACAGTATTGCAAACGTAACTGAAACCGTGGCTCAGTTCATTGATAATACAACTAATATAAGATTTTTACACAGTGGGGAAATTAGTAAAATCAGGGCGGCTTTTAACCCCACCCATGCCACAGCGCTTTTCCTGACATACGTTGCGAAACCAAGACTGTAAAGTTGTATTTCATGTTGCGGCCGATATTTAAACAATGGCTACGCGGAACTTTATGTGATATTAATGTTCCAATAGAAAGGCTCTTCTTAAAATAACCAAACATAGCGTGGGATGTTTTGTCTACACGATCCGCCGAGGCGCCAAAAATATGCGATCTTTGCAAGAATACGAAAATAGGATTCAGAGTGAACTTAGCTGTAGCATAGCCATTACGTTCGTGGCGCAAACTGAAGTACTAGTCGCAAGGAGCGTCGGGAAGCTCGGTTGGTATAGTGACTTGACTAAGGGATGAAGGACGGAGATTTGGGTTCGATTCTCGGCAGAAGCACAGAATTTTATTTTCTCCGCAGCGGCCAGACACGCTCTGTGTTTTAACAACCGGGTAGGGTCGTAGATATGGTCAACCAACTTTATCTGGTACCGAGGTTAAGAGTTAATGACGCTGTACCTCCATTTCCCACAGTCATCATGACGTTTCACTGAAATAAGACGAGGCATACGTTACATTTAGATACAAGCTGAGCAGTACTTGTGTCTTAATTATGAAATTTAATCGTTTCAAAAATATTTTCTCCTGTTACATATGGAAAAGTATTCGGTAGCATCAAAATGAGTAGTAATTTGGAAATTGTAGGCGCAGCATGGAAAGAAATCTGACCAGCAGGAAATACCGCGACTTTTATAGGAGATTAAATACTATAATTTTGAGCTCCACTTCATCGACCTCTGTTCTAGGAAATGTACGCTTTCTCCTTTAGGTCATAAAAATTAATACACACACATTATTCTTATCAGACGGTAGGTGTGGGTAGTCTAGTGAAATGGTAATGAATTAAAAGGGAAGCTTTTCTTAATATTATAATTACTGTCACGTACAGCAGCTTCCTGTGCTAATAAAAGTCATTGTGTCGAACAACCGCATCAACTAAAAGAAATATCTCAGCTTTCCAAAGAATCCGTCAGTATGCATGTCTGGGGATTCGCGATGTATTTCCTTGACGATGGAGATCGAAATTTAGGACTCGTGCACCCAGCTGATGAAGATTTTTGCCTAAAGTTATTATAATATTTTCTGTCTTCGCGGACAGTTTCAAGATGTTTATTAACAGGATCTGCATACTAAAAGCGTTTTACAACAGATGATGCGGTGTGACAAATTACTGGTAGTGCCGCGGAAATGTAACCTGAGGTTCAGCGAAGAATATTGTTTAGAAAACAGAATAACTGTATCAAGAAACAGGTCAGGAATATTCCCATTATACAGAGTAGGAGCGTCTAACTCTTTATGGTAAAGGGCCACACCCGTCATTGTGTGCTGGCTCGCGGGCCGCACAAATAGAACTCACGGTAAGTAATATACCTAACCTAACCTAACCTAACCTAACCTAACCTAACCTAACCTAACTTAACCTAACCTAACCTAACCTAACCTAACTCTTTGTGGTGAAGAGCCACACCAGTTATTGTGTGCTGGCTCGCGGGCCGCACGAATAGAACTCACGGTAAGTGATATACCTAACCTAACCTAACCTAACTCTTTATGATAAAGGGCCACACCCGTTATTGTGTGCTGGCTCGCGGGCCGCACGAATAGAACTCACGGTAAGTGATTTACCTAACCTAACCTAACCTAACCTAACCGTCTACATTGCTGTGTTAATTTCTGTACTATATACATTAGTGATAAATTTGGTCGCGGGCCGCATAATGCAGACAGGGGGACCGCGGGTTGGAGACCCAATAAACATAGTTTCTAGTTATTTTTTTTTTAAATACTTGTTATTGTCTTAGAAACCATTATATTTGTGTATATCGTCACAGGAATGCAGGACAAAATCATACTATAGGAACAGACTTGGGAACTGAATGACTCCTATAATATGGTAAAGTCTAAATACATCAAATAGATGTATAATACATGAGAGTAACAAATGAAAGTTTTATTCACAAGGGACACAAGAACAGGGAACGACTTCTACCATTCATATCTTGTGGTCTTCTGGTTTATTATATAATAATGTACTATCATACTGCAATTATGTCTGTTTTTTGTACGTGTGTGAAATGCGCGGTGTTTTCCCAAGAAAGAAACACAACATAATCGTGTCTGAGAAAAGGGCGCGCAAAGTAATACCTTGCCATAAGGAGGAAGTAACAGAAGGGTGCTGAAAATATAAAACGAGGATTTCCTTGTAGACATTAATTTTACTTACAGTTACTGAACAAAGCTGAGTTTTACGCTCCTACATTTTCGGCCGTATATTGCAACTGTGATCAGGGAGCCAAAATACTGTAAAGACATAGACAGCCTATCATTTGCTGACATATGATGTGCTGTCTGTTTCTTCATTATGTTGTGACTCCCTGATGACAGCTACAAGTGGTGGCCGAAACATGCAAGAGAGCAAAAACTACTAAGCTTTGTGCATTAGCTGGAACTCAAACTAGTGTGTATAAGATGACTGTTTAACAATACAACATAAAGGATTTTCTTAATTAACTCTCTGATTACTGAAATGTGTGTAAAATATATATAACTATTCAGTTAATAAAAACAGAGAACACAGTCCATGTCCATTACAAACACCAATCAGTTAATGCTGTGCAGGGAAATAATAGCTGTTTGTACTGAGAATAATGTCAAACACAGACACACTGTGTGCGCAAAATGGAGGGACTTGAATATTACAGTAGACGGTGTACCTGATTATAAGGGCAGTCAAATGGGCCGGATACGTGGCACGCATAAAAGCGATAATAAACTTATGTATAACTCTGTTCCAGAAGTATGATAAAAGAGATCAAACTGTAGAATGTGCATAATATTGAGATAGATATGAAATATTTTGTGAGTGAAGATGTGTAATGAATTCAATGAATCATGACACATGATAGTATCCCTTGGCAAGCCGTTGTGTATGAGACAGTGAACTGTCGGGGTTTATAATACGCAGGAGAATTTTTGATGGGATTGGCTTGCCAGTTGGAACGTCATTTAGAAGGTTCTGCATTCTGTAGCCTGCTTCATTGTTGATGTTGAGCTACTATAGACGGAAGAACCTTGTAAATAATAGCTTATATCTTTGGCAGTTGGTTTTTAAACTTGGCATTTTTTGCTCCCAGAAGATGGTACACTTGCACCGAAACATGTCGGAGATGCGTCTTTGATATTTCTATATAATTAATATTGTGCATTTGGTTGGCGCAATAAACTGGGCACATTGATCTGAAAATGCGCGGAATGAACAACTTTAAAGAAAAAATTGTGATTTGTGGGAAGGAAGTTCTGGTGGCAGTCACTTGCCTCTTCATGTTGCACCTTTATTTGTGGAACTGTACCTCCCGACGTTGTCCGAGCGAGCAGTCAGACAAGGCAGGGTCTCGCTAATGAAGCTTACCTCATAACAACGAACCACTGTAACCCTTCTGAATATTTATTAGCATCATCTGCCTCTGACCTCTCCCCTCATTTACTTTTCCCCTCCAACCCTCTCTTGTGTCTTCTTCATGGTTCCTCCGTCTCTGTTATACCCTCGGGGTACGAATACAAGAGCAGAAAAGCAACAAAGTTAAGAGGCATAATAATTAATCATCTTCAGGCCATGTGATACAATATAGCATTTTATATAAAAAGTTAAAATGTAATCAATTTATGAAGGCACAATTTTGCCATAACGCACGTATTTTTTTTGTGTGAGTTTAGTTCTTTGCATTTCGCACAAAGTTTTTTTTCTGCCTATACCGAGGAGTCCCGCTTCACTAAAATAAAGAGAAACATGACTCATTTGCCCTTCCGAGATGTTAACGAAGTGTAGGCTGGTAATTACAAGTTAACTGCTTGGACTGCTTAACCCTTGAAATTCGGACTGATATGTCACCCCGAAGGGGACCGCGGTAGCACAGTGTTTAAGGTGCTGTGCTACAAATCGAAAGGTCGCTGGCTCTATCCCAGCTGGTGTCAGTGGATTTTTCATTTGACATAAAATCCTTCCGATCGCACTATGACCCTGGAGTCGACTCAGCCTCTAATATAAATGAGTACCAGGAGTATTTCCTGGAGGTAAAAGCGGCCGGTGCGTAAGGCTGACAACCTACCACCATCCTGTGCCGTTGTCACGAAATCTGGGAACCTTAACTTCCTGGAACCATCTGGGTCACTCCAGGCCTGTATCGGGACTGATTTGATTTATGTCACCCCGAAACGTCGGTAACCAAATACCAACCGACGCCGCTTAACTTGGTAGAAGAGCGAATGTCTCAAATCCACCGCGGCGAAGGCCTGACCATTGGCAAAGGAAATGTCTGTGAGCAGAAACCTGCTGTTCTTGCCGATCTGTGACTGTCTGCTGCTGCCCCTACAGTTTCGCTAAAGTATACTTACTATCGCACTATAATTTTGTATTGTACGTCGATTTCATTACTTTGTCTTAATGCTGACAAGCGCAAAATGAATCATCAATTTTGGGTTTCTCAGGACGGCGAGCGTTCAGATCATCGTCTTCTGGCACGTGACGCCGTGTTTTCGTAGATAATATTTATCGTTTCGGAGGAACCTGCCGACCCCGTTGCACTGAGTTACATCCCGAAATCCCGAAATTGAGGAATCAAGTTTTCTTGAGTCCGATGCTGTGTCGTCGAGCAAGTACTGCCGACGTTTCGAAATTTTGCCTTCAAGGTTTAAGCAGTCTACATTGAACAGCTCAAGTCTTGAAGATGAAGGCACAACGATCCTTTGAAACGTTGGGAAACCTCGTACCCAATGACACAGCGTCACATCCCAGAAGACTGAAGTCCTGGTCTTCACCGCTTTGATAACTTATAATCTCGCATCTCCGCGGCTTGAATTCCAGCATTCAATGTTCCTACCATTAACGTCACCATTTTAAGGTAACTTTCTGGATTTCTGTTATTCGTTTCAGTGACTACTGGCTAGTAGTTAGGATTCATCTCTAAGATTCAGAGACCGATCAGCTCGACATTTGAAACGTAGAAATTAAATCTTAGGTGACAGCGTTCCAATGTTTATTTTTAATCATTAAAATTCTATATTAACCGACAAACACACCAATACAGATCTAATATATTGGTCCTTTACTCAGCTGTACTACATGTTTCGACTGTCTACGTCAACCTTCATCACGTAGGCACCAGTTCACAAAAATAATAAAAAAAGACTCCCCATTTTTATGGTTGTGTGCTTGTGTTTTCGGTTCATATAACACTTTAGTGGTAGAAATGAAATACAAAAAATGATGAGAAGGAGTGAGTTATTGTTATGTATAAACAGTTGTGTGCCACTAAAATGTTTAGGAGTGCTTGCGGCATCAGGGCGATTCAAATAAAAGTGTTGAGTACGGGAATTTCTCACCGTTAGGTCTGGCTGTGTTTCCCTCAAACTTGACCCGTTATAATTCAAAGAAATGTGTATTAATATTCAGAAGTGGCTCATATGTGGAATACCATTTTGTACCTTTGTCACAAACACAGCCTTTAGGCAGTGTACGGTGTAAAGCGGGATCCAGCAGTGTAATCGGTTGTATTTGCTCAGACCAAATATTTATTTATGGAAGTTAATACATTTTCAAGTACACAACACTGAAACTATGCGTGAAGTCGGTAAATGATCACACTTTCTTCCAAACTCTCTAAACAGGGGATGTGATTGTTGCTTGTAGTGAAAAATATCGGCAAATAAGAAACACAAGCTTCAAGTCTCTTTCGATCCCCGCTGTGCGTGTGTGTGCGTGCGTACGCGTGCTTACGTGGTGCGTGTGTAATGTGTGTGTGTGTGTGGTGTGTGGTGTGTGTGTGTGTGGTGTGTATGTGTGTTTGTGTGATGTGGTGTATGTGTGTGTGGTGTGTGTGTGTGTGTGTGTGGTGTGTGTGTGTGTGGTATGTGTGTGGTGTGTGTGTGTGGTGTGTGTGTGTGTGTGTGGGGTGGGTGTGTGTGGTGGGGGGGTGTGTGGGTG
>Ga0123352_10018601_pt1 | contig 11074 bp, 4 predicted proteins | sample TergutLab28metaG_FD_89700 | JGI IMG/M metagenome (GOLD analysis project Ga0123352, IMG submission 89700) | Labiotermes labralis P1 segment gut microbial communities from Petit-Saut dam, French Guiana - Lab288 P1 | ecosystem: Host-associated > Arthropoda: Insects > Digestive system > Gut ... | reverse complement strand
ATTCATGGTGCTTATATCGTTAGTTTCAGTGTTGAATATATTGTACTTTTACATTAGTACTTTCCGAAGTATGTGTGCAGTGCCCAATATGGCTGTTTTCTGTAGTTCCTTGACTTCATGTTTTCCTGGTATGTTGCTAACGTTATTATTATTATTATTATTATTTGTGTTTTTTGGTGCCGGCTTTGTAATGACATTTGTGCTGTTGAGTCAGGACGTTAATAAATGTCTGTTGAATTGAATTAATACGTTTTACGTTAAATATTCTGTCTGTTCAACGCCCTAAATTCGAAAGACTGACAACATTTTGCAAAACACCGTACTAAGTTTTGAAGAATGTATAAACAGTGCACCGTACTGTGTATTAGTAGTTCTTGTTATGTGCTTTACTGCAACAGTCGTGCTATATTGGTATGAGTTGCGTGATCTGAATGTCACTGGCAATTTCTTCCCCACAGGACCTACTGTTAAAGGGGTGCGGTCTGATGCGAAGAAGAGGTCACAACTCAAAAGTACACAAATAAAATAGAGTTCCTTGTGCCTAGTAGTTGATGTATTTTTCTGGATAATCCACACGTAATCACATTTATGTATTCTGAGTAGTGGTACAAAGGTCTCGTCCATCGCGTATATTGTCTTGCCAGAGGTCAGTGAGCTTTTCCAAAGCGAGTTCTCCAGAAAGTGCGATCCTTCAAATTCCAGTATCTTCTGTTTTCCTTAAAGTCACCCAGTAGCCACTTACGTCTTCTTCCCCGTCTTTCTGTCCCTTGTATCTCTCCTTCAGTTTGTTTTTCAGAAGGCAGTTTCTACGCAATATGTGACCAATTCAGTTAGCCTTCCTTCTGTTTATTGTACGTGCGTAGGATATTGCTTTTGTAGCCGATAATTTTTAGTATAGTTGTTTATTAGGATTGGTGGCGTCTGTTATGGACGGTTCATAGCCATGCGTTGTAAGTTAATCTGTGAACGTATATTCAGGACCGTTGGTGATAGGTAGGAGGGGAGATATTTAAACGCCGAAACAGGTACGAGCTGATAACGGACCGTAGCAGTCCAGTAAGGAAGTAAGTCGCGTACGAGTGTGTTGTAGGTGGTAGTACAAGTAAATGTGTTATTTTGATAAAATATGATTTAGTTATTTAACTTGATACAACACACTTTTTTCATTTTATCAGCAATAAATTGAGTAAATAAAACAACAAGTAAAAAAGAAATAATTAAAACTGTATGTGATTCGGTGAACCACACCCGTTTCCCGAAAGAGGATCACCTACCAGACTGAGCGCGTCGGGACAACAAAGTTAGGAAGGGTGATCGTGTAGACTTTCCTTCTTGACTGTGTAACACTTCTTCATTTCTCACATTATCGGCCCAACTGAATATCTCCATTCTTCTCCAGCACCAAGTTTCAAAACTTTCAAGTATTTCTGGTCCAAAGCGTTCGTGTAACGTAAAAGCGCGTTAAAATTTTATACGCCAGCATTCACATTTTTCGTCAGTCACGTCATAAGCTTTATTTTATCGTCAATCGTCATTGACACTGTGTTTTGCACAGTGCAGGCCAGACGAACATGCATCCAGCAGAGCCTTGTGTTGTGGCCCGCACAAGTGTTAATATTACGAGGGTTTTACTGTCATTTCTATTACACAATGCCCCCCGAGGAACTCAGCAGTATTGAGTGCAAGGGATATTTTGCATCTTTGACGTATGCCACCCTACAGCATTTTCAAAATAAAAAAAAAACGCGAGAAAATGCAACATTATATGTTGCAGCTGAAGGTGTCAAGATCCATTTCGGATTTGGCTCGTAACGTGTTTTCATTCTGACAGGCATGGCAAAGGAACTTTGTTGACAACGTAAAATTCTTCCAAAAGATAAAAATACCGCATATTCCTTTAAAATTCTCAGAGGTTTGACGTAGTATTCACCAATTCCTGCGGTTTTTTATTTTTTATTTTTACAGCTAAGCATGGAAATTGTCAGCGTTTGGTGACTTATCTAGTTTTCCCTTGACGTTTCTTCTCATTTGTTTTTGTATTACATATTTAGATTAAGAATGTTAGAATTTGACGTTCAGGTGACCGTGCATCGTGCTAAATTCGTATAATAAAACCAATTATATGAACTAATTTCTCAAATTTATTTTTGGAATAAAACTCTACATGTTTCGGACAGTTCGTCTGTCCATCATCAGGAGTTTTTCACTGTACACAAAGCAATGGTATATGTCATACAGGTTTTTCTGACAACCTTACCACCTTCATGTGCCGATTGTCCTGAAATCTGGGGGCCTCAACCTCCTGGAACCCTTTGGGCCTGTCCAGACCTGTAATGGGATTTTACCTTTCTTAATACAAATTTGACGTTCAGGCGACCGTGCATCATGATAAATTCATATAGTAAAACCAACTAGATACACTAATTTCTCAAATTTATTTTTGGAATGAAACGCTACATGTTTCGGACACGGTCCCTCTGTCCATCATCAGGAGTTCTTATGTTATTATATCATAAAGGTTTTGCAGACAGCTTGCTCGCAAGCTGTCTGCAAAATCTGTATGACATATACCATTGCTGTGTGTACAGTGAAGAACTGCTGATGATGGACAGAGGAACTGTCCGAAACACGTAGAGTTTCATTCCAAAAATAAATTTGAGAAATTAGTGCATCTAGTTTGTTTTATTGTATGAATGTTTTGGAATGTATCACTTCCACATTTCTTCCATATATGTTATACAGTCCATCTCATGATTTTAATTCCCACTATCATATTTGGAAGGGTTTAATTGTGTTATATGTCCTTATACTATTCAATTTCTTTGTGTTTCAGGTATAAAGTGCCCGGTGTGTGCCAAGTTTGTGCTGCCGGACGACATAGAATGCCACCTAGTGATGTGCCTCACCAAACCTCGACTCAGCTACAATGGTATCGTTTAATTTGGAGTGTGTGTGTTTCTGTGGAATGATTTTAATTCACTGCAGATGTGAAGTTAATATTGCGAGACTGGTTACAAAATGCTGCGCCGCATAGAGGCCATATATAATTTCTCTACTGTGTTAAATATACACCATATCAAATGTTAGGTTAAAGGGCAGATCACTGAAAAATGTGTTTTGTGGTACATGTCAGTGTTTTGTGTCGTAAGTAATTTATGTATATCATGATAAATTTTTATTGCTTTTATACTATGTAATGCAGGGAATTTCGCAGTCGGTATAGCGACTGACTACGGGCTGGACGGTCCGGGATCGAATCCCGGTGGGGACGAGCTTTTCCGCCCGTCCAGACCGGCCCTGGGGCCCACCCAGCCTCCTGTAGAATGCGTACCCGGTCTTTCCCGGGGGTAAAGTGCGGCTGGGGCGTGCTGCTGACCACTCACCCCGTCTAGTGCCGCGGTCATGGAAGAGTAGAGCTATACCTCTACCCACCCTCTGGGCCACACCGGGCATGTCACGGGATCACTTTACCAAAATACAGAGAACTTGCGTTTAATGTGAATTGTACTTACATACTGCCCTTTGGAACTTAAAACGGAAATTTTTGACAGTTCCCATCCCTAGCTGCGGTTTCCAAAGGCATTTGTTCTGTTGATCTACCCTTATACAGTATGGCTGTAAGGGACACTTTGAAATAACGACCTCACTGCATTTGCATGCCTAAGACCTGGAATCCTTGATTGAATAATAATAGTAATAATAATAATAATAATATAATAATAATAATAATTTTTACAATCCAACCAGCCATACGTGTGGCTCTGGACACGTCAAGCAGAACACAGCTGTATGTGTGTGTGTGTGTGTGTGTGTGTGTGCGCGTGCGCGCGTATATATATATATATATATATATATATATAAAACATAGTACTGTTAATAATAGCAGTATTTCACAAAATAAGCAAAATGAAACAAAAAATATTACATAATAATATAAAATACTAGAGCATAATGTAATATAGTAATTTAGCTAATTATTACTTATTATGTTACGTTGTATATAAATTTTTTTAACATCCAGTCTGTTACATTGTGACTTGGGACTTGTCAAAAAAAGGAAACACATACGTCACCAATTACAAACAACTGTTAACAGCATTACAGCACTGACTTGGCCTGTAAAAACTCTTCAATCGTATATGATGAATTATTCAATAAAGCTAATTTCACTTCTTTTCTAAAGCGAATGAAATTATCTAAATTGTTAATCTTTGAAGGCAAGTATTTATAACAACAAAATCTACAGCAATAGTAATGGTTTGGAGGTATTGTTTTCTGTGTAATGTGGATATTGTAATATTTGCTGAGCATTGGCATTCATTGCTACCATCTTATATATCTATTTGTGACAAAGTGAGGTTTGTTTTTTTAAGTGTGGTTTTTACTGGCAATGGCAGAATAATAACCCATGAACATGTAGTCTAATTATGTGATGATAATGGGCATGGATGAATGAAAATGAAATTATTCTACCAACTTATGTATCATAGGCATGGTGCATGATTTCACTGAAATCCATTGACATCCATAAAGCACCCTTGGATTGTAAATATGTGGACATCTCCATATGATTGCCATGCATGTTCATTGTATACAGTGGATTCTTGAGCCCTGTTCAGTCTTTTTTGTTCTTTCCACTAAATTTTGCTTTGTGTGACATTTTTGAACTGACACTGATCTTACTAATTTAATTTATGTTTCAGTCAACACACAACATATAATATCAATTATGCTTTAATGCAACATGTTTTGACTCGGAGCAGTCATCATCAGGCTACTTTAAAGCCACATCAAGGTGTACAAAGTAACTGTGCACGTTTGGGATCCCAAAGGGCTTACAATAATATGCATGTATAGTTAAAAGTTTACACCATTTAAAAGACTGATATGTTCTTGTTTAATTGCCTGATGTATCTGATTGATATTTTGTTTAAAAGGTTAAAATTATTGTATTAGTATTCTCAGTTCATACTGTATGTTATAACTGTATTAAAATTTTGTGATATATTTCCGTTATATAATCTTATAATAATGTTCTTTTTTATATATATATACAAATTTGCGTCCATTGTGATAATTGTTGTCGTGATCGTGGTTACTTATTTTGTACTTGGATACTCTGCTTGATTTCAGGGGTGTATGTTGTTGCGAATCTCCACTAGTTGTGGTCCATATATTTCAATATTTCAGCAGACTACGAGTCATTGTCACATCTGAAACCTAAATGAAATTAGTAAGCAACAAAACGCAACAGGTTGACCAAGTTTAAAGTGACACTGATCTGTTATGTTTCAGAGGATGTGCTAACAGATGACAAGGGAGAGTGTGTCATTTGTCTGGAGGACCTCCAGCAGGGTGATACAATTGCAAGACTGCCCTGTCTCTGTATTTACCACAAGAGGTCAGTGGTGTCATGTGATTAATTTTTAAGCTCTGATGCTATTTTAACTGCAGTGGTTAAATAGTATCAAGTGACATAGGACACTGACCATAAACTGTGAGTAGATTGGAAGGTGGTGGTCGTGAGCCGGTCAAGGAATTAGCCCAGCATCCTTGTGGACACACTGAAGAAAATCACGAAGAATCTCAGTTGAGATAGCTGATAATCAAACCTAGGTTTGAAAGGAGCAGCTTCCACCTACAAGTATAGTATTATTACTACACTCACTTGCATGGTGTCACATTTGGTTATTTTGCCTGGTCATTAGGTACCTTTTCTCAGAAGGTGGTGGTAGTGGTGTTGTGGTAGTAAAGTTGTTGCTGTATCCTCAGTTCTTAACCGTGACACTAGTCGGAGGTGAGCGGTCAGCTTCATGCCCTGACCACATCATCCCTGGCAAAAGAGCTAGTATGATTACATGTGTGTCACACTGCAGTGACCACTTTTTTTTTAGGGTACCTGTTTTCGAATTTCTAAAGTGTCAGTAGCTGCTTAACTGGTGTTAGTGATGTTGGGAAGTGATTAAGTAGAATCAGGTAGGCAGTGTGTGTATAATGTAACTTTGAGGTGTGTTCTTGCAACCATTGTTGCACTAGAAAAGCAATAAGTATTACATATTCAGAGTGTGTGCCTGTAGCTTAGGTATCCAGAATGCATTGCACATGTGCTATTTTGTCATCTGCGGCCTGTCCGGCTGTGCCATATTTTTCCACATTATCTCATAAATGGCATGACGCTCGAAAAAAGTTATTGAACCTAAAACGTGTGTTTTGATTTTTTCTACACCTTACCTGAAGAATTTTTTATTCTAAGAAGAATTGAGCAAGATACAGTCATACATGCATATTGGTATTCATGTGAGTACCAGTTATTCTTTTCAGATTTTAATGAAACTTCATTTTTCAACAGATTTTCGAAAAATACTCAAATATCAACTATCATGAAAACCCATCCAGTGGGAGCCAAGTTGTTTCATGAAGATGAACAGACAGACACGACTAGTTAATAGTGGCTTTTCTCAATTTTGCTAATGCATCTAAAGGGGTTGGCCCATAGAGACATGATGTCCTTACCAGGTTTAATAGGAATCTGTCATTTGGTTCATAAATGTTTATTAAGAGAGATAAAAGGGCATGACATGCCCTTAGCCTGCCTTACTTTGTAAAGCAAACTGAACATGCATATGTATATGCATACAGATACATGCTGTCTTTACCCAACTGGCAGATCCCCCCCCCCCCTCAATAGTCTGCTGTTTGCAGAAAAGTACCTGTTTGGAACATGAGGGTACCTGTCTTCTGGGATGTGATGCTGCGTTGTTGGGTAAGTGGTGCCTGACATTTTGAAGAATGCATCACCTTAATTTTTGAGGGTTCAGGGTCTGTGAAGAGCAGAATGTGTTTACCTTTGCGTGGGATTATAAGGTGCCACCTCCTCCCATTATGCAGATGATGAATTAGGAAAAGATTCACATCTTGTGTTCTAGTAAATACAGCATGTAATTGCATAAAAACATTAAAGTGAATTGTCAAGTACAGTGAGATTTTGTAATAAATAATTGTCTGTATTGTTTCAGTTGCATTGACAGGTGGTTTGAGGTAAACCGGTCATGTCCAGAGCATCCTGGGGACTAGCCTTCGTGAGACTCCAGGGAGCAGGTTTCACATTTACCACTGCATCTCCCTTTCATTGTTACTGGATTGGTTGCAGACATCATCCATGACTGTGGACAGGCCTTCACCGTAAGATGGAATCACCTCTATAACTGCCAATACCAGCCATATGATCCAGTGTATAATGTCATCTAGTGACCTTCACAGAGAACCGTCAGCTCTCACTTTGGCAGTAGTTTGTAAACGGACTTTTATCAGGATGAGTTGTTGCCAACATTATAACTAAGAAGTATCAGGTGCACTAAGGTACACACCCTTTGGGCTGCAACATGTTTCTGCAACTCACCAGCAACAAAATTTCGTCTTAGAATTCCACTTCTTCCTGTTTGAGATGTTCGGAAATGTGGGTGGTAAGCTGACTGCTGGAAACCATTACGCTTCATTAAAGATATTTCAGAGGTGGTAGTTTATAGAGACATAATGTTTGTTTGAAGTTTAGTTTGAGGAACTGTTGTTCTTGATGGAGACTGAATTCACAGCCAATAAAGTTACAAAATAACACTTGTTGCTTGCTCCGTGTCATGCAGGCTGTTTGTTACATAAAAGATTTGTTTAACAAATATACGTCATATAAATATATATAAATAAGTTTAGTACCGTATAATATATCAGTTACAAAAGCAACCATTAAAATAATTAGTCTTGTACAAGTACTAGAGAAAAAGTATGCCTTTTTTTTAAAATTGTGTATATTCCATTGTGTCTTTAATTATTTTCACTATGCAACGACTAATATCTGTCATATAATTTTTTTTTTTTACTGAAACCAATAAGTTATGGTTCAGGCAAATTTTTTTAAACTTAAATAGGAAATGATGGGCACACACATAATTGCTTTTGAAAGTGATGGCAGTCTCTTTCACAGCAAAGTCATATTTTTGATACTTTCATAAGAAATCTCATCAGAGAAGATGCAGTTGATGGATGCATGAGAACTGTCCAGCTTCAGAATTGTTATCTTACTATTATGATAGCAAAACTCAGTGGTAACACTTTTCCAAGAAGATAATGGTTGATATGTTGAGGCACAAGTTTTAGGATTCATGACATGTAAGCTATGTTAATGGAGACTGAAGCACTGAGCTTTCAAACATTTAATTGGGGTGGATAAGGTGGTGGTAAATTCCGTACTAACGTGCGGTGGAGAGAGGGAATTAACATTAAGCATTTATGAACGCAAACTGTGTGCCCAAATATCTACCAAAGTAAAGAAAACTGATTCATATCCAGCAGTGCTTCAGTAGAACTGAATGTTTAAAGTCCAGAATATTATCCTGTTATTACAATTTGAATGACAGAGGTACAAAGTTAGATGCTGTTGTGTTAAACCAGTGCAAGACAACTGTTCGTTACCAGATTGTGCTGAAGATTTATTTAACATTGTTATACATTGTATTATAAAAACCAATTAACTATCCCTCAACATGACATGTACTGTAAAGAATATCAACCACTACATGTTTAACTGTACTAATAGCCATTATCAGTCCATACAGAGGAAAATAAAAAGTTCTGACATACAACTGCAGAGTGTAATAAGAATTCACAAACTAAACAGTGGATTCATACACGGAATCAGTATAAAATGTGTGACGTACAATAAAGTGTATTATGTATATGTTTAAAAAGCATATGTAAATAAAGGCAGTATGATGTAGCTGTGTGTGCATGCACGCGCGCGTTGTGTGTGTGTGTGTAGTGTAGTGTAGGGTAGGTTTAAAACATATCTGAGTAAGAACAATTATTTCATAGGCACTGTGTCAGATGGTAAGGCTTTAAAAGGACGATGGGTGAGTATTATTCTGTTCAGGATCCTCTAGTGAACTTACAGTGCTCTGTAGTGAATGTTAATCCTATCTGGGTGATCCTGTGATGAACTCATTATGGTACTATTAGGAGTTCAACACAGGATCGTGAATAGGATAATACACATTGCCATTTTAAAGCCTTACCATTTAACAGAGTGGATTTGCATTATTTTTAATCAGATATGTTTCTAACCTACACCACACACACACACACAGTTATACTGTACTGCCTTTATTTATAGTTCTTTATTAAATGCATATGCGTATTACTTTTTACTTTAGATCACACATTTGATACAGAGTTTGTGTATGAATTCATTATTTAGTTTGAGATCTCTTACTACATTCTGCATTGTTTTTGACATTCAGGTGACCGTGAATCATGATAAATTCTTATAATAGAACCAACTAGGTGTACTAATTTCTCAGATTTATTTTTGGAATAAAACTCTACATGTTTCGGACAGTTCCTCTGTCTGAAACATATGGAGTTTTATTCCAAAAATAAATTTGAGAAATTAGTGCATCTAGTTGGTTTTATTATAAGAATTTTGCATTGTATGTCAGTGCTTTTTATTTTCTTCCTTACAGCACGAAGATGGCTATTAGTGTAGCCAAAACATATGGCTGTTGATATTCTTTACAATACTTGTATTGACGGATCGTTTGTTGTTTTTATTGACTGACGACACAGTGGGAATGAATCACCTTACAATACATCATCTTGTTTCACCGTACATACAGCTGTCTATAAGTGGAGTGACTTGGGTTAGAAAGCCCTTTTGACTTCGATATTTGTGATTAATTTTTTTAAATTATATTCAGTTTATGTGAGCTGGCAGTAGGCCTAACTTTCCTTGTAACTAAAAAGTCTTGCAAGTTCTTTCATGTTTTGTTTCTACTCAAACTGGAAGTGATGCAAATGGGAGTATATTACATTGTTTGAATTATTTGTGAAAGTATGAGTTTGATTTTTTTTAGCCATTAGTATATGGCCTTTTAAGTGCCAGGTGTCTGCTGTGATCAGAGCACTATTTAATGTAAATATGCACTGTGGGACAGCATTTTCCTTTTCAGGCAAAAAGGATGTACATTGAACGGGACTACTTTATCCTGTGCATCCATTAATGGTTTGTGCACAATCAAGGAATTCAGGAAATGCAAGGGTTTTATGGAAGGAAATACAGATTAACTGGAATAATATCTTAACTGAGTGGAATTTTATCTTATGTACTGGAGGAAAATAACACTGCATTGAATGTTGTCTGAGATGATACATTGGTTTCTTCTTTTGTCTGTGCCAGTCACTGTGTGCACACAGGGCTGGGCAATTACTATGAAGATTATTAACTACTGTGCCATAAGCCCACTGCAGAGGTTTAAATTCGAAGTTGGCAGTGTTTGCAGCTTGGATAGGACTACAGACTTTTCCACTTGCAGGCCAGAACTGCACATTCATCTGCTTGTGATTACAGTTATCCATGCCACTGTCCACAAGACATGCCTCATCACATTCTTCCAACATATACACAGTGAGAAAGACATTTATTTGTATTTTGCAGCATTCAAATTGACCAGCATTGTAATGACAACATTATCTGTTTCAGTTGTGCCTTTTGTTGACACTACTAGAACATGCAACTTTAAGTTGATTTATCTTGATTTGATTAATGCTGGCATAAACTTGAACATTTTTCTTCTTTAGTGAATGCAAGTTTGTACTGTATGTTCATAAAAATGTACAATAAGTATGTCACTTAGACTTGCAACGTGAAATCTGAGTATGTGAACTACATCGGCTCTTGAATGAGTGGAGGAGCATTAAGTTCCTTATATAGTGTGTTCCAGAAACTTTGTCATGCACCTAGTGAACAAATGTGAACATGGTATTTACTGATTAGTAATAGCAGAGGGCAGTAGTTCTCATGTACAGGTGCACGGTTGTATGCCTTTTTCTCATGTTACCAGTCACCACCCACACATATTTCCTGTTCTGACTCTCTTGAAATGTTCAGTGAAACCTGGGGCTTTATTTGAGTTTTTTTTTTTTTTTTTTTTTCGTTTTTTTTTTTTTTTAAATTGTTTTTTTTTTTAGGTTTATTTTTTTAATTTTTGGTGTAATTTTTTTTTTGAAATTTGTAAAAAAAAAAATT
>Ga0123352_10018600_pt1 | contig 11075 bp, 8 predicted proteins | sample TergutLab28metaG_FD_89700 | JGI IMG/M metagenome (GOLD analysis project Ga0123352, IMG submission 89700) | Labiotermes labralis P1 segment gut microbial communities from Petit-Saut dam, French Guiana - Lab288 P1 | ecosystem: Host-associated > Arthropoda: Insects > Digestive system > Gut ... | reverse complement strand
TTTTTTTTTTTTTTTTTTTTTTTTTTTTTTTTTTTTTTTTTTTTTTTTTTTTTTTTTTTTTTTTTTTTATTTTTATTTAAATTTTTTTTTTTTTTTTTATTTGGCACTGATTGTGTTATTCATAAATTTTTTCACTGTGTTGTATATTGTGGTTTTTACACAGCACTGTTAATGTGGGGTTGATCATTACAAATCTTGCAGTAACATGTTTTCTATGACATACTTTGCTAAAGTATAGATAATTAACACCTTACTTAGATGAGTACATTTTACCCACTTACTAAGATTACCTGCCCATTCTAACTAATATAAGGTGATTAAGCACCTGTTGCTTGGCTCAGATTGCAGTGCAGGTAAGACAGTGATGTCAGCTAGCTTGCATACATAAGCTGAGACTGTGTGATCCAAAACTCAGGGACATGATAAATCTACTGCCTGTGATAATGAAGAGATAGCAGGACAAGAAAAAGACTCACACTATAAGGGTGGTCCAAAGCCATTCAAATGGCAAGAATTTTGTTTTATTGTTTTATGTACTTTGGTTTGGACACATTTTATTCCATTACTAATCCATCTACCTGAATAGTGCAGTTGAAAATGGTACATACTCAGAGACACTTATGTGTCCACTAATGGTTTAATATTATACCAGGTTATTAAATCAAGAAGAATGAGATGGATTGGACATTGTAACTTCCATGGTGAAGCAAGTGTATACAAAATTTTGGTTGAAAAGCATATTAGATGTGACCACCTGGAAGATACGTGTAAACAAACGAACGATGAATGGATCTTAGGGAAGTAAAGCTATCCCATTACAGTCTTGGGCAGTCCCATAGGGCTCCAGGAGGTTGAGACTTCTGGAATTTCTAGACATTTGGCATGTGAAGGTGGTAAGGTTGTCATCCATATTCACTGGCCAGAATCTTGGGGAAGTAGTGAATAAAATGTAAAATGGAGCCAAATCTTCTGGGTTAGTTTGTGGGCTTCTGTGATTTTGATAATTACAGTTAGTGTGTATTGCATTCGGTTTTAACAAACATTTTTATTTATAGTACTTGTTTATATCTGACATGGTGACATTGAAAGTGAATAGTACAAACACAAGAATTCATTGGCTCATGTCAATTTCCTTGTCCTGCGTCTGTCATATAATCCTATATTGCATGTTGTAATCAGTTTAGAAACCAAACGAATGTGCATGATATGACTGTGTTAATGTGGTGCATGCTTTTGGTATTGATGCTACGTTTACTGTCTAATTTATGTTTCTATAATGTGTGTTGTTTGCAACTCTGCAGCTTTTCTCAGGTTCTTCATTTAATGTAACTGATCAGGAGCATGGATTCTTTATTTGCACGTATATGTCATGTGAGGGCTGTGTCTGTTGGCCTGTCTAAATTAATACTGTGTTACATTTCTGCTTTTATTGGTGGTATTTGTCATTTTTACCATACCTTAACTTCTTTTATACAACAGGATTGGATGTTCGGGTAAAGAATGAATTTGGTCCGTCACTAGGAATGAAAAAATCATCAAGTTTGGAGTCTTTACAGACAATGGTGCAAGAAGTAAGTACAGTATGTGAGAATTAACCTTTATGATCTATGTAACTTGGCTATAAAGGGATTCTTACATTGATATCATCAGCAGGGACTTGTGTTTATGAATGTATGGAATGTTATGTGTGAGTTTAAGTTGTCATAATGGTAAGACATGCAACCTCTTTCATGGTGGAAAATTCTGAAGAAAAATGGTTATATCACATATTCAGAGAAAATACCTTCACATTCATAAGTTCCCTCACCCCTTTATGGGACCCAGACTAGTGTAGTTGGTACACTACAGTGACTAGGCTACAAGGTAAAGGTTGTGGGGTTCAAATTCCAGTAGGGGCAAGAGACAGTTTTCCAAAACATCCAGATCAGCTCTGGGGCCCACCTAGCCTCCTATTTAATGGGTGTCTGGATTTTTTTTTTTTTTGGGGGGGGGGGGTAAAGTGGCTGGGGCATAATGTTCACCAGTCACCTTTGTCTAGTGCCCAGGTTAAGAACAAGTGCAGTTATACCTCTACTCCCCTTGTATACCTTCTTGGTGTGGACAAACAACACTGTTCCTTTACTTTACCTCTTACCCAACCCCTTTTATAGTGGGACATGTTAGGTTCAAAGAAATTCTTCCTGGTCAGATTTGCATCTTGTGATTTGCCTTTTGTCCCCTTTTGATCACTGCACATTTGCATTAAAAAATATTCAGTTTTCAGGCATTGTTTCTCTACAGGGTAAAAAGAGCCTTATGTGAATGTTATACCTGTGACTAGGATCAGCATCCAAACTGTCTGGACAGATTTTATGAAGTTCAACATCAGAGACTTTTACTAAAATGTATTTGGTAATTAGCATTTTCACCTCTGCTGATCCATAACAGTCTGCTTTACAGAAGGTCATGAATGAAGATCTTACTTGTGTATCATAAAAAAATAACTTTGATTGCATTCATTATGAGATATTTGGGGATAATGTAACTGGTAGCCATCTGCACTGATTACAAAGCCTTCTTTATATGAAGTCATAATTTTTTATTTTTCATCTTAAAACTTCTAGTCGTATTTGAGTTAAATTTTATGTGAGATTGTCCCATTATGGAAGTTGATGATTTGGATTAACGTTTTGATTTATTACAAACGTTGCTTCCCATAAGGTCATAAATGGATGTTTCAAACCCTTGCACAGAGTTTGTTGTAAATTGATATTTTGCATTTTTATGCCATTAAAATATCATGTATCATATTTAATACATTTTGCATTCTGCTGAATTTCATTTACAAATGTACGACAGATTGGCTTAAATTGAGCAGAATATCACTGGGAATTTTATGTACTGTAAAGTGGAATTCATCCTTTCCAGTCATGTTAATCTCTCTGGCATACATGATAATCATTTATTTAAAGCCGTTCTACTGTGCAGTTAGTGAGAATGAAGGAGTCTGCATACCATGAGTCAGGTCTTGTTGAATAGTACTGCATGATTTATAAAATTTTAATAAGTTCTATTGCTGTGAATGCATTTAATGCTAGAGCATTCATGTTGATCATGTTAGCCTGTGAAGAAAAGAATAAAAATATCATGTCTGGTTTGACTTTCTGTACACTGGAACATAAGAGAACATAATGCAGCTTCATCCACCCCAACACAGGTGGTGTTTCTGATCACAGAATATATTGTTAACCAGACCATGTCATCTCACATTGGAAGTCTAAGAAGACTAGAAAAATATACATACAGAGAGAAGAATGGTGATACAATGTTGGGCTCAGGAGGCAGACAATCTCTTTGTCTACTCAAGCCAAACTTGTCGTGTTCGCGTTTGATGTTTGTGCTTGCTGATATTATGAGCAGTGGTTCCAAAACTTTGCTGTGCAGAGCTTAAGGGCTGTTGAGTAGGGTTGCTCTAATCTGCAGAAGAAGCCTTATCAAACATTTAATTTTAATTTTGCACAATTTTTTTATGTATAATAATATGTCATTAAGATAAATATGAACTTGCTTTGATTGTGTGATGTGTTAAATTAGAACTGTAGTCAATAAAATTTATATACAAAACTGCTTTTGAGTGCTATTTCAAATAGATAGAACACAAACTGTTGAAGTTATGGTTCACATATAAAACAAGTTACATGGTAGTTTTATTGCCAGCTACTGTACAAGGCTTAATTTTTGCACTTCTGCATGTTTCAGCCACCTATTGCAGCCATCATCAGGGAGCTATAATGTTGTAAAGACACAAGCAGCATGTCATATATCAAATCAGTTGATGTACAGTTTCACTAAAAATTATTCAGATTATTATAGGTCTGTGATGATCACTGCAATAGGTGACTGAAACATGTAGGAGCGCAAAAACTTAAGCTTTGTGCAATAACTGGAAATAAAACTAGTGTATAGAAGACAACTGAACGGGATATGTATAAAAGTAAGGACAAGTCAGACTTTACTAATGTAGTTCATCTGAAATGTGCTGATTCAGTTCAGTTAGCTTTTCCTCAACGTGTCTGATTTGATTTCCTTTGACATTGGATTACCATGAATGTGTTGCACTGAATTTCATTTTCAGTACAATTAAACTTGAATTTTATGTTTGTAGGGACCACTTAAAGGAGAATGTAAAGTTAAGGAAATTACAATTTATTTGGTTTTGGAGTTCTTGTTTATTTTTATGATGATTTGTGAAGATGTTGGTAAACTTATATTTGAAAGTAATTAATTTTTTTTAAAATTCAGTTAACAATTTGAGGTGAACCATGAGTCTGTATGTTGTTCCTGCAGATCCAAATGCAGGATGAGTCTGATCCAGCCTACAGTTACCGAAATGCTCAAGGTGCAGTAAGGGTGATTCGAGGTCGAGGCTGCAATGAGAGTTTCAGGGCTGCTGTGGATCATAGCTATGATGCACCTTTGTCAGAGCTGCACTCCAGAATTGGAATGGAGACCCGTAAGTTCATAAATATTAACAAGCACCTACTTTTCCCAGTGATAGTTTAATCACTACAAAATACATCAGAACATGTTCTTTAACATGTCCACTACCTGAGCTGATCTGACCATGGTTGTGAAGCCACAAATCTTAATATCCCTACAAAAAAGGGTATGCTGGACTTTTGTAGCAATTCATGGTGACTCTGTGTTTTTCCAGCAACCAGAAAACTGTAAGGTAGCCCTCATGGCACAATTTTATGAGGAGCATTGTTCTGAATTATTTCTAGATGCATGTCATGAATAAAATCCATATCATTCTGCCAATATCAGTCTAAATATATGTATTTGATGTTTTTAACCTTTACACACATAGTTTCCATTTCTTCTCATAGATGACAGATTTCTGTTCAGACACCATTAATTAGCAGAAAAGTAGGGAATGTTAAGAATAGAGAACAAGTGATTTTATATTAGTTATAGCCAATCTGAAGTGCATTATAGGAGTTCTTTTTTGATGAGTTATTGTAATAACCTGTCTCTGAACAATGGCTGAACAGTGTTGTATATGTCTGTTCAAAATCAGAGCCTGTTGAATCTTAGCATATATGACAGTGATGAAACAGGACTGTCTATACAGAGGAATGGTAAAAAATGTCTCTTGTCTCAGTATGAAATTTCTATAAAAAAAAAGTATGTAATATATATTGACTGATTTCAAATAATATACTTTATTTCTATCCTAACTTGTAAGTAATGTTCATAGATGTTGCTTATATCAACAGAATACTTGTTGTGGTGTCCTATAAGGTATCATAGTTTTACATTAAGATGGTGGAAATGTCTATTCAAAGCCTTCCTTCTATTGGTCTGCATAGTACTGTGACCCCGCTTCACTCACCTGACTTTTTCCCCTGAGATATATTTTAAATTCTGTGTCTGTCAAATCACTCTGTAATTGATGGACACTGAAAACAGACACAAATGACATCTGACATGTCAAAGACAAGTGGAACTTGAATGGATTTTCTGTGCCTGTGTTGAATGTAATTGAGTTGCTTTATAATGCATGACCTTACAGACACTTTCATCTCTTTATTTACATACATGTTAATTGCTTGGAAGGCATGTATTTCTAACAAAGAACTAGTGTATTAATTCTGCTTGAAAGGTCAGTGGCATATTTATCCTATGTAATCCATGTTGTGGTTCGTCTTTGGAATATAGAAGCTGGTCTCGTTTTACATGATTTCTTCTTTAACATTACTTGAAAATTTATACCACTTTTTGAATTTACATGATAATTTTCGGTTTAATGCTCTTTGGTATACGTGATCCATGGCTGCTCTTGTCTTATTTTGGAGGCTAGCAGAAGATGACATCACTGCCACACCAGCCAACATGTGTATGGATTGATTATGTTGGTGATATAATCACCCAGCTGATGTAGTTCCCCCTTCAACAGCATTGGTGTTTGTTACCAAAATTAATGAGATATGTAAATCTACATCACCTAGTGCAATCTAAATAAAAAATCAGCAAAAGGAATCAGTATTGAAGAGAAATTGGACATAATAAGCTAACTTGAAAAGGGTGAACTAATTGGTGACATATGCTGTAATGTTAGATTTGCTTATAGTAGCATAGGTACAGTTTGCGATAATGCCCACAGAATTACAGAGAGTGCTAAGTCAAGAACTAAAGTGTTTGTATAGCAAGACTATATCAGTCCTGCCAGAATGGATCATACCAAAAGCTGAGGATATAAGTCTCTTACATTTTTATTGCATTAAAAATAAATAAGTGTAGTGTATATAAATGTATGGGTATTGTATAGAAATGTGTATATACTGTACATATGGTACATATACATATACTCTGCAGGTTGGTATGTCCACTAGTGGCATAGTCATATGCTATATTGGAAAAGGTTGTCTATCCCATAACCCCAGGAAATACACTCTTTTAATTGGATGGTTTGTGTGTGATTTGTGCACTTTCAACTTGTGTGACTTTGTGCAGGAACATAAAGCCTGGTGTAAAATGAGACCTTCCTATATACTACAGTAAAATGTGTGACAGTTACAAATTCCCTTTTTTTCCCACCATTATGTATGTTTGCATAATTGTATTACTGTATATCTACACACTGTGTTGTTGCCACTCAGTTTCTTAATGGCTTTGTTCTAACTTAATTACCTTCTGCCATATTGATAATATGGAAATTAAGCCATTCCTTATATGCCTGTGGTGGTTGGCTTTTAATGGGGGAGTTTTAACTGTTGTGGTGTTAACACTGGAAATGTTAATGTCTTCATAAATATGCCTGTCAAAAGTATACTAATAAAAAGCATTTGGAGAAAAAGATAGTATCCTAGTAAAACATATTTTGAAAAAAAAGATAATGTTAATATTGTCTGTTGTAAAACTTGTTGTTCCATACAGGTGTGTACATTTCTAAATTGAAACAAAATATTTTGTATATAAATCAAGTTTTTAGCACTTACATCAGTGGAAATGTTTTTCTTGCCACTTATAACAGGACTATGATTAGAAGCTTACTTTGGCTGAATACAAAAACTCAGCTTTACACTTAAAACAGTACGGTATATTGGGTGGTGATTTATAGAATATATATATATAATTTCACAGTCTGACACAACTTTTTATTAAGCAATTACAATTAAAATATAATTAAATCATTTATAACAGCAACATGTTTTGGCTTCTCTTATAGAGCCATCTTCAGGCTGAGCCCTAAATAAGTGTTATGTACAGTTAACAATGCTGAAAATTAGTGGTGATTTGTTTCTTTCTGGCTGTAACAGTGCCAGTGTATTCCTGCAGCTAACCAAATATTAATTAGTCTTGAACTTCAAGGTTCATTTGACTGGCTTGTGAGTTTGTTCTCCATTTTGGGTGAACAGGTTGATAAAAGTTAATTATAAACTTGAGCACTAGATATTTGTTGTACACATGAGGTGTATCACAGTGATGTTTAATATTATCATGATTTTACATTTGCTTACCAAGAGAGCTTAATGTACTACCAAGTTATATGCTAGAAGTTTTGTCCATGGGGATGTAGTATGTCCTGCAGATCATAGGACATTTTTTTTAAATTCACACTTCAACATCAGACTTTATATATTCATGTTTTTCGTAACAGATTTATGCTTATTTTTTGGTCTCATTAATTTAAAAATACTGAATAGAAGTTCATGTTGTGATGTATTATTGAGTTTTCTTGCACCTTGAAATAGTGTTCTGTTCTCAGTAATTTACAACTGACCTCATTGTTCACATCTCTTTTTCCACTCTTGTTACTTAAAAAGATAAACATTAAAGTCAAGTGTGGTTTTATATGTTAAATATTTAGAATGTAAATTTTTTCTGGTTTATCTTTGAGGTTTATTATTAATGGTGACATTTAATAACAACTGACATATACTCACTTAAACATAGTCCATTTGCAACATAAATACCTCTGCCATTTACTGTTAAATGCAGTTTTCTTTGAGGCTTTTCTCTTCTATTTCGCAGCAAACGTCTTGTGTACATTACTGTAATTTGCTGTTGAGCAAGTATTAGTGTATATACCTTCCAGAAACAGTGATATATGTATATATTGCTTTGTGTTCATTGTTTCTTTCATGTTCCTGTATAATTGCACTAAATAATATTGACATTAATATATAAAACTTCATGTTCTGAACTTTTATGACTGTGGGAACTAATTAATGTTTTAATCTGTGTGAATGTAGTTTAGAACTGAAGGCATGGTACAGTATTTTCCTCTGCTAGCAGCTTGAGCTGTATACTAACCCTTGTGCGCTTTGTGTTATTGGCTTGCGATGTGGGTAACTGCTGGTTAGGAACAAGTCTAAGACAAGAGCTACAGGCTTGGCATCTTGAACCCAAACATCAGTTCTTCCCCCACACAGTTGCAGAAGAAGATGGGACCCCAGCTGTAAACATGCCCAGAGACTGCGTGTCAGGAATGGATCCCAGTGCCTTTGCATCGGTTCGAGGTGGGGCCAGGCAGTCTTCACTAAATGCTGTTTTGGACAGCAAAAACAAACCAGGCAAGAAAAAGCCTGGGCTCTTCAAGGGCATTGGCTCGATGTTCAGGTATGTGTTCCCAGTAACACTGAATAATTTAGAGGGTTTGGTATTCTGAGAGTGCAGTTCTGGTCTCACTTTCTGCCTGCTATTCTTGACCCTTGTCCTCAGGAAGCACAAAAGTTTGCAGATGTGAGTATACAGCTTCCCACCCTGGAATTAAGTACTACATCGAGAATGGAATTCACGTATACCAAACATAACTAGGTTGTCAGTCCTTAGCTAGTCACTTTGGAATATTTACTTCAATCTACTATAGGCTGTTCCCAGCTAATATAAAGCACAGTAGTATTCTTTTAAATCATCACTGTGGGACCAGACAGGCACCCAGTTATCAAATATTCTGGATTATGAAACAGTAACTATACTGATCTGAGTTCTTACAGGCAATTTTTTTACTGCTTCTATATTTGGACTGCACACCTATCAAAGGAGTATTCCTTTTGGATGTCTCCTTCAGCTTCTGCTTTAAGGGTGTCATGATCCCTTTATGTTTTGTCTGCAGTGTCCTTGAATTTTACTGGAGATGCCAAAGGGCCAGAAGACTGTGGATCAGGAGTTTTTATAGCTGCAGAATTTGATGGAGTAGGAAATGAGGGGTCAGGAGATATGACAATGGTTGATGTAGAGTCACCGTTGGAGACCTTTTTGGAGGACTTACAGACTTCAAACTTTTTTCTTCAGCTGCCAGATTATTAAGATTTCCAGAGTGTCTTTGTCAGGATTAAAGAAATTCTGCTGTAGATGGTTTATTGTTGAAAAAGTTTTGGGCTGGGGCTAATTTTAATACTATTCCATCTTTCTTTATAATGTACATCTACTGTTATCAAGTAGAAGTTATTAGGTTGTTTTTAATGCAGAACACTCCTTGCATTTTGGAAATTATGTAATGTTTCAGGTTTGGTAAACACCGGAAAAACCTAGATGTACCACTGCAGCTTGCTCTGCAAGCTGAGCAGGATGAAGTGGTAGGGTCAGAAGGGCTGTGTGGTGGGGAGGAAGAGAGGGAAGCAGCACGCAGAGCTGCACAGGAAGAGCAGCAGAGGATACAGGAACAGTATCGTCGACTGATGCAACGACAGCGACAGTTGGAGAATCAGGTGGCTGTGATAGTGCCTTTTTTGAGTTCACATAAAGTATAACATTCATTTGTATTTATTTATTCATTCATTCATTCTGAAGTCTGTCTTATGACAGATCAATAGCCTTTTCCAAAGCAAGTTCTTCACAGAGTGTGATCCAGTTCTTACTCTTTCAATTTCCAGTATCCCCTCTTTTCCTTAAGTCATCCAGTAGCTTCGTACACCTTCTTCCTTGTCTTCCATCACTTCTATTCTTCCATCTATCTTTCCCTCAATAATGTGTTTTAGAAGGCAGTTCCTGTGCAAGATGTGACCATTCCAGTTAGCTTTCCTTCTTTTTACTGTTTGCAGGATATTCCTCTCCTTGACTGTTTGTAATACTTCTTCATTTCCCACATTATCAGTCCAACTGATATTCTCCATCCTTCCCCAGCACCACCTTTCAAAACTTACCAGATATTTCTGGCCTACTTTCTGAAGTGTGATGTATACAAACATAAAATGTGGTAGAGTTCATATGAACTGCACCATAAGTTATTGTAGCTTTTTCTGCCAATTGTAGTTTTTGACTCTTGTGGTGTCTTGAAGGCATGCATTGACTTATTTGACGAGGCCACCCAATCTGGAGGATTTTCATATTGCCTCAGGTGATAGGGTGATATGAAGAGTAAGGTTAGTGGTGGCCATCACAGAGGTCTTAAGCTTAGTGTGGGATCTGAACCATTTTGGAGGGAAGGGAAGGCATACAGAAATGTCTGCATTGGATCTCGTGGTCCCAAATTTAAGACCTTTTGTGCAGAAAGCCTGCACTTTTACCCCAGGACCACACTTTGGTCCTATATATAATAACTTCTAATGTTCTCTCACAAATATCCCTTCATGTTTCTTCTTGTACTTCATTTATTTAATGGCTCCTTTCATAGTTCATAATTTTCAAAAAAATATTTTGTTTTTTGCTAGTTTTGGGTGAAACAAATTGGAAGTACCAGTCATATTCTGATCTTATTGTGTAAACTAATGAGTTATATGTATTTGAATAAAGGTTGACCAACTAGATGACACTTGCCTTATTATATATTGCTCAACATGTTTCAGACGTTAATACGTCCATCTTCAGGAGCTGGCGAGTACTTGTTGTGTTGTGTAGGCTGACTTGAGGCGTGCTGGTGTTATGTAGCGGGCTTGTCTGTTGGATACCACATCACCAACAGATAAGCCCGCTACATAACACCAGCATGCCTCAAGTCAGCCTACACAACACAACAAGTACTCGCCAGCTCCTGAAGATGGACGTATTAACGTCTGAAACATGTTGAGAAATATATAATAAAGCAAGTGTCATCTAGTTGGTCAACCTTTATTCAAATATCAAGATGATGCACGGTCCAATACGCATAA
>Ga0123352_10018598_pt1 | contig 11075 bp, 6 predicted proteins | sample TergutLab28metaG_FD_89700 | JGI IMG/M metagenome (GOLD analysis project Ga0123352, IMG submission 89700) | Labiotermes labralis P1 segment gut microbial communities from Petit-Saut dam, French Guiana - Lab288 P1 | ecosystem: Host-associated > Arthropoda: Insects > Digestive system > Gut ... | reverse complement strand
TATTGGGAAGCACGCAGATGACGCAGATTTAGCAGATAAACGCAGACTTTGAATTTATACTGCTGATTATTAGGAAATAAATCTGCGTTTATCTGCTAAATCTGCGTCATCTGCGTGCCAAAATACATTCATTTTATGATTAAGAAGTCGCAAATATTTATCGGCATTGTTTTTATGCTTGTTTTGTTCTCTGCGTGTTCTACCCAAAGGAATACGCGATTAAGCCGTAATTATCAGGCATTTGCAACACGATTTAATATTGCATTCAACGGAAATGAGGCTTTTAACGAAGGATTGAGAAATATTGTTGCCGCGAACGAGGATGATTTTTCGGATATTATACCGCTTTTTCCGATTAGCAATCATTCCAATGCTTCGGCGGCGGCTTCGAATATGGACAGAGCGATTGAAAAAAGCCGAAAAGCGATACGAACACGTTCGATACGAGTAAGACCGCAACGCGATTTGAGGCGTTGGAATGACCCTGAATATCGAATTTGGTACAATCAAAACGAGTTTAATCCTGCGCTGAAAGATGCTTGGATGTTGCTCGGAAAAGCTGAATTTCACAAAGCCGAATTTTTGGCTTCGGTAGGAACTTTTATGTACATCAAGCGTTGGTATCCTGAGGATGCCGATTTGGTGGCGCGATGTCAGCTTTGGATGGTGCGCGCATACGTAGAAATGGGCTGGCTTTACGAAGCAGACGAAATGTTGAGGCGAGTAAATCAGGACGATATGCGAACTACAACCATCGGACTTTTTGCGGCGGCGAACGCTACGCTTTTGCTTGCGCGCAACCAACACCGAGAAGCAATTCCATTCGTAGAATTGATGATTTCGCGCGAACGCGACCGAGCGATGCGAAGGCGTTTTACTTTTGTGCTTGCGCAACTTTTTGAAGCGACAGGCGAAACGCAATCAGCCATTGACACTTATACGGCTGTTATCAGAATGAATCCGCCGTATGTGATGGAATTTAATGCGCGGATTAATCGGGCGCAACTTTCGGCAGGAAATAATTTGGATGGTGTATTGCGAGAACTGAACAGAATGGCGCGAAATCCGAACAACAAAGATTTTTTAGACCAAGTATATTTTGCCATCGGAAATGCGCATTTGAACAACGGCGATACGATACGAGCCATCGAAAATTTCAACCGCTCGGTTGAGTTGAGTACACGACACGGAATGGATAAAGCGATAACGCTCATTACATTGGGTGATTTGTTTTATGGAAAACGACAATATGTAAAAGCACAACCGCCATTTAGCGAAGCATCGCAAATACTTTCTCACGAACACGATGAATTTCGGCGCGTGAGCAGATTGGCAACCGTTTTGAGCGAATTGGTAATGCATTACGAAGTTGTTGTTTTACAGGATAGTTTACAGCATTTGGCAACGCTTTCGAGAGCAGAACAATTGGCAGTTGTCAATCGAATAATTGCCGATAAAATTGCTGAGGAACAGCGCACACAGCAACAGCAAGAGCGCGAGGAACATCTGGCTCGAAATGCACCGCAAGAACAGCGTTTTACGCCTGTTGGCGGACCGCGCGGTGCGAATGTCGGAAGGTGGTATTTTTACAATCCCGAATTGGTGCGCACCGGACGAACGGAATTTCAACGTCAATGGGGAAATCGTCGTTTGGAGGATAACTGGCGACGCTCAAACAGAGCAACAGCTATGTTTGCCGATACGGAAACAGATGGAAATTTCGGCGATGTTGGAAATTTCGAAAATTTTGGCGAAAATGCCGATTTCGGAGGTGATGGTGTTCAAGCACAAGGTGGTGCTTCGCTTACCGACAGAAATCCCGAATATTATTTGCGCCAAATTCCTTCTACGCCACAACAAATAGAACATTCGAACGCACAAATAGCCGATGCTTTGTTTGCAATGGCAGGAATTTTCAAAGATAGAATCAATGATTTTCCGATGGCGGTCGAAACGTATTTAGAGTTTATTCGCCGTTTCGGGCAAGAACCGCGCGTTCCCGATGCGTATTTTCAGCTTTTTTTGACTGAAACACGACAGGAACATCCAACGGAAGCAGAATTGTATCGCCAAAGGATTTTACGCAATTTTCCCGACACGCGATTTGCACAGCTTTTGAGACAGCCCGATTTTGTAGGACGTTTCCATTTGATGCAACAGAAGCAGGATTCGCTTTATCGGGCAACTTATTTGGCATATATCAACAACCAATTTCAAACGGTAGTGGATAATGTGGATTTTGCTCGCCGAAATTTTCCGGCTTCGAGATTGATGCCTCAATTTACGTTTTTGGAAGCATTGACCATCGGAAAAACCGATACACCCGAAAATTTTGCCATAGCATTAAACGATTTGATTGAAACTTTTCCCGAAAGTGCCGTAAGTTCGATGGCGCGCGATATTGCGGCTTTTATCCGTCAAGGAATGGAAGCGCAAGGCGGAAGTTCGCACGGAACGCTCATTTCTCGGCGAGGCGATGAATTGCGAGAGTTTATGGAGGAAGGTGCAGAGTTTTCGGGCGAACAAGCATACTCGACCAACACGCGCGGAAAACATCGCCTCATGTTGATAAGCGACGCCGAACAGCAAGAAATGTTTCAATTTATGTTTCAAGTTGCGGCGTATAATTTTACGCGCTTTGTGATAAAAGAGTTTGATTTGGAATTGGCTCGCCTTGACGATACGCATCAAATTCTTTCGGTTACAAATTTCGAAGCTTTCGACGAAGTGGTTTGGTATCTCAATTCGATGGTTGCGGATTTAAGGATGAAAGACTATTTCAGTCGTTTGGCAATTCAGCCGGTGATTATTTCGGAGGAAAATTTTGCTTTGATGCGAATACTTGGTTTCGACGATTATTTGCTGTTCAAAGCGCAATATTTAGATGACCCGAATGCACGGCGAGCCATAACCGCAAGTGCGCGAATGCCCGAACGAATTCCCGAAATCGTGAATGAACAAGAACGCACAAATGCACAACCGCACGAACGCACGAACGCACGAACGCACGAACGCACGAATGAGCAACCCGAACAGCAACCGGAAATCGCTACGATTGAAACTCCGCAACCGCAAATTGAGCAAGAACCATTGGAATTGTTTGAAGGATTATTCGCTTTTGAACCACAGCAACCGCATTATGTTGCGATATACATTCTTTCGGGAAATATCAATTTCGACAGGTTTAAAGCCGATTTGGATGCTTACAACTACGCGAATTATACGATGCTGAATCTTGATATTTCGCTCGAAAGAGTAGGAAATCGGCAAGTAATCATTATCGGAAGTTTCGGCGATGCCAATATGGCAAAATCATACTTACTGCGAATGGTGCAGGAGCGCGAATTGTTTGAAGGTTTGCGCGGAAGCAATCATCGCAACCTGTTCGGAACACAACGAAATCTGAATGTAATGATGCACAACAACGCACTGAATGCGTATATGAGGTTTATACAGGAGTTTTATATGGATTAAAAAAATCCAAACTATTTTTTGTATCTTTGTCTTTCAATTTATGTAGAAGCATGAAACATACAATTATTTTTACTGCAATTCTGTTTTTGCTATGTAGTTTTTCGCTTCACGCGCAAACGGATACAAGAGGCACGGATTTTTGGCTGACTTTTGGACAGAATTTTGATAGGACACTCAATGAAGTTGAATTTCAGATACGCATTGTAGCGAGCGACCAAGCCGCTACGGGTGCAATTCATTTTACGCAAATAGGCACTTCCAGAACTTTCTCTGTTGTCGCCGGCGGAGTATTTACATATACTCTTACTGCTGCCGAAAGAGTAGCAGTATACAATACAACAATGGGAACAAGTAATCGAAGTGTTCGTATCACAAGCTCCGCGCCTGTTACGGTTTTTGCTCTCAACCAATCTCATGCTACCACTGATGTTACCAATATTTTGCCGGTACCGGCATTGGGTACAGAGTATTTCCACATCTCATATCAACCTTATGTAGCTATGAATGATGCTTACGCAGTTATAGCTATCGAAAATGCTACTCGAATATGGCATAACGGTACGTTAGTAGCTACTCTAAATGCAGGGCAAGTTTATTACCAAACTTCCAATGCTGATATGACGGGCGCTCACGTTACTGCCGATAAACCGGTAGCCTTTTTTATGATGAATAGTGGCACCGAAATACCTACACCTACCGAAGGTGTCGTTGGTAGAGAAGCCCAATTTCAGCAGTTGCCTCCTGTTGATACTTGGGGAAAGAATTTTTTTGTGCCGGTAACAAGTCGCGGAGTAGAAAGAGTGCGGATTATGGCTTCGCAAAACGGCACAAATATTACGCAAACAGGTGCAACTTTGCCAACGCCAGTTCCCGCCGGCAGTCAAAATCGTTTAACCAATCTCAATGCCGGCGAATGGGTTGAGTTGGAAATAAGAATTGCCCAAAGAGGCGCATTTATTCAAGCCAATAAACCGGTAGGTGTTTGCGCGTACATGGTGTCTTTCCGCTTTCCCGGTCTTATCGGCGAAAGCGACCCATCAACAGTTTGGATTCCGGCAGTAGAGCAAATGATACCTTCGGCAACCATAGCACCTTTTATTCCTACTTTGGGAATTTCAGATATACGCAGACATTATGCGTTGATTGTAGTTTCAACAGATGCTAAAAATCAGACTACTATGGCTATCGGAACAAATGCTCCAACGCCTTTAAGCGGAGGAACTTGGTACGATAATGCTACAGCAGGTTTTTCGTATTACATTTTGCGGTTAGCAAATAATGCGAATACTGTTTATACCTTTGCCAATCTGCAGGGATTGCTTGTAATGGGATATGGTATAGGTCATTGGGAAAGTTATTACTATGTAGCAGGTTTTTCATTTCGTACTCCTGACCTCACACCTACGATTACAATTTCAGAAACTACAGTTTGCCAAAACGACAGCATTCATTTAGTTTTTACAGGCGTTCCGCCTTTTTGCTTGGATTATACTTTCAACGGTACAAGACAAACCATTACTGTTCATGGTATGGATACAATGCTTGAAGCTACGCAAGCAGGAGGAAATCCATTTATTGTACACAGTTTAATCCCTGAAACAACCTGTTTTTTCGATGGAGCAATAAGCGTAGAAATTAATGATGTTGTATGGGCAACTCGCAATCTGGCTTCACACGATACTTTTGTAAATAATCCCGAGGATTACGGTGCGCTTTTCCAATGGGGACGCGTGGGCGATGGACACGAGCAACGCAACAGCTCTACGACAACAACACTTTCGACAAGCGATAATCCCGGACACGGTAATTTTATAACTATGATGAGCCAGCCTTTTGATTGGCGCAATCCCAAGAATAATGTTCTTTGGAATGCAGGTACGGAAACTGCTCCCATTAAAACCGTCAACGACCCTTGTCCGCAGGGCTGGCGCGTACCGACACGTCTTGAGTTAGCAAGATTGATAAATTCGAGTAGTGTTTGGGCAACTGTAAATGGAATAAACGGCAGGTGGTTTGGAACAGCTCCCAACGCTATTTTCTTGCCTGCCGGTGGTTACCGCAGTGGTTTCGGTACGTTTTTCGATGTTGGCGTGCGTGGGCTATATTGGAGTAGCATGGCGGAGGCATATTGGAGTGATACGGCGGGTGGTATAGTGGAGACTCCTAACGCCCACAGTATATTTTTCAGCAACATTCACGTGGGGCCTGCGCATCACGCCGGTGACCGCGCAGGCGGGCGGTCTGTGCGCTGTGTAAGATACGCTTCCAATAATGATACAATAATCCCGATAACCGTTCATCTTGTTCATTCTGAAACGGTAGATTTAACGATTGGTGAAAATAAATTGCCTTTCACTTGGCGCGATACCACTTTTTTGGTGGGTACAGTGAGCAGAGAATATATTTTTAATCGACAAACCATACACGGTTGCAGCAGTGTTGTGCGTTTGAATTTGACTGTGTTGCCCATGCTCTCTGCCGAAATATTAAACCAGCCTGTAATAGTATGCCGCAATGAAACTGATTTTACGTTATTTTACGTCGTTTTGTCATCCGGTCATCCACAATATCAATCTGTTTTTTTCGATGAAAAAGCTCTAAATTTTGGTTTTGAGAATATTCCCAAAGAACAAATAACGGCGCATTCTGTAAACATTCCGTTGCCGGTGGGCGGTGTTCGTCCCGACACGTATCGCGGTTGGCTGGTACTTGAAAGAGAATTTTATGTAGAGAAAAGGCTTGATTTTGAAGTTTCAGTTCGCTACGATTCTACAATTATTATTCAGATGTGGAACGATGTGCTTGCGCTGTCGAACGTTTATTTGGAAACAGGTTCTCGGTTGTTTGATTTTCAATGGTTTATAAACGGCGTGCTGATTTCGGGCGAAACCGCTTCGTATCTTTACAAATCGCTTGATTTTACCGCTGAATACAAGGCGAGATTTATCCGTCGCAATGAAACTGAGTATGTATATACTTGTCCGATAAGACCGATATTCCTTGCAGATAAAATTCCATTCCCAATGCTTCCGACACTTGTAAACGTCAACCAGACTTTCAATATTTCGATACCTGTGAGCGGATACGTGGAAATTCACGATTTGAACGGTCGCAGAATTTCACGACAAGCAGTGGGAGAGGGAACAAACAGTCTAGTTGCACCCAAACTTATTGGAACTTATCTGATGACGATATTCGGAAAAACGGGTGAAAGTATTGTTATACACAGAATTATAGCCAAATAATGAAAAACATGAACAAACTATCGTTTTTAAGTTTTGCGTTGCTGTTGGTGTCAGCTCAAACACTGTTTGCACACTGTCGCGATTGCAGCCGCAATTCTGTTGTGCTTTGGACATCTGTCGGATACAGCAACATTATGAATCATTCTCCTTTTACCCGAGTATTGGGCGGATTAGGGAATGCTATCGGTATAGGCTACGAACACACTGCGTCTCGCGGTTTTCTGTTGCAAACAGGCATTGAATTATCGCTTTACAATTCGCTTATGCATCGTAGCGATACGCTTCATATTGTACCGATGATTGATACGCAGTTGCGACCGTTTGATGGTTTATTTTCTTTTGAAAACATAAACTCGCGCCAACAAATTGCGAATGTAGGACCTACACTAATGATTGGAGCACGAACGGCGAATAATTTTTATTTTCTGATTGGCGGAAAGGTCAAATTCAATATTCACGGCAGAGAACGAACGAATACCGATGTTACAAAACGCGGTTTTTTCCCCGACCTTATCGGCGATGACCACGATGGCATATTGAGCAATATGCCCAGCCACGGCTTTGACACGTTCAGTCGTTTGCACGAAAGTTCGTTTAGACTAAATCCTTTGTTTATCGGTTCATTTGAAGCCGGCTATGATTTTTCTTCCGGAAATTTCAGAGCTTCTCGAAATTCTCGAAATATGAGAATGCGTTTAGCTGTATTTTGCGATTATGGTTTTTCGCGCGTTTCGGAATCGCACAATGATTTGATAATCAATAAAGCCTTGCGAGAACGTGAATTTATCCCTTATATAAACGGCTTCCTTCAACACGATGTGAGTTCGAATTTTTTTAATACGCTTTTTACCGGTGTAAGACTGACTATCCTTTTCAACCTTCCCGGAAGGTATGAGTGTAGATGGCAGATGTAAAAAACAGAAAATATTATTTATTGCTTGATTTTTATGAAAAAAGACAGAATACTTTGGGCTGACGACGAAATAGATTTATTGCGTTCGTATGTTCTTTTTCTCGAGGAAAAAGGATACGAAGTCGTAACCGCCACAAACGGAAAAGACGCGATTGAACTTGCGCAGGACAAGAATTTCGACATAATATTTCTCGACGAAAATATGCCCGGACTTACCGGTTTGGAAACGCTGGCGCAAATCAAGGAATTTGACTCCAATGTTCCTGTCGTGATGATTACCAAGAGCGAGGAGGAAAATATTATGAATATGGCTATCGGAAATAAAATTGCCGATTACCTGACAAAACCCGTAAATCCGAGCCAAATTCTGCTCACGCTGAAAAAGAATATCCACAAAAAAGAAATCGTAACCGAACACGCAACTTCGGTGTATCGCTCGGAATTTGGGCGTATCGGAATGCAAATAAACGATTCGCTCACGTACGACGATTGGGTAGAAGTGTACAAAAAACTCGTTTATTGGGAACTCGAACTTGCCGAAGCCGACAACGGATTGGACGAAATGCTTCGTATGCAAAAAGATGAAGCAAACAGCACGTTTATCAAATTTATCAAGAAAAATTACGTTGATTGGTTTGAAAATCCCGAAAATCGCCCGTTAATCAGTCCCGAAATTTTCAAAACGAAACTTTTTCCGCTTCTCGACGAGGGTGAAAAAGTATTTTTCGTTGTGATTGATAATTTCCGTTACGACCAATTTCTCATTATTCGCCAAATGTTGAGCGAGTTTTATCACTTTGAAAATGAGGAACTTTATTGTAGTATTTTGCCCACTGCCACGCAATATGCGCGAAATGCGATTTTTGCAGGATTGATGCCTTTGCAAATACGAGAAATGTTTCCGCAGTTTTGGGTGGACGAGGATGAGGATGAAGGAAAAAATTTGTACGAAAAAGAGTTAATCGAAACACAGATAAAACGTTTTCGAAAAAATTACTCGTTTTCGTACCACAAAATCAATGATTCGCACGCTTGCGAGCGGTTGATTGAACAACTTCCGCGTCTGGAAACTAATCAGTTGAATGTCTGCGTGCTGAATTTTATTGATATGCTTTCGCACGCGCGCACTGACTCGAAAATGATGCGCGAACTTGCAAATGATGCCGAAGCCTATCGCTCGCTCACGCTTTCGTGGTTTCGCCACTCGGCAACTTACGAGTTGTTCAAAGCACTTTCGCAGCGCGGTTACAAAGTAATTCTCACCACCGACCACGGCACAATTCAGGTAAACAAAGCCGTAAAAGTTATCGGCGACCGCAACACAAATGTAAATTTGCGCTACAAAGTGGGCAGAAATTTGAGTTACAACAAAAAAGAAGTGTTCGAAATCACGCAACCCGAAAAAGTCGGTTTGCCAAGTCTGAATATAAGTTCAGCCTATATTTTTGCCGGCAACGACGACTTTTTCGCCTATCCGAACAACTACAATTATTACGTCAGTTACTACAAAAACACCTTTCAGCACGGCGGAATATCGTTAGAGGAAATGCTGATTCCGATTATTACAATGGAAGCGAAAATTTAATTTTTTTAGAGTGCAGTTTTGTTTGACAATAACGCCGAATTACAAATTCGGCGGGACAGGAGACGAACAATGCGAATCCTTAAAAAAACGCACTAATGCGTGAACTAAAAATAATTGTTGCGCTTCACGTATTTCTAATGGATTATATATACCTCCACTTGGGTCTTGCCTGCCTGTTTCAGTTATAAAAGAAGGGACATTGAATAAAACGCTAAATTCTCGGTGGGAAGTACCAATACTGCCATATCCTCCTAATGGGCGAAATGGTCTTTGACCATCAATGAGCGAGGTATCATTTATCGCATTTATTGCAAAGTTTACGGCTTCTCTTGTCTTGTCCAAAATGTTTTCATTCAGGCGGGAATATACAATGGTGTTAACCAAATCCTGACTATTTGCCCAACTGTCAGCATCATTAGTTCTGGAAAGTCTAGCTTCGTGCAAATCAATAATTGCACAAGGACTGAAACTGCGTATTACTTCGGTGATTGCTGCTGCAATTCTCTGGGCAGTGTTACCGGTTTGATTTCCGGGGAACATACGATTTAGATTTTCCCCGTCAACTTCACGGGTGTTTGCAACTGTTGCAACGGGATTTGACTGTGGAACGATAAGAAACCTGCCCTTAGTGAAATCAAAATTATCTACAATGTGCTGTGCGGCTCGCTGTCCCGCCGGCTCGTTTCCGTGAACTCCGGCAATTATCACGATACCGGGACCGGGCACGCCTGTATCAAATATGTGATAGCTTATCTTGTGCTTGTCGCACAGACCATTAGGTACAACGGTGTGCCTAATGTGTATTAGTTCTGCACGCTCATTCGCCGCAACGGCGAATGTGAAAAATATCGCCGTAATCACCATAAAAAGTGTTTTATTCATATCCGAAATGTTATTAAGTGGTCAATAAAAATTAATCTTATATTTTGTTGTTTTATTAGTTAGTATTTGGTTTAATCTTTCTTTTAGGCTTTGTATGTTTTTGTAAGCGTCCAATGGCAGCCAAAAGTATTTTATAAATCGCCACAGGATTTCAATTTTATTGAGTTCCGGCGAGTATTTAGGCAAAAAATAGACGTATAAATCTAATTCTCTCCACACTTTAATTTTTGCTTCAAATGCCTTGCTGCGATGTACGGGTGCATTGTCAATGACCAAGATTGTTTGTTTTCTAATATGTTGCACAAATTTGTCGATTACTGCAATAATTTTCTCAGAATTGAGTGTTCCTTCAACGATTTCTGAATGTAACTCACAATCTAAACTCATTATTGCAAAGACACTTAAAGCAGTTGTTCTTGTTGAAGGCAAGAGGACTGTTTCTGCTTTTCGTTGCCAGGCATAACGCACAGTTGGTACAAGAGAAAAATGGCTTGCATCTGCATAATAAAGGTCAATATAATCTTGTTTGTGCAATTCAACAAAACGCTCTAATTCAGCATATTGAAAATCAAAAACCCGTTCGTCGCGCTTGCTTTTGAGTGATGTGCGCACTCGTTTGTAACGATAATCCAGTGTCTTTTAAAAAATTTTGCAAAGTAAGTTTGCTAATTGTTATACCGTACTGCTTTTCAATATCTTGAAGCACAAAATTCAGATTCCTATTGTGCTTTTCCAATAGCTCTGGTATCTGTTTTTCAATTGGTTGTAACTTCTTTTTGGCACCTTGACCTGCTGCCTGTTTTAAAACCGAAAAACGATTTTCTACACAAGCACTTTCCCAAGCATTCAACAAACTGGCGATGGTTGTGTAATGGCTACCTGTCATTTTTGCAACTTGGCTCATAGAATGACCTTGATTGGAAAGCAACAAGTACAAACTGCGTTTACGTTCAACTGAATTGTCGCTATATTTCTG
>Ga0123352_10018597_pt1 | contig 11075 bp, 9 predicted proteins | sample TergutLab28metaG_FD_89700 | JGI IMG/M metagenome (GOLD analysis project Ga0123352, IMG submission 89700) | Labiotermes labralis P1 segment gut microbial communities from Petit-Saut dam, French Guiana - Lab288 P1 | ecosystem: Host-associated > Arthropoda: Insects > Digestive system > Gut ... | reverse complement strand
TGTAGTTATGACTGTCCTATGTATCTTATATACAAACTTTGTTTCCCAGACTGCATGTATTGACTTGGAAACAGTTAGATTCCTAAGACCAATGTATTTACACTTATACTTATATACTTTTATACCTTTATACTCTTATTGACATGTTCTATATCCTAAACTTTGAAATTGTTTGTGGATCTATGGAACGTTAAATAAATAATAATAATAATAATGGATGCAAAACACTTTTTTTTTATGTTACTCTTCAGTATTGTTTTGGTCCATATCCACACACATCTTTTTAACATGGTACTTTCACTACTAATGTTCTGTATACTTGGTTACAGTTACATAAAATGATCACAGAAGTACTTGATTGAATTATCATGATAAGGTATTAAGATTATCTGGTGGAGGATTTAAAAAATAATTTTATCATTAAACCACTTATAACTTGGCTGTGTGATTGTGTTTGTGAAGTGGTGCATTGTTTTGCTTCAAACATAATTATGTTGAGGGAGGCCATAATTGGGCCTGCGTTATATAGGGTGTTTTTAACACCAGACTGAGCACTTCAGAGCAGGGAGTGTCTTCTGCTCAAAAATGTGCATTCCCACATTCAAGAACTTATGCATTGCCACAAACAATATGTTATCCATCCTTGGAAGCGTGAAGTATAGACCTGTGTTGAAGGTAGGGTTACTTTATTATCAGTAGGCCAGGATATTATTACTATGCATGAGGAGATATGGGAACACTTAACTTTATTTATTAGGTTAGGTTAGAAGGTAAAGTTTAGTGTGCTTAGCAGGAAGTGCTTTTGTGGAAGACCTGCTGTCTTGTATCTTTCATCGTGTAAATGGTACCTAGTACTTCAACTTTCAGCAAAAGTTTGAACTGTTAAACACAGAAAATGTGTAGCATGGGCACACAGCATGGACATTTTTTTGGGGGGGGGGGGGGGGGTTGTTTTGTCCACCATTTTTGTGGTGGTGAACACGGGGGAACCATATGTACTGTGGGGGGTAGAACACTGCAGTATGCAGCCATTTGCAGGGAAAGTGTCACTTCAACATCATACATTCTGATAACTCACTCTTGTGAATAAGGTAAACTTGTGGAAGAATGTGGAGATAGTACGCATCACAACAGAGAATCAAACAAGTGTCTTATCTCATTTTCTACCAAAAGTGGAAATAGAACACTTCTGTACTCAGGTGGTGATATGTATTCAGTTGTGTCAATGTAGATTTGTGTTTGTTATTCATGTATTATTTGTCCTTTGAATGCATAAGATATTGTTACTGATGTTGTGTGATGAAATCTGTGAATCACGTTCTGTCTCACTTCTGTCACAAATGGATATTTCAAGTTTGATAGCAGTATTTGGGGCAGAACATGTTTTCTGGTATGCATTTTCCCAGTCCTTTGTCTTTCAGATTATTATGAAGTTTTAATGTGACTCATGTTTTTTCATTCAAATTTTTGTGTCATGTTTCTCAAGTGCAGTAGATAGAAACACAACACTGAGGAAAACTTTACTTGAAGAAAACACACCACTGATATAATTTGACTGTACCTGTAGAAATTGAACATTAAAAGAAGAGTTAAGACAGAGAAGCAAGGAATGCACCAAACGATACCTGGGTCCTGCTGTGATTTGGATCTCACTTGAATCTGCAGGTTCCATCAACTTTGCCATGATCGCCACCTGTACCATTATTCTTTCCTTACCAAGTTGGTAGAATCTTGATGGTCCTAGACAATAGAGGAATGTGCCACAAAAATAACATCTTGAATGTTAAGGTTTAGAATTATACCTCTGATAATTACTGATGAATAATTTGTATCTGTAACATTATCACTTCAGGTATGGAAACACCTTACTTGGAAAAAATAATATTTTGTGGAGGTGGGATATTACCCAGAAGTGCTGTTATAGTTCTGATTTACCACCACACACAAAAGTAGTGCTCCCAGCATTGTCACCAACTATGGAGGCAGGCTCTATTGTAAGTTGGGAGAAAAAGGAAGGCAAGTATGTTGTGCAATACAAATCAGTGTCCTTGATTTGCTCTTGACCACTGTTAGTAGATCACAACCTTCAGAACTTTTAAGGACTTACAGAATTTCATTTTTGAGTTAAAGTTGTCATTTTGATGGAAATAGTTCTGTTTCTGACTTATGAAGGAGTGAGGTGTGGGTGAGCAGATGGGTGGACCTTAATGACAGGGAAAAGTGTGTCGCAAGAGTGAAAAAAATCGACATTGCCTTAAGATAATTGATATCTTGCATCCATAAGTCAGTTTTCTTTTTTTCAGTGGGACATCTTATGGCTTGATGTACATATCCAAGACATGCTTGTAGTATTGACTATTGCCATTACTACAACCATGTCACGGAGTATTATCATGGTTTTCGTCACCACCATCACTACCATAATCACAACAGCAACAGTGACAACAGTTTGTGTACATTTATTAATGCTTACTTGGTATAGACTGTTTGTTGTTGGCAAGCAAGTGCATCATTGTTGTTGTTATTGGTTCCATTATTATTTCAGGTGACAAGTTGAATGAAGGAGATTTGTTAGCAGAAATTGAAACAGATAAAGCCACAATGGGTTTTGAAACACCAGAGGAAGGCTATTTAGCAAAGATTCTTGTTCCAGCAGGCACTAAAGATGTGAAAGTTGGCAAGGTAAATTATAATCGATGGTTTTTACTATCTGAGTGTCTTCTTTATACCCATGCTTTGTTGTTTTTGTTAAATTATTGGAGTTTTGTTAGGGCATGAAGAGAGTAACCAGCTACTTGCATAATTATTAACCTTTGACACCAGAATTAAGTGTCTGATGTACTCTGCAAAATACCAGGTATTTAAATGGCCACCCATTACTTCCCATGTTCTTGGCTGACAACTTTAGGTGATGTTTGGTTTTCTCAGCATCACACTGCATGTCAACTAAAGTCCTATTTTGACGCCAAGTGGTTAAGGAATTTCCTTGGACTTACAGCTTGTCTGCATCATTACGGCAAATCAGTCAGATGTGGAATCATTTGCAGACTTCAAAGATGATACACCTGCTGCTCCAACAGCAGCTCCTGCAGAACTGGCAGCACCAGTGGTAACACCACCAGCACCAGCTGCACCAGTAGTGGCGCCACCTGCTGCACATGTACCATCAGCTGCTACTGCACGGTCAGGTGGAGAAAGGGTGTTTGCTAGTCCCCTTGCTCGAAGAGTGGCAGCAGAGAAAGGACTTGATTTGGCAGTATGAAATTATAATTCTTTGTGACCCTAGTAGGATTGTGGTATACTAGAAGTGTTTTGTCATGTTATTTCCATAAGCTGGAACAAGGAGTTTGTTGTAACAACTCTGCAAATAATATTATGTTTGTTTTATTTTGGGAGGTGTAATATTTAATTTCAGAATCATATTACTATTTCAGCTGAACAGGAAGCATGGTTTTCATTTATGAGTGTATATTTATTTATTCTTTGTGTAATGTTGGCTAAAATGTGTTGTTTTAGGCTGTGGGTTCAGGTTCTGGAATGTATGGATCTCTAACAAGTGCTGACCTGGGAAAAGCACCTGTTGCTGCTCCAGCTGTAGCTGCTCATCCAGCTGCTTTCCCAGCAGCAACATACACAGACTTGCCAGTTTCGAATATTCGGGCAGTTATTGCAAAACGGCTCCAGCAGTCAAAACAGGTATAATTTCTGATTAATTTAGTTCCATGATAACTCCATGTAAGGTTGGTAATAGAGAAGACTGGAATAACTGAGTTCAAACTGAGAAAACAGTAAGTAGGAATATTGTGTGTGGTGACTACACAGGACCATGAATTCCAAACCTAAAATTGGGTAACTCCAAATGATATGGCAAGAATCATTTATTCCTGTAATGAGCTAACAGCAGTATCTTTAATCTTAAATAATTTATGCTTTTTAGCACTTAAGTGATGTTCATAAATGATATTTGGTTCTGTATTTCAATACAGTGTATGTGAGTATTCATGTTTCATCACTATCAATTTCATTATTATTTATTATACTGAAAATATTATTGAATTTCAATTACAATCTTCCTTTTCTCATTAACAGTTCAACATATACATCTAAGGATTCTTTGAGCATATATGCTACATCTGACAGATCTGACTGTCTTATGTCTGAACACTGCCTTCAAGCATACAGTTTTAACAAGATGAAGTACTTCTTATATGTGGTATATAGCCGCATTCCCAAGCCATGCTTTGTGTGTGTGTGTGTACTGTGCTTATAATGTTTTATATTTGATATTACGAGTATTTTGTAACAAGGTAAAGTATCATCTTTCTTCATTCACATTCACAGCTTGATGATGGCGTATTGAAAGCTGAAATGTTTCCACATAGCTGGGTTTTATACCACTAAAAGTACAAATTGTGTTCAACAGATACAGTAGTTGGTAGTATTTTGAGGGTTGTTTGACCGTGCATCTTCCTCATGAAATAAAGTGAAATGCCAACGTGATGCAACTAGGTAATTTTATTGATGTTTTCTTAGCTCGATGTGTTTCAGGTACATATGCCCATCATCACGATCATTAGATGTTGAGTTGCAGCATACGGTTTTCTGCACCATGTTTTTGGAAGGGCGGTGGTGTTGAGAGCTGCTGCATAGTTTGTGTGTACGGTGCAGATGGTGCTGTGCGGCACCATCTGCAGCGACGTCACCATCCACACCATACACACGATCTACGCAGCGGCTCTCAAGACCACCACCCTTCCAAAAACTCGGTGCAGAAAACCATTTGCTGCAACTCAACATCTAATGATCTTGATGATGGGTGTATGTACCCAAAACATGTCGAGCTAAGAAAACATCAATAAAATTACCTAGTTGCATTAAATTGGCATTTCACTTTATTTCAGTTGGTAGTATTGTTTATTCTCCATTCAGAGGAGCATCATTAGATTTAATACAATGTTAAGTTTTTCTTGCAGACGGTGCCACATTTCTATTTGTCAGCGGACGTAAATGTGGATCAGCTTTTGTCTCTGAGACAGAAGCTCAATAAGCTACTGGAAAAGGATTCCCTCAAACTTAGTATCAATGACTTTATCATAAAAGCAGCATCACTGGCATGTGTAAAAGTTCCTGAAGCAAATTCAGCATGGATGGACACAGTAATTAGAGAGTGAGTGTTTTAACTGAATTAGGTCTTTTAAAAACATTTTTACTTCCACAGTGTGAGATGTTTCTGTTTTGTTTAATGTTATTTGCACAATATTTTAAACATAATGCAAGTTGCATATTCAGGAACATGCTGAGCGCATATTTATAATATTGTAGTGAAAGGAGACATTTCTCCCTGTGTATAGCCTAAAGCACTGCTTCTGCTTATAAACATGAAGCAAATACAAGCTTGAATCATTCTTACCGGGGTGCCAGTAAGTCCTTAGCCCAACCAGGAAGGAAATAAGCTCGGAAGCATGTCAGGGACACGTGATTTCAACAAAATCGAGACGCAAGATGTCATCAAGTTTCTTTTCCTGCAAAACAAGGCACTGAAGGATGTTCACACCATTCTGGGAGAAACATGAGCTTGTTTCCTTCCTGGTCGGGCTAAGGACTTATCAGCACCCCTATATGTACCAAAGAATATTACGCCTTATTGCTTTTGGTCACACACACATAACATGTTGTAATTGATCCTACAGACACAGTGTAAATCAAAGAAATGTTATGTCCATTGTCATTAATTTCTTACTGTACTTCACTATATTACCTTCATTTTGTGATGTCTTCTCTACTCAGGTTCCATTCTGTGGACATCAGTGTTGCAGTAAGCACAGACAAGGGGTTGATAACACCTATTGTGTTTGGAACTGAAAGGAAGGGGTTGGCTGCAATTAGTAGGGAAGTTAAATCTCTAGCAGCAAGAGCACGAGAAGGCAAGCTTCAGCCACATGAATTCCAGGTTTGATTTTGTTATGTTAAATAATGTGGATGCTGTACTATATAAAATGGTGTCTTAATGGGTTAAAAGCTGTTAGGAGGGAACTGTGATCCTGTTCTTCACCTGCAAACAAAATACAGTATTGTGACTGTATGGCTAGCACTCTTCTGATGTGTATTTGGGAGATGCTAAGTTTGGTGGCCTAAAAGTCTCTCTGTCCGTACATGGCTTGTTCATGGACAAGTTAAGCCTGTCAGGCAAATTGCTCAATTATCAGTTGAATATTTAGTGATAATGTTGATATTCTAGAAATCATGAGTTTGGAGAACAGCTGCTTTTCTTTCTTTCTTTCTTTCTTTCTTCCCCTCATTACGTCCAGGCAAATGCAGGAATAGTAGTCATGATTGCTGCCTCTCTATTGCACTTTATTTTCATGATTGTCATATCTTTTGACACTAAAACCTCTGCATTCAAAATGTCAAAATGTGTTATTCATACTCTCTCCATGGAGTAGAGTCCTTCTTGAGAAGCTAACTGGTTCTCAGCTAGTCAAGAACCTGAAGATTCATTACTGCATTCACACTTGCCCTCCACCTGTCCCTATTGTATTATTCATAGACCCATGAATTAGTCTCGAGGAATCACGCTACAGTATTTTAAAACAGACAATGATGTGTCCCTGCTGGTAGGCAAAATTGAACCAAATATTGTCTGAGATTTGTAGTACAGAACTTTTTATTTTTTGAGATGCTTTAAATTTGTTCTTGTTTACAAGAGAAATCTTACTAGATAATATGTCAGAGGATGCAATTTGTAGTAACATAACTAATATGACTGATAACTTAGATTATGAAAATTTAGTGCAATTATGGTGAATAACTTTGTTCCTAAGTGTGAACACTACTCAGTAAAACAACCATTGCAGTTAAGAGTTCCAGATTAGTAATATGGATTATGGACTGAATCACAGTCTCTGTTTCAAGAAGCTGAAATCATTAAAAGTGCCATATGAATGGAACATACATTCTTAATTTGGAATTCGGGACTTAGCTATTTTGTGTATGATATAACAAGAAAGTTGATATGTACAGACCATGTACTATTGTTAGGGTTGTAAAATTTTGTTTGCTACAAGGGACTTGGTGTATAAAGTTAGAACTAGAACGGGGAGTATTGAGGATTTTATATAAAATTTTGGTGAGAAAACATCTTAGAAATACTCGAAGAAGAAGATGGGAGGTGTATGCAGTTAAGATTGTGCCTAGTCACAAGTTTTGCTAATACTGATATTTAATAATCATGTTCACTTATAGCTGTCTTGGCATAATGATGACCAATTGTCCAAAGACCAGAGTACATCCAACTGCTGAAACATCATATCAAAGTATATCAAATCTGCTTTGTTATGAGCACATATAGCAGTCATACATCAGAAATTTGGCCTATTGTGCTCGGGTGTCTGACGTTCCATATATATATATATATATATATTTTTTTTTTTTTTTTAGGGCGGAACATTTACCATTTCTAATTTGGGCATGTTCAGTGTGAAGAACTTCTCGGCTATCATTAATCCTCCACAGGCCTGTATCCTGGCTGTAGGAACAAGTGAGAAGAGACTTGTACCAGATGAAGACTCAGAAGCAGGGTAAATATTAAATATTCTGCGTACAAGTAATGTGTCAGTTGTGTTACATTTTTACAGTGGTATATTATAAAAAAGACTTGTTTCTAAACTTTGTTCCTTGTCTAATGTTCAAAAGAGCATGAAGTCTTGAAGTCAGGTATGTCTGAATATAAATAATACTTGTCAGAAAGTAAGGAACACATGCCAGTAGAAGGTCTCTTATGTGTAATCTATGATTGTAGTGTGGAGGACCAAATGCAGTGTTTTTGTTTTTCATATGGAAAAATGACAAGGGCAGGGATTGTTTGAGTACTTTCTTTTGCCTTAGCTCTACATCATTACCTATTGAATTTTGTTGCCCTAGCAGTGTGTGCCTTCAAATATTGTGTGTAGATGTGTGTGACTGTATTGAAAATTATCAACAGAAACCTGTCTTAACACTTTCCCTCCGTCGAGGATTTAAACTTTAAATCCACCCTGCCAGATCATTTTAAGGGCACTAAAAAAATGTGAAAATTATGGTATTTCCTGTCATATTAATACGAAATTTTTACACACCATAGCAGATGTTCTTCTGTATCTCATGCATAAAAAATGGACTTCTTACGTGCATTTGGAGTGTGACACCACAAGTGGAAATTTTAAGGTCGGAATCATGAAATTTGTAGTCACTACACGTCCACAACAGTTTACACACTGCACAGAGATAAGGTTTTTGCAGAACTGCCTCTAAAAATCAAGTGTTACTTTTACTCCCAGTAATTCAGTTATGTGTGGTACACTTCAAAGCACTGTCCTATAGAAAGTCTTACATCGCATTTTCGGCAGTACATTGTAGTGCATTTCTTTACAGTTTTCCCCATCTGACGCTTGCTTCTCTCTGCGCACACGCAATATGAACACTGAGAATTTCCCTCCTTAGAATGTGTCGCTGGAATCCTATATAAAAAATGGTCTCTCCCTACAAGTCTGCCAGCTGGACTGCTGGTCTGACCTAGCACTTGTATATCAGTACCAGCACTAGCGAGCAATCCTTCAGCGACTTTTTCATAGAAAATTTCCAGCGACATTTTTTTCTTGCTTGTTTTGTTATGCAAGATGTATGCATTGACCACTACCAGGTTGAATAGATGAAAAAAAAGTTTTTCCACCATTTTATTGTCTTCCTTTCAAATGAATACCATTTTATTGTCTTCCTTTCAAATGAATAATAGGCCAGCATCTGGACTGATCTGTCCACACCAGTTATATACTTGTTGTAGTCGAACACTGCAGCTGGTTTTATTTTATGATGTGCCCCCTTGACAATGGTGCCTCAGCAAGTACATCTTCATGGGCAGTGGTTAGGAAAAAGACATCACGAATGTCTTTCCACTTGATGGCCAGAGGTGATTCCATTAGTGTGGTATTTTTTCACCTTTTCAGTTTTCCAGAAAAATTCTTGTTTAGGCATTTCTTTTCTGTTGGACATCACTGTGCCTACAGCCTTTGTTTTGCAACCCCATAAATGGTCGAATATCTGTGGACTGGAGAACCATCTGTCCAAGTACACACAGTGGCCCTTCCCTTTTATTTTATCACACAACCTGTTACCAACACTGAATGCCATGTTGTGTTCTGAGTTGGTAGGATATGTCCAGATTGTAGACATAGCCGCTTTTTGCCTCACAAAGTTCAAATGTTTTTATTCCATATTTATGGGGCTTTCCTTTGATATAAACACGAATGAATGGGCTTATTGCCTCATTGATGGTCAACTGTTCTCCCGGTGTGTAGACGTCCTGAAATTTTGTGATGAGTGTGTCAATAACTGGCTGAATTTTGAATAGTGGGCCATAGCCTGGCTGTCCCCTAGCTGCCTTTGCATCATTGTTATTGAGCTGGAACACGATCAATAATGTGAGGAACCTACCCCGAGACATTCCAACAGAAACTGCATATGGGGTGTGAATAATCGGATGCAAACTCCAGTAGTCCCGCAGAGATGAATTGCGTAACACGCTCATGTGTATGATTAGCACAAAGAATTTTTTTATTTCTTGCAGTGAGACTGTATTCCGCAGGGCAAATCCAAATTTAGGTGACAGAGAATCCTCTTGCTTCTTTTTGTTTATTTGCTGCTTTGCATATCAGTTTGTTTCCTTCTGTATAAGTTTGAACATTTCTGGGCTGAAGAATATTTCATATATATCCCAGTGAGAGCTGTCTTGAGTTATTTGGAAATTTTTCTTTATCCCTGGTGCACCAGAGAATGCAGGTTTCTGAGCCTTCTGAATATGTTCTTTCCATCCTAAATCAGAATCTTTATTTGCGCGTTTAGGAAGGGCCCTGCATATTCTCTTCGTGCCTCTGTCAGGTTTTGGCTGAACAACTTCCTCCTCCTTGCGGTTGCTGGTGCTGCTGCTGCTGCTGAAGGGTGACATTACTTTGCATGTGTCGCTATCAGAAAGTTCACTAAAACTACCATCATCTGAGTCGAAATCATTCACAATTTCTCTAATGTTATCAGTTCCGATAAATGTTTTTGGTGAAGTATTTTCTGAACTAAATCTTGGTCCGGGTTTATCCATTTTGCTTGTAGCGCTCCAGACATCAACTGACGATAGTCAGACCTCATTCATACTTTAGACCTGCATGCTAGGAAAGAGGCATAGTGATTCATAGCGTCTGATGGGGGGGGGGTTAGCTGCGATATCAACAAATGCAAGCGTTGAGTCAAATGTCAAAACAGCTTGTTGTGCAAGCATTCCCTTGCATGAGTCCAGCATACGCAATTACATGGCTTGCAGGAAACTAACAGAATCACTGAAACTACCAGCATGGGAGAGACTAATGGTACAAACCAGAAGCTAATACCTCCAATACTTTTTTTTAACAAGCTTGTGAAACTGGCAAAGTACTAATACTCCGTCCGGACAGCTGGCGTTAGAGGTTGCAGAATATTAGTACGCCGCATGGACAGGATGTGTTAAATAGTATGGGAAAAAAGCTAATAGTTTAAGAGCTATTAAATTAAGTGTTTATTTTGTTTTGGGGCTTTGGCACTGTGTAGAATTTGTTCATGTTGCCAGTGTTTTGATGGAACATGTGGTCACCATCCTGAGTGTTGCGGTTTGTAGGGTGTTACTGTATTGTCACATAGATCTGGTCCATCCAGATTTATGGGAGGGGAGGGAGTTAGTGCTGGACCTGAGCTTGGTGTACCCACATGGTGCCAAAACCCTAAAACACAGCTTAAAGAATGAATCATCATGAAACTCTAAAATCAGGTTTTAAATTCTGACAATCTGAAAATGTAACACTTCCTGTAACTCTTAAAGTAAGAACTGGCTACTTTTAGAATTTCTTCATAGCATCTTATGGTAACCAAGAAAGGCAAACATAACACTATAAAAGTGGGATACGGTTGTGTGTGTGTGTGTGTGTGGGGGGGGGGGGGGGGAGGGACGGGATTCTCCAACTTTTTCTTTCTTTTTTTTTGGGGCGGAGAATATAAATAAAAAAACAATTTTGAAAAAC
>Ga0123352_10018596_pt1 | contig 11075 bp, 9 predicted proteins | sample TergutLab28metaG_FD_89700 | JGI IMG/M metagenome (GOLD analysis project Ga0123352, IMG submission 89700) | Labiotermes labralis P1 segment gut microbial communities from Petit-Saut dam, French Guiana - Lab288 P1 | ecosystem: Host-associated > Arthropoda: Insects > Digestive system > Gut ... | reverse complement strand
TTTCAGAGGGTTATACAAAGGTTGTCACAATTCTGACAAGAGATATCGACTATAGCAGCAAAAAGATGTCTTGTTTTGGAAAACTTTTCTTTAGGCTTGTTTATAAAAGAAGATATCCAAATCTATATAAAACAATGGTGACTAGACCAGAGAGATGCAACATATTGCTAGAAGAAATCAACGCACTAGAGAAAGAGAAAAAACTCTTTGTTTTGCGTCCTGAAAAACAAGTTAAAATAAAAAAACTAGAGAGAGATGCTCGCAAGCTTATTGAGTTATATCTGCAAGGCAGAGAAGATGCTCGCAAAATGTTGCCAGATATGTTGAAGTATCTTAATAGCTAGCATCACAAACAAGTGAGGTGAAAAATGCAATCAATTTTTATTTCAAGCACATTTAGAGATATGCAATCAGAACGTGATTTGCTTACAAGAGAAGTTATGCCAGAGCTTGCTGCTTTTGCAAAAAAATATAACGAAAGTGTGAACATGATTGATTTAAGATGGGGCATAGACACAACATCTTTAGAATCAGACGAAAGTGCACACAAAGTTCTTTCGGTTTGTCTAGACGAAATAGACAGGGCAAAACCATATATGATTGTTCTTGTTGGCGACCGTTATGGCTGGGTTCCAGAAAAAAAGCAACTCCTAGAAAATGCCCTAAAGCAAAAACGCCGTGAAGACATTGTTGATTTAGCCGAAAAATCCGTGACGGCACTTGAAATTGAATATGGTGCTTTGTCTCAAAAAGATAATTTGAAAAGATGTCTATTCTATTTCCGCGAGCCACTGGAAGGCGCACCAGATTTTTTTGGAGAAAAGAATCCAAAATATCAAAGCAAACTTGAAAAACTTAAAACCAAAATAAAGCAAGAGGCAAAAAAAGGCGGTGCCATTGTTCGAAGTTATTCCGCAAAATGGAATGCTGACGAGGGCAAAGTTACAGAACTCGATGGTTTTGTTGAACAAGTGAAAGCCGATTTGCAAGAGATTTTGTCGGAGCAATGGAAGGCTAAACTGAATGTGGCATCTTCTTGGCAAGAACTAGAAGAACAAGCTGCATGGCACTTTGTTGATGATAGAGCCAACTTTTTCTGTGCTAGAGAGGAAATTTGCAAAGATTATGAAAAGGTTCTTTTGGAAAGTCGAGTGTTTGCTCTAAAAGGTTCTGTTGGATGCGGAAAAAGCACAGTGATTTCGCAACTTGCAAGAACACTTAAAAAACAAGGATATAATGTGTTGCCGTTTATTTCTGGGCAAAGTGCATTGTCGGCTTCGGCTTTTGATATTGTAAAGCAAGCGGTCCATTTTCTTGAAAGAGCGCTTGGCATAGAAACTCATTTTGGCGAGGGTGAAACGCTTGAACTAAAAGACTGGAAGACTAGGTGGCTTCAACTTCTTGCAAAATATAATAAGAAAGGTTTACCTAAACATGTGTTGATTGTTGATGCAATCGACCAATTGATTGCAGATGAAATGCGAAACGATTTTTCGTGGCTTCCAGAATCAGAAAATATTAAAATTGTTTTCTCTTGTCTAGATAGCATAAAGATTCCTGCAAGTCTTAATATAACAGAAAGGACTCTAACAGAACTTGACAAAGAACAAAAGAAATGTGTAATCAAAAAGATTTTGGAAATCAACTGCCGCGAAATTTCAGAGCAGATTTCTAAAGAAATAGTTGATATAAAGGAAACTCAAAACCCGCTATATCTGTCGGCATTGCTTCAGCGGCTTGTGATGATGGAAAGTGACGATTTTAAAAAGATTGCCGAAATCGGAAATGATATGGAAGCAATCAACAAACACCTGTTGGCACTTGTAAAAAAATCGCCAAAAGGCGAGGGAGCCCTTCCAGCAATTTGTCATGCAATTATCAGTGAGGCTTCGAGCCGAATAAATAAAAAGCAATGCGATTTAATTTTGGCATTGATTGCAGTTTCTAGACACGGTCTGCGAGAATCAGATTTAATGAAAATTGTTGAAAAAGAAAACGGAATATATGTTTCGGTTGATTTTTCTAGACTTGTTAAATATATGCGCCCATACTTCAACGAGGGGCGAAATGGTCAATGGAATTTCACTCATAGAGTTATTCGTGAAGGAATTCTTGCAACCTTAACAAAAGAGCAAATAAACAAATATTCAAAGATTTTATTAAAGCATCTAAAAAACATAAAAGACAACGATGACTATTTAAAAAAGACAGAATTGATTTGGCTTGCATCTGTGTGTGGCGATGTTAACGCCGTGAATGATTATTTATTTGAAACAAAAAACAAAGAGTTGTTTACTTATATGAATGAAGTCTTGCAAGTCAATCAACCGTTTATAGTTTCCGTTTTAACTCAAGCAATTAAAGACAAGAGGGAACTATCAATAGTTTTTGATTTTCTAAGACATACCAAAGTTCTTGATTCAATTAACATAACAAAACAGATTGTTGGTTGGTTTGAAAAGGGTGACGAAATTGAACTGCGTTTTAAAGGTGAATTCTACGAATATCTAGCCGGAGCATTATCTAAATTTGTAAGCAAAGATAAAGAAACAGGTGAAACATTTATAAAGGCACTAACTATTTGGGAAAAGCGACTAGAAGAGAAACTAGACGATGAAGAGCTAGATAAACTTGCAAAATTCTTTTTCAGCCTTGGTTGTTATGTTGGGAATTTAACTTATCAACAAGAAGTGTTTTATGCTCTTATTGCTTCTATAGGACGACAGTTTAGAAAACTTCGTGCACCTCTTGAAGAGCTTGGTGTTGATATTAAATCGTTTTTAGAAATGTCTTTCTTTAAAGAAGACGGAAAAGTTTTCGACCCACTGGAACACCGCGAATATTCGTATTCAATATTAGAGCATGAATATTGTTGGCTATATTCTTTGGCGATACAAAAATATATCGCCAGAGACGATGAGGGAAAATTTAAAACCCAAAAAATAATTCTATACCCTCAACTTGCAGGAATCTATCTTCACTGTCAGGGTGGAGATGTTCTAGCCGAACACTACTACAAAGAATCGCTTGCATTAGAAATTGAAAACAACAGTTCTGGCGGAAATGTTCTAAATGCTCTAATTCATCAAGGATTGTGCACAATAAATCTGCAAAGAAACAATTTAGCGGAAGCAAAAGAACATTCAGACAAGGCGGTTGCAACAATCGAAAGAATGGATGAAAAACACCTAACCACCCGTGCACACTGGTATATGTTGAATGCAGAGGTCTACGCTCAAAACCTTAAAGACTATCCAACTGCAATAAAACAATATCTTAAAGCAAAGAATATCTACATTAAACTTGAAGAAAAAGACGAAGACAGTTTTGAGTCATACGCCGACCGTTTTGCAGAGTGCTGCAGATTTTTGGGGTGGTGCTATATTGAAACAAGAGAACCTCACAAGGCAATTGAGAACTTTGTTAAAGAAAAAAATATTTGCACAAAAGTTATAAATTCACCACTCGCAGATGTAAATATGAAAAACACATTTGCAAAATCTTTCATAAGAGTCAACGACATAATAATCACAATGCTAAGCACGGAAGAACCAGAAAGCATAAACGACATTTGTGAACTTTTGGAAGAATCTATGAAGCAGTGTATGTTGCTTACAGATAATGATGAACCAGGCGTTAATGAGTTTTGGATGAATCTTATAGACAAATTCGACGACGTGTCGAAATCCGCACACAAGGGTGGTGTTAAGGAAGCAATGCTTAGGCTGGGAAAAGGACTTGTTGAACTACACCAGAAAGCATTTAAATATTCCATCAATCTTGCAAAAACACATCCAGAGAAGTTTTTTCCAAAAAGCCTGCGAGATTCGCCAATGGAAGAAGACCTTGTTGATGCTGTAAAGAATTATTACACTCTGTTGTTTATTATGGCTAACAGATTGCTTTTCTACACTAAACACGATGCTGTTATGACAACACAAATAATACACGAAGCGCTGGAAACATATCTAAAACTTATTGAAACCACAGATGGCTTCATCGGAAAAGTTTTTGAAAAAGAGACGCGAATGATTCTAGCAAGAACAAAAAACGCCTAGGCGTTTTTTTGTTGGGTATTGACTGTGGAGAATATTCAAAGTATAATATTGTCAATGGAAATCAAAAGAACAGAACAGTATGAAAGCACCGATAAAAGTGCAATAGCAGAAGGTGCTGTTGAATGTCTGGAGTCGGGCCACACACATTGGGTTTTTCTTGTTGGCAGAGCTCATTTCAAAAATGGCAACAGAAACCCAAAAGAAGACGACTATTTCTATGAAAGTTCCGAAGAAGAAAATTTCGACGAAGCAAGGCTTATTCAAAAAATCTTCAGAGTATATGAAAGCAGAATTAAAGAATTTCAAAACAATGGCGAAAACAGATTGGAGTTAATATATTCTGGAAAAATTCAGGGAGTTAATTTCATTGTTAGTGCTATTATGGAACAAATTGCCTTGGCAAGAAGAGAGGTAGGCGATGCGTTCAAAATGGTGGATAAGGCAAGAGAAAAACAAGCAATGTGGGACAACAGACTTGCAGTTATTCAAGGACATGGAAAAATGCAGAAGAAAGTTCAACAACAAAACTTTCTAGATGGAATTAAATAGGAGAAAAAATGGCTAGAAGAAACGTAAACGAAGTAGACATGAACCTGCAAATCAAAAACAGGTTAAGTCTAAGAAAGGTTAGAAAAATTGCAACACCAGAAGACATTCAGCGTGCTGGTGGTCTTAGGCAACTTCAGAAGTTAATAAACGGGTTTCACACTCTTCCTATTTATGTAGAAAAAACTGTGTTCGACCAAAACGGCAGAACAACAACAGGAAAACATTTATATTGGAACTATGAAGAATATAAAAGAAGCCCATGGTGGGACTATATCAGAACAAAAGCGTATGTTAAGGCTTCAGCAGTTTTAGATTGTATTCCAGATTGCCAAAACAGACTTAAAGTAAAACTTGATGCAAACAAAAAGCCAATTCTAAAAGATGGAAGCAGACTGTTTGTGCGTTGCAGAAACGACATGACAATCAGAGGTCCATTTATTGGTCACCATTTAAACTATTTCACAATTGGTTGCGAAAGGGTTAGATTTGGTATTAAGTCTATGTTGGCAAAGATTGTTGGAATGAAAGACGACCTTATTGCCGTTTGTAACGAATGTCACGGAAGAGGTATTCACCACATGGAAATGCACAAAGAAATTCTTGTTCCACTCTTCGCCAGACAATCAACCACAACAAACTCCTCCCCAACAGCATAGACATCACAAAAAAAAGGCATTGCCTTTTTTTCGTGGTATAATTTAAGAAATAAACAAAGGAGGAATTTAAAATGTTCGGAGAAGGTTTTACTACAGAAGATGTGATGTGGGTTTTGCAAAACAACTTCGCAGTTTTAATTATGCTTGTGGTTTTTGGGTTAATGATAGCTGCGTCAATTCTCGGCAAAAAAATGCCTAACAAGAAACTTAGTTTAATTCTTGTTGGTGCTTCTGGTGGTGCGTCAGTTTTGACGTTTGTTCTGACGATGCTTTTTCAGGCAGCGTTGAGGTATAGGTTGGGAGGTGCAGTTTACACTCCCGATATGGCAACGTTTGATTTCTACTATGTCAATTGGTTTGTGACAATTCTAACAGCACTTGTTGTGATGTTGCCTTCACTAATATATCTAGCAAGCTCTCTAAGAAAGGTTGAGGTGGTTGAAGAAAACAATATCGCAATGCCAAAAGAGGTTAAAGTGATATTCTCAATGGTTGCATGGGCATGGCTTGCAATTATTACTCTAATGATATTCTTTGTTGCACGTGTGCTTGTTGATAAAGCTGCGCCATATGAAATTCCACTTATTTTCGTTCTTTTGGTTTCGGCAATTTTTATAGGTGTAAGAATAGGGTTCTGGGGACATGTTGTTAGGTTTATTGATGAGAAACTTGGCAGCATTTCTGGAAGAATTCAAGGTTCAGTCGACAATGCACTTGGTGTGACAAACACTGAAAGCAAAAACGAGTCTAAGGTTCATTGGGCAACATTCTGGAAAGAAATTTTCCTTTGCATCGGGTTCATCATAATGACAAATGGTATTGGTTATGCATGGGCAATCACATGGATTAGAAAATATGTATATGGCAACACATACATAAACGGAAAGCAACTTGTCTACACAGGAAAGGGAACAGACTATTTCATCAAGGTTCTAGTTTGGGGTCTTCTTTCTGGGGTGACAGCAGGAATTTATGGAGCATTCTTCGTTCCAGTGAGAATGCAAGAATATAAACTTTCTCACTTGCACTTTGTTGGACAAGAAGGTGTTGTGGGTGTGTTCCATGGAAAAGTTCTAGACACATTCATCAATCACTTACTTGCATTCTTCTTGATTGGAATCTTCTGGGGAATTCCGTTTGGCTATAATATGCTATATAGATACAAATGGCAAAATTGGGAGATTGGTGGAACAAGGTTCGAATACACCGGAACACCAAAAGCCGTGTTCAGCCGCATTGTGACGATTGTTATTCTTGGCATAATCACTCTAGACCTTTGGACACTGTTTGCCTTCATCGGCTCTCAACATAAATGGGAAATCGAGCGAGTTGTTGAAAAACAAGTTTAAAACAAAAAAGCCTTCGGGCTTTTTTTAATTATCTATTGAAATTCTGTATGTAATCATATATAATGCAAATATGAATAAGAAGCACCTTTATGTCGGATATGGCTCCAATATGAACGAAAACCTTATGGAAAGAAGAAGGCCTGGTTCTGTCGACAAAGGTGCTGTTTTAATTAAAAACTTTATGCTGACACTTCCACATTGGGCAGACATTGAAAACTGTTTTAACGAAGCAACTCCTGGAAGGCTTTGGGAAGTTAATGACGAACAATTGGCTGACCTTGATATTCAAGAGGGTGTGGACAAAAACGAATATATGCGTGCAACAGTTTCTGTTGTGGACAGTAAGGGCAACACACATTCTGCAATAGCATATGTTATGACAAAAGAGTTTAAAGCAATCAAAGTAGACGAGCTGCTTGTCAGCGAAGGTTATGTTGGAAGAATTATTGAAGGTTATAAACAAGTTGGGTTTTCTGAAGCAGACTGGCAACCATTTCCAAGCAGAGAAGAAGGCTATAGCAAAAAACTGCTAGCAAGGTTTGTTACACCAACAAAAAAAGAAATCTCAAAACAACTTAAACCTTCAATTTTTAGTTAAACCAACCACCATATGGGGTTTCAACTTTAGGTTTTGGAGGGTTTAGTTTCCATTCTGCAAGTGGGAGATATAGTTTAACACCATCCATCAGGGTGGTGTTGTTTTTTATTTCGCTTATAACATCTTCGTCAACACCTTTGCCAACTGTTCCATCAAAAACAACATAGCCATTTTTCTTATATAAATCCCATGCAGTGCCGCCGTTATCCATATAGTCGCCGTCAATACTCCTTTGCCCTTTTGCATATAGTGTCTCTTCAAAGAACTTAAGCCCATATGCTGCAATTCCAAAACCACGATAATCTTGTTGGTTTGATGTCTTGTCTGACTGATATACCCAAATTGTTGTAAGCCATGCTGTTTGATACATAGCGTTCCCAAAATGCATTCCGCCAACTTTGATTCTTTCTAAAGAATTATCTGCAGTTCTTTCTAGAGAATAGAACTCAATGTTGCCATCTTTATAGTCTCCGTTATATTCCAGAACAATTGCTTTACCTTTATTAAAAGCAACGCGGAACATATCCGCGTTTTCTGGAGTTATTTGAAATTCTTTCTTGATTGCTTTCATCACTTGTTCTGGTTTCATATAGATAGTTTACTACCATATTTTGGAAAAATCAAGACCCATATAAGTTGGAAACTTGCTATAATGAATTATGAAAGTTTATGTAGAAACAACGTCAGATAAAATAACAAAAAAAGTTAGAACACTAATGAAGAAACCCGTAATAAAATTAAACATATTCTATTCGGCTTTGCTGGTTCTTCTATATTGTGGTTTTTGGCTCGGCTGGTATTCAAACAGCATTGGCTTTGCTCTTGGTTTTGGAATAGCCGTTGTTGCCATTGCTGGAATTATCTTTTTGATTTTTGGAAGAAAAACACCCGTAACGATTATCTTCGGACTTTCAACCGGAATAGGGGTTGGGCTTACAATCAGTGCATTCTTTCTTCATTTCGACTTAGAGCCAAGCAGATTCTTTGGGCTGGTTCTTCTAATCTTTTTAGGAATCAAATGTCTGCAGGCTTTTGTTTGTGCTCATATTCCGTTTAAGAGAATATTCATCGTTTCGTTTATTGCACTCGAAATCACTGCAACAATTCTGGTTTGCGTGTTTGCTGATTTAGATTATGCTTTGATGTCTCAAATTGCGTTTGGGCTTGCGGTTGGAATATTCCTCTCGTTAGGACAAATTGGTTTCTTCTCAAGAAAGAACCCAGAAGACACCTGGAAGAACGCGGCAATGGGGCTTCTAATTGGCTATGCAATCATCTTCCTTATAGTTATATCAATTATATTCGAAGGCGGCGGGCTTGAAGGAATAGGTGATTTGAGCTCTGGTGGTCCCGATGTGTCGAAAAAGAAAAAGATTGAAGAACAAATAGTTCAAACAACAAAGTTTAAATAAAAAAACGCCGACTGGCGTTTTTGATTATACTAAATTCTTTCTATATTCGCTTGGTGTGATGCCTACAATCTCTTTGAAGTATGCTGCATATGTTCCGCTATAATCAACGCCGCACTCAGCAAAGGCTTCTGCAATGCTTAGTTCTTTCTTATGAAGCGTGTCTTTAATCTTTCTGATTTTAAGAAGTTTATAATAACTAAACGGTGTGTCGCTGCCTTGTTCTTTAAACAATCTTTGAATATGACGCTCGCTCACGCCAATATATTTTGCAATTCTTTCCAAATCAAATTCTTCTCTCCATGTTTCATGAATGAAGTTTTTTGCAAGAGTGAATTCTTCTTTTTCTTTTGGCATGCTATCGTGGAATATAATAACAATATAAGAGAGTTTGTGCTCACCATCAAAGATAGGATATCCCATAACAATTTGTGGTTTACTTCTTGTTGGCGTGATTCGACCAACTGGAACGATGATGTTTGTTCTGCTTGCAGCAAGACCGCTAAAAACGCGTTGCAAGAATTCTTGTAAATCAACATTGTCTGCAAAGAATGGGTCTTTAAAGATGTTGTATCTTCCAGCAATCTCCAAAGGGTTCTGAATATTCATTTTTTCGCATAGCGTGCGGTTGGCATAACACATAGAACCGTCTGGTGTGAAGACAATAACGTTATAACTAAACGAGTCAAAGAACTGACCAAACGTTTCCTTTGTTGTAAAATTTTTCCAAAAGTCTCCAACAATCTCGTGTGACTTTTTTTCTCCGATTTCGGCTTCAATAAGCCTAACTGTGCCTCTGATGTAATTTTCCATACCCAATTATAACACAAAAACACACAAAAAGTGAAAAAAACGACAGTTTCTTTACGATTTTTGATACACATTTAAAAGTGACATGTTATACTTATTCATAGTTCTACTGATAAGAGAATACATATAAACAGTATTCTACTAATAGGAGAGTGTATGAAAGACCATAAATTCCACCTGATGACGGACTCAACAAGCGACATTTCGCAAGCAGAAGCAAAGAAACTGGGAATCACAGTTTTGCCTCTTGGAATAAATTTTGGAACTGAGTCTTATATCGATGGCGTGACACTGACAACAAAGGAATTTTTCAAAAAACTTAGAAAGTGCACAGAGCTTCCAAAGACATCTCTAATAAGCGACGAAACAATTCGCGAAGGTGTTCTTAAAAACATCAACAAAACAGAAGTTGTTTTCATAACAATCTCTTCTGGAATGAGCGGAACATATGGCAATGCAATGCGTGTAAAGAAAGAACTTCCAGAAGCACAAGGCAAAAAGTTTCACATTGTAGACAGCGAAGTGACAACAATTTCGCTTGGTGCACTTGTTCTTGAAGCAATCAAGATGCGAGACAACGGCGCCACTGCAATGGAAGTGGTTAAAGAGATGGAAATTCTTAGACACAAAGTTGAAGTACTTGCTGTTATAGATACATTAAAATACCTAAAGATGGGCGGAAGAATTAAACCAACAAAATTCATCATCGGCAATCTTCTAAACATAAAACCAATTTGCTCTCTTCAAGACAAAGTGGTTGTGAATGTTGGAAAGGCGATGGGCTATGCAAAAGCAAGGCACGAAGTGCTCCGAATGATAGGCGAATATGAAATAGACACGAATAGAGTATTTCTAGCAGGGCACACAGACAACATTGAAAACGCAAACATACTTGCAAAAATGGCAAAAGAAAAATTTGGAATAAAGGAAGTTCAAATAAGGGACATTGGTGCAACGGTCGGAACACATATCGGACCAGATGCATCGGGACTTGTGTTCTTTAAGAAATAAGGAGAAAAATATGGAAAAAGCAAAATTTTATTTAATGACAGATTCAACAAGCGACATCTCACAAAAAGAAGCAAAGGAACTAGGTATCACAGTAATTCCTCTTGGAATCAACTTTGGAATGGAATCATATAAAGACGGTGTTGACCTTTCAACAAAAGAATTCTTTGACAAACTTGTGGTTTGTAAGGAACTTCCAAAAACATCTTTATTGAGTGACGAGCAAATCCACACAGAAGTGCTAAAACATATAGACAAAACAGAAGTTGTGATGATTACAATTTCATCTGCTCTAAGCGGAACACACGCAAACGCAGAACGCGTAAAGAGAGAACTTCCAGCAGCGCAAGGCAAAAAGTTTCATGTTATAGACAGCGAAACAGTGACAATCGCTCTAGGAGCATTGGTGTTTGAACTTGCAAAAATGAGAGACCTGGGCTACACAGCAGCAGAAGCTGTGGCAGAAGCAGAAAAACTTAGAGAAAAAGTTGTGGTTCTTGCAATTGTTGACAGTTTAAAATTCCTAAAAATGGGCGGAAGACTTAAGTCTTCAACGGCGATTATTGGCGGGCTTCTTGGAATTAAACCAATCATGTCGGTTAAAGACAAAATGCTTGCAAACATTGGAAAATCAATCG
>Ga0123352_10018595_pt1 | contig 11075 bp, 9 predicted proteins | sample TergutLab28metaG_FD_89700 | JGI IMG/M metagenome (GOLD analysis project Ga0123352, IMG submission 89700) | Labiotermes labralis P1 segment gut microbial communities from Petit-Saut dam, French Guiana - Lab288 P1 | ecosystem: Host-associated > Arthropoda: Insects > Digestive system > Gut ... | reverse complement strand
TCAGCTGTCGCCCGGCGGTTCTACCTGTTTAGTTTTGTTTGCTTATGCATTGTTTTTCCTATTTGGCGGTGATTACTGCACTGACACTGTGCCCTGTTTTTATCACAAACTAATAGTGTTTATGGTGCACTTCACTGTGCTCTGCTTTTAGGGTGCATTACACCAGCTCAAAAGGGGTTTTATTTTAACCTTCATACTAGTTCACTGTTGTCGAGCAGCTGGATCGCTTCGACATTAGCATGGTGGAGAAGCCTTTCTTCGTGCTTCTTAGTGAACTTTCCCATTTCAATCGTAACCATCTCCATTTGAAGGTCCCTATGAAGGTCGGCGTTTCTGATATACCAAGGTGCATCAACGATGTTCCTAATTAACTTGTTTTGAAATATCTTCATTTAGATGTCCGTTTTCGTTCCTTTGCTATTAAAATAACACCACTTCCTGTAATAATTATACTTTTTAAAAATTTTCTTATTACGGGCCTAGTTTCTATTTGGGGCGCAACAACCCAACCCTCAGGCTTAAGCCACCTCAATTTTTTTCAGATTACCCACAATTAGACACACCCGGTAGGACTTCTCTGAACGAGCTATAAGTTCGTCACGGAGGCCACTACCTGTACAACACATAATAAACACAACAGACGAAGATTCACGTCCTCAGCGGGATTCGAACTCGCGATCCCAGCAGTGGAGCGCAGCAGACCCATGCCCTAGACCGCACGGCCACTATGATCGGCACATGCCTAATTAGTGAAAAGTATTTAATCTCCGTAATTTCCGAGTTGTGGAAAGTTTAAAAAAATTTGTTATCGAAGCAAACGTAATTATACAACACGAATGCAAAGCACGATTTCATAGCATGAACATTCCGGTAATGAATCGGTGTATTTCTTAAGAAATGTAAATCTTTCTTATCGAGTCTGTGCGAATTTGGAATGACTTCACATTTTCCATTATGTATAAATAAAATTCTGTAACGGATATACGAGTAAATAGATCAGAGGTACTGGAATTTTTACCGAGAGATGCACTATCTGTCAGTCCATTAGGAGTGGCTCGCTCCGTATATGCATCTGTCTGCCTCTGCTCACATATCTCTGGAAACGTAACTTCGATACAAGTCACTGTTATTTTATAGAACCAAAAACTGAAATGATGCAAACTGTAGGCCTGTCGTTAACTTGGTTACCTAAATTTGCTGCGTTATAGACATGACATTTTTCAATAGTGTCCGTATCTAATTTAGCTTTCAATCAAAGTTTTAACCAAACTGCATAATGCTACTAGGAGATGTTGGTGTTAATTGGATTAGTGGTTCTAGTGTCAGTAAAGGTAAAGGTAAAGTTCACCCTAGAACAAGACACGAAGATCCATAGGGGGAGTAGATGTATAGCTATACTTTCCTTTAACCTTGGCGCTAGATGGGGTGGGTGGTTAACGCCACGCCCCGGCCGCTTTACCCGCAGGAAAGACCCGGGTAGCCCCAGAGGCCGGTATGGACGGGTGTGAAAAATATCGCCTCCCACCGGGATTCGATTCTCGGATCGTCCAGCCCCGTAGCGAGTCGCTGTGCCGACTAAGCTCTCACGGCCCAATACTTTGAAAACTCGGGAGAAAAGAAATGAGCGTAATTCCTGTAAGGTATTTCGATCTGTTGTGACTTAGTCGCACAAACAACGGTAGTCTTTGAAGTATTCAGCCCAGAAGAGTGAAGTATGGTGTATCGTGTTGAATTACATCAGTAAATCATTTCTGAGACATTTACTTGGAAATGGAATTCTAGACACTCCAGCATGTAGGTCACGAACCCCAGTACCTCTGTTTAGAAATATCTAGTAAATTCGTCTGTCCGGTATTCTGCCACATTTAACTCCTAGACTCTGCAGTGCGGTCTATTACTACGGCACAGTATTACATCTGCACACATTTACAGGAAGTGACACGTCAGACTGCCCCACTGAAATGCAATATTTGTATTCATAGCTCTGGCTTTCCCTTCGACAGAGAACAGCGGGTCTGTTTCAAACGGAGGATTCTTCCTATTTTCACAGTACAGTCAGTTCCCACTGAACACATGGACAAAGTCAATAGCCTTCATGGCGTAAATCTGGACCTTGAAAGTTGTTATACTTACAGCGAATTTCGCTGTTTCTTTCCCCCATCTTCTTTACAAACTTGGCTTGAAGAGATTATAGAATTGCCTACCACAGACTTTGCTCAGTTACATGACGCTAAATAATCCTGGTTTTCGGCAAGATCTGATATCAGCAATGAGAAAGCATTATTATACATTAACCCAAGTTCAAACGACTACATACTTAACAGTCTTGAAGATACTATTAAAATTTGCTCGCCACTCTTTAGATAATTTGTTTAAGAATACAGGTAAGGATATTGGCACATCAGATTTATTCTTTTTCATATTAACCCAGCCATCTGCCTTATAATAAATTATTTGTAAATTAAAAATTTAAAGACCATTTTTCGGCCTGTGATTATAACACAATAAGGCGAACGTTCATTTAACCCTTTGACGCCTAACGACCCATATAGGGGTCTAACGCACCGCTAACCTCTAAACGTTGCATTATATATATTTATTCAACAAATATAGGTACTGAATATTTTAAATATGGTGTATACTTTCCGTTTATTTCTCTTCAAAATGCAGTTTGTTTCATAATTCTAACATATTTGGTTCCTGTATTATTCACATTTTATATACAGGGTGTGCTAAAATTAAAAAAATAATTCCGGCGCCAAAAAGGGTAAATGAGGACCCTTTACAAGTGAGTCAGACTATCTTGTTAACACGCTAGAAACTGCAGACCCATCTGCATGCTGAATTAGAAAGGATATCAAATTCTAAAGTAACAGCCTAGTGATGTGTCCGAAAGTTCTGTAGGTTAATGCATTAAACGTACTGTCTGGAAGTGACTGTGAATTATCTGTTGATCTAGTTATAGTTCATTTAACGCCAGCGGTAGTGTTACAAGTCCAGCGGTAGTTTAGTTAAAATGCATACTAGCAGAACGGTATGTGAAAGAGGCGGTTGTTAGTTTTGGTACGCTGCGGAATTTCCTGGAGGAACTGAGAGCAATCACGAATAAAACTAACTTTTGTACCCGGCCTTATAGTGATTCTCCTTCATCAGACGGAATATCGGAGGGGGGGGGGGTTGGATACAACAGGGATGATACGTCAAATCGAAGTTACAGAAAGCAGACTCTCTCATTGTAGTCCAGTCGATTGTTGTTCCACTTTCTTCTTCTTCTTTCATTAGCACTTCCTCTTTCCATCTTTTCCTGGGTCTTCCCCTTCTTCTCGTCCCTTCCAGTTTTTCAGTGAAGATCTTTTTGGGCATTCTATCCTCCTCCATTCTCGCTAGTTGACCTAACCAACTTATCATTTGAAATTTATCCATTTTACTATATTTTGTTGTTCCACCAGAGCACACAAATTTACATCCTGCCCACTGCTTTGATATTCCCGAAAGAGTCGCATGGATAACGTTTTCTTGTCTTTCTTTAATCAAGCGTTGCCAAAATTCAAAGTCAGGTCGGTATCGCCTGGATTCAGGGTAGAAGCTGATTGGCTAAAATGCGTCGCACCACAAACGTTAAGTTACTCTGTTGGCCAGCCGATATCCAATCTGTCACACGATCTCCGCACACCTGCAATGGACGGCTTCAGTTTATATGTTTGCGAAACGACTAGCAGTTAACTTGAATCAAATACACCACGCAAGCGGTTAATTCCGCTTTGCAGGCTATGAAGTAATTATGTCCAACCGAACTCGGTTATAGCATTGTGAAAGGGACTGAATACTTTGTGTCGTTGTGAACCAGTGTTGTTCTAACCGAGGATAATATTTTTATGGTTAATAGTGAGGAGTTAAATGGTGCCACGGAATATCTGAATCTACACGCGAGATGTCGCGTAAAACAATGTCGTTATAACGGGGTTGGACTGTACCTGAATTCGCAGTTATATGATCAGCATTGCTGCTCCGTATTTGGTCTGCCTAGTTTTCATAATTGCTTGCGAAATGTGTTTCGTTACGAAACATTTTTGTGATTCTCTAACTCCCTTACAAAAATTCAGTTTTAGTGTCATGAAATAAGCCACGTCATTCTTCTGAAACTGCTGATAGCCTAGTGGTAATGATCTGCATCACGTGATTTGCCTGTCATTAGAAATTTCTATCTTTTGCCACAACTCGAATTTGCGTGTTCCGTACGATCCTCGCAATAAACAACGATTTCTCCCTTAACAGCGTTAACGGATTGATCTTCATAATAGAAACGGAATGTTTTCTCTATGAGGTTGGAAGTAAAGTTTTGTGTAACATGTAATTTATATGTACATTACTCCCCAGCTGAAATTGGTCATTTCGTGTCATTCCACATTTTGCACAATTTGTAAAAATCCTTTAAGTCATTCAAAAATTCCATCATTCTTTCATTGAGATTTTTGGTTCAGTTGGCATCGTATTCTGAAATGTGATGCCGTAGAGTTTGGTAGATTTGTGACGAAATTTTGGAGGAGGGTACTCTGAATATGGGAGATTTAGTTCCTCGTAAAAGTCTGTACACATCTACCAGGCTGTACGGTGTTATATTCCAAAACATCATTGTCTTCAGACACTACTATGAGAACGTCAGATCAAAGTACGTGGTATCTTCCTTGTTGTGCAGTATTGTAAATTCTAAATACGTCCATGAGCATTTTGTTCTCTCACACATATGAAGTTTTACCTTCTCCCTTCACAGAAGCACAACTTCTGTTTACTTGTGTACAAGGAAAGTTGCATATATAACTTTTAATAAACAACTTTTGTCTCCGTTTTGTCTGACATAAACGTGGGAGGAGGGTTTCACATTCTTTCTATTGGGAAAGAAGTTAGATGTTTTTCACTTCCATTTCAGTAAGTGGCAAGATTTTCTTTTGTGAATGCACAAAGAGTTCTTTCACTGTTTGAGTGGAATAATATCGAAGAACCGATAGGGTAAATAAGACCGAAGAAGAAACGCAGCCAACGCAAAGTGTCGGGGATTGAACACGGAAAATGTAGAGACGTGTTATACAACGTAATTAATGCAGTATCACGTGTACTACAATAATTTCGAATATAAAAACGACTTCGTATAGAAAACTCTATGCTTATATAGCAAAGACGTATTAAATGTTCGGTCAGGATCTGCAAATCTCAGAAATTGGTTTAATAATCTGAATTAAGGCATCACGATGTGTTTGTAATTCAATTAACGTTACACAGTGTCCGTCAGCACGATCTTTTTTTATTCTTAAGCAAGACTACACGTTTCGACTAAAAGTCATCTTCAGGCCGTTACGACATTTTCGTTACCAGTTGCTTTGCCCACTTTGGGACCCCATAGTGTTTACAATTGTGGAATACATCTAGTTAAAACTTTCTAAGAAGGTTTTGATTTTGTTTATAAAGTGTGTTATTTACGGATTGTGTCTAAACATTAAAATATTTAAAAATTCTTCCTTAACAGTGCGTTGATGATCACCGGATATTCAACTGTGAGTTCGTTCACGGTATGAGCCATAATACGACAATGGATTGGATTGGGCTGGCCCAGGATAGAGACAGGTGGTGGACGATTGTGAGTGCGGTAATGAACCTTCGGGTTCCATGAAATGCGAGGAATTTCTTGACTAGCTGCAAACCAGTTAGCTTCTCAAGAAGGACTCTGCACCATGGAGTAAGTATGTAAGCAGGTGTGGTCACTAAACACCTGAACAATGGCACAACCCTTACAATGTTACACGTCCCCTTAAATTCTTCCATCGTTTCTAATGTAATCATTTGAGAAAACTTCCTGTGTTAGTGGTGAAGGGCACTAAGTATGACGACTTCTATTATGAGATTTTTTTCCGGCCACAAATTCTAGACTTTGTACAGTTTTCTGGCAGTGGAGATTTGTTTGGAGATTCGTAAAATATAAGATGATTAGGAAAAACCTTAATAATTTTATTCGATCCTGGTCAAGTGATGTAAGAAGTGAAACGGATTACAAGACCACAGAAAGACCTGTTATTTGTTCATTTTAAACCATAACGCCTTAGATTGCTGTACTTCAGATTTTAATTATTATTAAATTAAATAGGTTACCATTCCGTCAACAATGTCAAAACATACCGGATGGCTAGCTTGGCAGATTACTTTGATAAATGACTGTGATTTCGATTCTAAAGTCGTTGAATCGAGAATATTCTGAGTCTCGTTAATATTTATTACATCGCCACAAATATTAATGGTTTAAATAAAATGCTAATCATTGCATTCCATTATTGCAGTAATATAGAATTGAAGCGACGCAAAAGAGGAAACATCGGTTTAATCAATTTGTCTTTTTCTAATATTTCTAGTCAAAAATGGATAAAATATAGGTCTAAATTAAATGTTTCATCAACACTGACGACTCATATAAACGAATCTGTAGCCCATTAACACCCCAAATAGTGAGGGCCAGAATTCTGTAACTTCTTTCAATAATGAATGATGTCATAATGCAGGAGAATGCAACCCAATTTTCTCTACCCTGATAAGTTCAATAAGGCGTAATTATTGCTTCTCACAACATTCTATTAAATTATAAAACTTCGACATGCAATAAAAACGTTTCTGTCACCGTCGTCTACAAAGGGTGTGAAACCTCTCATGCACATCTTTTCAATGTGGTACAAAAACCTAACTTTAACCCTTTCAACTCCGAGTTAAATCTCATCTGCCATTTGCTAATATTATTAGGAGCTCACCATATTCTCCACGTTAGCAGGATAAGGGTTAACGGTGATACTGTGTGTATTGAAACATAAGACATGGACCCCGGACAACTGCAATTTGGAAAAGTAGCGAGCACTACTCTGCCTGCTGTAACTAACCATGCAACCAACAACCAACCAACCAACCAACCAACCAACCAACCAACCAACCAACCATCCAACCAACCAACTAACCAACTGACTAAATAACCAACCAACCAACTGAAATGCATCAAACTAAGCTAACTGAATGATATACTAGCTAACTAACTAGCTAGCTAACTAACTAGATAGCTAACTAACCATGCAACCAACAACCAACGAGCCAACCATCCAACCAACCAACTAACCAACTGACAAAATAACTAACCAACTGAAATGCATCAAACTAAACTAACTGAATGATATACTAGATAACTAACTAATTAGCTAACAAACAAACTAAATAACTAGATAGCTAACTAACCATGCAACCAACAACCATCTAACCAACCAACTAACTAAATGACTAACCAATTAACTCACTAACTAATATGACCTAATCAGTCGTTATAATTAGGACGGTGTTCATTCTCTGAGAATTATGAAATAAATTGTTACATGTATAAAATTTAGACGAACTTTAGTCTTCAATAGTTAACCTTATAAAGCAGAGTGGTAAAAGCATATACCACCAGCTACAACACTCTGAAACTCTCTATTAAGCTCATGGATATTTTTCATGTGTTCCGTATGATGCTACAGCAAATTTCAGTTTCTTCCCTAAAGACTACTAACCACTATGTTGTTCTAACAGAGGTGATTGTGTTCCCTGTCTCGTAAATATGGAATTTGTATATATAATTTAGATGAACATTGGTCTTCCAAACTAGAAACTCTTACTGCTAAAACGCCGGTTTGATCACCAGCCAGCTATTTTGAAATTTGTTATAGACAATGTAGCACTGGGACTGGTTTAATTCTAGCAATTCCACACCAGTCTTTAAGTGTTAATTAATTAATAACCGTCATCTCAGATTGCTTAATCTTGATTCTGAAGTCACCAAGTCCAGTCTGCTTGGACTGCTTGACTCTAAAGATGAAGGCAAGACGATTCTTCTCCAGGTCTGATAGACGTTAGTCATCGACACGCCGTGATATAACTGGAGTCTTGAATCTTCAGTAACTCTGCTGTTGGAAAAATCTGTCTCGCAAAATATAACACGTTTCAGAAGGCCGTTACAGCAGTAAGACAGCGGGATTTTACTCGCGTGCGAAGGTTTCATTGCCACCCTTCAGATCCTGTGTACGTCAGAGCCATTTTCACTGGCCTCTTGGGTGCTTTACGTTGAAGTAAATATAAGTTATTAGGTGCGTTCGCAAAACTTCCAAAAGTGCAAATTTGTTCCGTCGTTCCGTTCCGTCCATATGTCTGTCAGTCTGTCCATATGGAACAACTCGGCTCCCAATGGACGAATATTCACGAAACTTGATTTTTGGGAATTTTTTCGATAATCTTTTTAGAAAATTCAAATTTGATAAATGCCTGACAAGAATAACGGGTACCTACATACAGACTTATGTAAATTTGTGATATCTTAATTTATTCTTAGTGAAAGGTAAAGCAGTCCCGTTACAGACCTGGAGTGCCCAGAGGGTTCCAGGAAGTTAACGTAGTTCTTAGTAGGATAAGAAATATTTCAGACTGAATTTATATTTCATATTCCAACACTAAGTTTTTTTCTCGAAAATCGTGCCGTTTGTGAGATAATGTGGAAAAATATTTTACAGCCGGGCAGGGCAAGTATGTCAATATAATAAGGCGCAGAAAAGATGCAAGAATACAGACACACTCGTGATATTAAATATTGATTGCTTTTCCATGGAAACAGTAATTACGCGAAAGCGCCTCAATGTTACATTATACCTGATTTTCATGCCTTGTATTCCCCCAGTTTCATTTAACTCAAAATAATTAGTGCTATGCACCTAATTTTGCTTTGAGAAATAACATAATCGAGGCAAGCGACTTCGTTTTAGGTATTTTCTAAATAATTGTTTTTTTTGGTACACATATCGTGTTAATTTGGATTTTTCTTTGCGTTGGTTGGTTTCATCAATTTTTTTTCTGTTCAGAGCAGTCTCTTGTTCGTGTTGTTAATTAACTGTTTTTTGTTGTTTTATGCTGAAATTAAAGCTTCTAATATAGATTTTGATAGCTTGTTAGCCACAACCACGGATTTAATTTTGTTGATTTATAAATTGCTGTCATTAGGCTTGACGGCCACAAGTACTTTGGATCCCGGAATAATAATTCTGTTTACCAGCAGTTCCGAACGTGTCGTAATGTCCCTTGTGTATGATTAATTTTTTTCCTTCATGAATGTGGAAGTGATGCTTACCAAACCCGCTGAGAAAATTTAAATGGGTAAATTTTCACGTTGTGTGCAGGCCATGATCTTGTTCCAGTAGACTTAGCCCTAAAATTGCTGTACCCGTACAAATGGCGCAGTACTTTTCAGTTGGAGGTAAAAAGGTAAAGGTAAAGCGGTCCCGTTACAGGCCAGGATTGGCCCAGAGGTTTCCAGGAAATTAAGGTTCCCAGATTTGATGACAACGGCACATGAAGGTGGTAAGGTTGTCACCCCTACACACCGGCCGCCTTTACCCCCAGGAAATGCCCCTGGTACTCATTTCTGTTAGAGGCTGAGTCGACCCCAGGGCCATAATGCGATCGGAAGGATTATGTCAATGAAAAATTCCAATGACACCATCTGGAATCGAACCAGCGACCTTCCGATTTTTAGCACAACACCTTAACCACTGTCAGGTGGAGGTGAGAACAACAATTAGACATAGTGGTCTACCCAGTTTTAATTCCTTAATTTTATTGTAAGGAGGAATTTTTTTGTATTTACGAATAAATACATTTCTAGAGCTCTTTGTGGAAGCCATTACGTTGTGTTTACTGTTAAACAAATGTGGTTTGTACATTTATAGGAAAGTGAAATTCTCCTTTCCTACGCCATTGAGGATCACAGGAGGTGTAGATGTACACAGACACACTTTAACGTCTACAGTAGATAATGATGGATTGTTAACTTAACGTCCTGTCCGCCTTACCCCCAGGAAACAACGCCGATACCCATTAAATAGGAAGCTGTGTGGGGGTCCAGGCATGGTTAAAATATTTGAAAAGAAAAAAAAAGTCTCTCTACCAGGATTCGAAACCCGGACCGTCCACTATGCGGTGTAGACTTTGTACTGAATACGTCGTTGCGAGTCCAAATAAATACTTTTTATAGTTGTTAAATAAAAATATATTTTATGCACCAAAATTAATAAAAATTTGTATTATCAAAAAATATATTTATTGCTCACACTTTCCTTTTTAGATCATTATGCTTCTTATACAGGGGTGCTTCCGAAACATCAACAACTACAGCAGTGCTGACCAACATGGCGGGACACGAAGAAAGAGTGTGCGGACCTGTGTCACATAATTTCAGAAATTCGATTTAAGACACACAATATAACAGGTCCACAGAACGTAATATGACAACTTTTCGAATAGAAAACATGTTTAAAAACTATAAATCATCACTTCTATTAGGAAGCACACACTAAAACAATGTTTCTTTATGTTTTAGCCAGTTTAGTGAGGCTTACTACATTGTCATTCAGCCGTAATTTTAGAGTACCTTATTGTTCGCGTATAACGGCGTACTAGTGAATTCAGTCTCCCACCCCTTTTATATATATGTATGTAAACAAAAGTTTACATACATATATCCAGGCCAACTTCCCCTACCCCCACCGCCACCTCCGTGGAACCTGAACATTCATTGAAGGGTTCGGATTATTTAACCTCTTGACTCTATTCTGAACAAGATAAATCCAGCCCACTTCATTGTGTATTATGCTTTTTCATTCAAATTATAGTGTGGTTGCTGTCTATGGAGTAAATTCCAACCAAGTTTTTTACCTATTTCTCTAATCCACGATACATTTACATATACTGCACATCACGTTTTCAGTGACTGTGGATGTTAGGATTGTCGAATATACATTTTGATTTCTTCTTTATTAATCCATCGTCCAATTACATTGTGCTTCTGGCACAAGTATAAGGTGATTCCTGAAAAATAAAAACCAACTAGATGCCACTTATTATTTTATTATACTTCTTATAGGCTCAACATGTTTCGGGCACTACTATGCCCATCATCAGGAGCTCGCGAGTATAATGTTGATTACCACATTGGTCGTTTCGTTCTTGGTTTGCTGTAGGTTGGAGGTTAG
>Ga0123352_10018594_pt1 | contig 11076 bp, 5 predicted proteins | sample TergutLab28metaG_FD_89700 | JGI IMG/M metagenome (GOLD analysis project Ga0123352, IMG submission 89700) | Labiotermes labralis P1 segment gut microbial communities from Petit-Saut dam, French Guiana - Lab288 P1 | ecosystem: Host-associated > Arthropoda: Insects > Digestive system > Gut ... | reverse complement strand
TCTATGACCCCATAAAGCTGTCTTCCATATAATCACTTCTATCCCGAGCCAAATCATGAATCCACCTAATAACGCTCTATGACCCCATAAAGCTGTCTTCCATATAATCACTTCTATCCCGAGCCAAATTATGAATCTCTCTAATAACGCTCTATGACCCCATAAAGCTGTCTTCCATATAATCACTTCTATCCCAAGCCAAACAATGCTGACTCAGAACAACATCCCACCAGCATGGGATTACAAACTCCATCAGAACCTGATACAGCGCCCGATCGTTCACCACGGAACGGCAGCTTTGTTCTACAGGAAACCTGAATGCACTGTGATATCCTATGAGGAATGCAGTGTTCAGAACAGCGATACAAAAAAGGCTGTGCATGAACTGTTAGTCCTTACAACGTTCCGAACTCTGAATATCAAAATAAACAGAACAACAACTCTGTCATTTTAATGCATGCAACATGCATCCTTCTATTGTTTTTTATTACAACCAACTAATGCACAAAAATATATCACAATATTGTCTCTTTATATAATGTAGAAACATGTAGGAATGAACTATATATACATTTGTGCATTAGTTGGCTGTAATAAAAACAACAATTCTGTCACTTATTTGGCATTTGTATGAAACGTGGCCTGCTTAGTCTGACACTTATCATCAGTCCCAGGTATCTGGAAAGCTGTCTGTAAAATTCTTGGGCCTGAGACAGATAAAATGAGAACCTGTGAATATTGAAATCCCAAAGGCGAAAATTATCCTGAGTCTATACATAAAGATTCAGTTCGTACCACATAGTGAACACGCTTCGTCTCGGCTATAAAAACCAGTCAATATATATGGAAATAATCGCTGTATTTTGAGTACTTGAATACATAAACACACCATGTGGGAAGAACGTAAATGTGGTAATACATAGGGTAAGCACTAGGCTGTAATGGTTATTAACCAGGGTACAGACAGACATAAAAATTATACAGGTCATCTATTACTGATACGACAGTGAAATTAATGTGCGTATGGAAAAGACATATAGCTACAACAAGAAGAACAGAAAATAAACAACTGAACGACGTAATTGTCTTTGGACAATGCCCACTCTAAAGACAGGATATATGAACGGATAACATTAATATGCAACACGGTGAAATGAATTCTGATATTGAAAAATGAATGGGATGCAGGGTGGCGTCTGGAATTTGAACATTCAGTTTGCCAAACCACATTGTCAGACACTTGGTTAATTACAGATTAGCAAGTGTAAACAGGTGTATTCAGTCTACAGGATATGTATTTTCAAATCAATCATGCTGTTAAAGTTTCTCTGTAGAGATTTAATAGCGACGGGACTCCTTCTTAATCTCCTCCGGTTCCCAGCTCCGCTGGATTACATGGATTTACTCTCTCTCTCTCTCTCTCTCTTCTGAAGACTGTCAAGATATTATCTCAAACAGGTCATGGCCATCCGTTCCAAATTTCTACATACTTGTCTTTAATTAAAATCCCGCTTCGTTCTAAACTTCATAACCACGCCAGCCGATACAGCGACGTTACATAACCTACAGAATAACCAAATTCAACATAAGCTTTCTCTACAAATTTATAAACCACATGAGAACTGATGTTCATTTATTTAAAATATAACTCTATTGTTGATATATCTAATCAAAGGTACAAATACTAGATGTACACAAACATAAATTACTTCGTTGACAAAGCTAATTAACAGTACACCGCATGAAGGCATAAATCACCTTATTCATTGTTAAATACATACACAGAATAATAGCTTCAAATATTAAGATCTGATTTATCACACCGCAGTGATAAGAGTGTGATTCGTTTGTGCAACAAATGAATTAACCCTTTAAACGCCGAGTTAAATCCCATCTGCCATTTGCTGGCATTATTAGGAGCTCACCATATTCTCCATGTTAGCAGGATAATGGTTAAAGGGTAACGCAGGGTAAGAGTCTAATATGCCTTGTAGATGGGGTATTTGTAATGTAACTAACTCCAAAGAAGCGCAGTCGATACTGAGAGCTAGCCAGTTCTCAGCCAGTCAAGAAATTCCCCACATTTTATGGAACCCGAAGGTTCATTACTGCCACATGTCCCTACCCTAAGCCAAATCAATCCACCCCATCCCTCCTCATCTCACTTCTTGAAGGTTTGTTTTAATATTATCCTTCCATCTAGGCCTAGGTCTTCCAGGTCGCCTCTTTCCCCCAGGTCCCCCCACCAAAATCCTGTATGCACCTCTTCTGTCTCCAACACGTGCCACATGCCCCAGCCATCTCATTCTTGAACTGATCAACCGAATATTTGGTGTTGGTAAGGAGTACTGATCATAAAGCTCCTCGTTATGTAGTCTTCTCCACTTCCCTGTTACCTCATCCATCTCATGCCCAAATTTATAATATATCTTAACCCCCCAAAAAAATATTATTTTCGAAGCCTTATGTCCACACCAGTCTTACATTAAAAACCACAATGTTGCATTCACCCAAAAGTAACAGTACAACACTCAGAAAACGGAGAAAGTTCGAAATCAAGAACTACAGAATAACAATGCCGAACTTTTAAATGTTGTTTGTAAAACACAGAATCCTCGAATAAGGTATGCATGAAACGGATAAAGCATCACAAAATCACAAACAGCAGCATTATTTATGATTAATAGGTTTATTATTTTATCTGACAACTATCAGTTGCCACTTCGTGCCGGATCCTTTATCGTATGAATGTAGGCCACTCAATCTTCCGCCTACTCGAGCTATGGAATTGCCAGAAAATAATTACGGGATAAAATAAGGGCCCTGTACTATTACACTACTGCATCTCCAGCGTTTGTGATCAAAACTGGCCTTTCCATCTATATTGCTTCCTCTATTGCTCTTTTGCGTACAGGCCACTGATAAAATCTAGTAGCAAATACGTACATTTCTCCCATTCTCTCCGCAAGACGGAACCAGTTCTTTTGGCAGTCAACTACTTCGCTAAGCATGTCAAATACGTAAATTAGTTTTTAATATGGCCAGTTCTCCTGCAGCCCGCCACGGCACTTAAGGAACGTCATTTCAGCTGCTTTGACTCCTTAACTCTGGCTCTATAGCTAAGTGTCCAACATACTGAACCACATAATAATGAGCATACAGCCGGTACTGTATCAAAGTGTAAGGCTTTACGCACAGCGTGTTTTCAAAGCCGCACTGAACACACTGTACATTTATGTATAATTACCATCTGTCCCATCACACAGTCTTTTTTTCTCTCACTGTTCTGTAACGACCATGTCAATAGCCCGCAGACGACAGTACAGTGACTACTGGATGATGAACTGGACAGGACGTGGGGGAAAGTGGTCATGGCTTAACCTGTCATATTATCTCCGTGTCTGGAGTAACTGAAGAAGACCGCGGATATCAAGATTATGGCTCGTGCAGGACGAGACTTCTCCGGTAAGAGTCAGAAACATTACAGCTGGATCCCACTTTCCCTACAGTCAGCACACTCACTGAAGAATTTGAAAGCAAGCAGGAGTCATACTTTGTTCTAAGGGCTCCCTGTTACGATACAGCCGTACAATAAAATATGATGTGAGTTCAGCCCTTTGAATACTGAAATTAATCTGCATGACATAAAGATTTAGTTCGTACCTCACAGAGAACACACTGTTTCCTTTAGGGAGACCAAGTCGGTCAAGGCCGCGTACGGAAAAAATCGCTGTTTATTGTAAGAATTATACCGAACACACAAATACACAGTGTGGGCAAAAAGCAGATTTTTTTTCCCCAGGCTTTAAATGGACAATTTATGGGTTATAGTGCACCTACGTTACTTTCAATATTTGCGAAGCGCATTTCGTTTATCGTATGCCCTGGACATGAGATGTGTACTTATGAAACACCAACTCAACCACTGATAGGCGGACCTCCACTGTTTCTCTTTTGCAACCAGAAGGTTCACCACTGTTTAAAAAAAAAACAGCGTTTGGATTCTACTCTTTGTAGGTATATTTTATGTCAACGACATTAAGTAAATCATAGCTAGGCGATGTCTTCTATCATTCTCACGCCGCTAATTCGAGTCACGCCCGAGGCTTAGCCGTGGGAGCTTTTCGTGTGTTCGTATTCGCTCATGCAAGCGATCCTACCAAACATCTCCACAAACTGTTTACTAACTCAGACAATAGACGGCTGTGGCCTGTGTAAGCAACCGAGAAGGAAGAGCTGTGATCAACATGCGAAGAGACACACTTCATGTTTCTTCCTGTAATACCCATTAAAGTAGTTAATTAATTACAATGTGTGGAAATGAAACCTACAGTATGGTCTGGACAGACAACTTTTATCTGACATATCCTGTTACGAAAGGCCCGGAAAAAAAAATGGTGCTTTATTGCCATTGCTTTTCAGCTTCCGTTAGAATATGCCATTAGGAAGGTCCAAGAGAAAACAGACACATCAGTTCCTCGCCCACGTTCAGTATGTAAATTTATTAGGCAGAAACATTAATACTAAAAAGAAGAACAAAGAAGTTTTATCAGTCACTAATAAGAAGGCTGATCTAGAAGGAAGTACTGAGAAAAATAAGCTGATATTCGTGTCACGTGCACAAAATGTAGGACAAATTCACAACATGAAGATAGCTCAGCTGAAACCGTGGCACACTTCAGATACGTAAACAAGACCCTAAGAAATCGAAATGTCATGCTTCAACAAATTACGAGCACAATGAATACAGAGAATTCCAGCTATCATTCGGTCCAGAATCTTGTGTCATACCGCTGGCTACCTACTGTACAGATGGGCGTCGTCTCGTGTTTTATATGAGCATGGAACTTTGTCTCTCGCCCTGAGAGAACACAGGGTGAGGATGCTCGAAAACAGGGTGAGGAGGAAGACATGGGGACCTCAGAGAAAGTAATAGGAGACTGTAGAATATTTGATGAGCTTTGAAATTCGTACTTCTAACCAAACGTTATTCAGATGATAAAATTGAGGGCAATGAGATGGGCGGAGCATGTGGAGCGCGCGATACAGAGGAGAAATGCATATACGTTTTGGTAGGGAAACCTGAAGGAAGGAGACCAACTGGAAGACCTAAACACAGATGGGAAGGTGATGTTAAAATGGATGTAAAAAAATATGATGGAATGAAGTGGACTGGATTGATCTGGTTGAGGACAGGACCAAGTGTCTGGGTATTGTGAACACGGCTAATGAACCATCGGGTCCCACAAAATGCGGGGAATTTCCTGAGTGACGGAGGAAATATTAGCTTCTCAAGAAGGACTATGCTCCATGGAGTAACTTTCTCATTCCGGAGACCTGTGGACACATTCAGGGTCCAGCCCGGAATGTAATAACAAATGTTGAGGCTAACAGCCACCACAGTCAACCAACGAACAATGCGCAGTGTAATCGCTCCGTAATACATAGATTTATAAAAACATCATATGAGCCCAAATGGCGCCTTAAAGCTCAGGTTCTCCAACCTTCTGCCACATTCGCTTAAGAACTCAAGCAGTATTCAGGCTGTAAGACCAAAATTCCTTTTAAATTTCGAATGTTAACGATTCGTGCTACAGATCCCACCAATCTCTTTTGCACTGACGCATCTTAATATTGGTAAGTGTACGAATTACGAAGGGCTTCGTTTTACGATTTCCTCCAGTCCTTAACTACTTCGTAGGTTTTAGGCCCAAATATCATTCTGAGTTCCACCTTATTCTTAAATTATTCAATCTCTGCTTCTTCCTGCACACTGTTACACAAGACCAGTGCGTAACGTATAATAATAATAATAATAATTTTCCAACGACATGCAACACAAAGAAGTCTATTTATTATTCTGCAAGTTTGCTGTACATGTTTCGGGTGTCAACCACACCCATCATCAGTAGTACACAAAACTGTAACTACAGACTCCGGTACAGGTCATATTTTTTGTGCAGCTACTTCCCTCCAACGTGGCCAACTTGGCCTCGTTGGAGGGAGTACCGGAGGCTGTAGTTGCAGTTTTGTGTACTCCTGATGATGGGTGTGGTTGACACCCGAAACACCTAGAGTGAACTTGCAGAATAACAAATAGACTGTTTTGTGTTGCATCTCGTTGGACAATTATTAATATAGATCAGCGATGCACGCAACTATAAACATACAGTGCTTAACGCACTGAAGACTGAAATAATTGTACCTTACGTATAAAAATTCAGTTCGTACCCTACAGAGAACACAGTCCGCCTCCATTAGAAAGATTAAAGTGTGAATGCTGCATAGCGAAACAATGGCTCTTTACTGTAAGAATTATACGAAAACATAAAATGTGAGGGAAAAATTCAGAACGTTGCACGTGGTGGTAATTATACTAACCACTAGGCTTAGAGGTTTAATAATAAGGCATAGTCCTATAATCTGCAGGCGTAATCAAAACCTCCACATACATTAGTTAATTCAGTTTGCAATCGTTCGATTTTCTCTGTATTTAGTAAGACAGTGAAAATTAATAAAAGGTCGTTATTGCACGGTAAAGGTAAAGCTGTCCCTGTGCACGACATGACGATGTATTCTTAGGTGGAAAGACCTCCGTATTCCTGGGGAAAAGCCACCGATACCCAATGAATAAGACATTGGATGGGTTCGGGGGCCTTTATCTACTACGCCTCCGAGAAAATATAAATGAATTCGAAAGACAAAGCTGTTCTAACCGGAAGAAAAAGTATAAAATATTTTCATGGACAAGAATGGCCGCTGAGTGCTGCTAAGGACGGATTTGCTCCCGCATTGGTTGAATGGTAACTTAATATTAATTTTAACGTAATTCCATTACATAAGGCGAGCCACGGTGTAGTCTTACACACAGCAGGAATTTCGGTGTTATGCGCTGAACTTCAAGACATAATGGAGTTCTGTAGTAAAGTCTCGTCTTTTTTTTGTTAAGTCTTGTGCAGGCAGTCAGAGATGCTGGCACGATACATAGGCCTTACAGCGCGTGTTAATTGGTGAGGAATCCATCCATGGAGGGAGGGAACGGCATATCTGGGAGAAGTCGTACTGTACACACGCAAGAGCGGAGATCGCAGTGTAGTGCACGTCTTGTGCTTCAGCACTGCGCCTTCCTATCCGGAGTAACCTGATTTCGAATCTCATCCTACAGACCCGCTAGACAATTTTCGTAGGTTTTTTAGTCTCCGCGATTGGATCTTAAAGAAGTCGGTTGGGAAAGTGTGGACTGGATTGATCTGGCACAGCCAGGGAAAAGTGGCGGGTTGTTATGAATGCGGTATTGAACCTTCGGGTTCCATAAAATGCGGAGAGTCTTCAGGCGCTTTCGCAAAGTTGTGAAAAGCGACCATTAACTTCGTCGTGTCTATCTGTCCGTCACTCCGCATGGAACAACTCGACTCCCACTTGACAGATTTTCAATTAATTTACATTTGAATATTTTTCGAAAATCTGTCGAGAAAATTCAAGTTTCATTAAAATCTGATACGAATAACGCGTACTTTACATGAAGACCGATGTACGTTTTTATCATGACTCACTCAGTTTTTCAAAGAATAAGAAATGTTTCAGATGAAACTCGTAGAGAAAATCAAAGCAAACATTTTAAGTTCAGCAACTTGTTTTTTAAATCGTGACGTTTACGAGATAATGTGGTAAAATACTGGAGAGCCGAAGAGGCCACAGATGACAATATGGCGCATGTGCGCTGGATAAATAAGCCCCCCCCCACACACACATACACACAGAATATGTAATACTTATTGCTTTTCCTCTGCAACATTGGCTGCACGAACGCGCCTCACTGTTACGTTATACGTACATTGCCAATCTTGTTTCGACTAGCTGAGATGCAGTCAGCTTCTTCAGAAGGACTCTGCTCCATGCAAGTAGTTAGTTTTCCGACAACGCTCTCAGTACCATAAAATCCCTTTACTTCACGTCCTAAATCCAATCCATCACTCTAACTCGCCAGTTATTCAAAACTACGACGCCTTTTAATATTACCCGGATTATAAACCAACAAAAGAGGCAATCTTCAACTAAACGTAATATTAAGGCGCATTCGTGTAACCATGGTTGCAATGAAAAAACAATAAGCATTACATATTTTGAGTGTGTGTTTGTAGCCTTATGTATTCAGCATGCAAAGCGCATGGGCCGTATCGCCATCTGTTGCCTCTCTATCTCTACCATATTTTTTACATATTTTCTCATAAACGGCACGACATTCGTGGAAATTTACTGAAATTACATAAAATATGTGTTTGGATCTTGTCTACAAGTTTTATATGAAATATTTCTCATTCTAACAAGAATTTAGCGAGATACTGTAATAAATGTCCTTAGGTCATCACTTTCGGTGCCCGTTATTCTTGTCTGATTTCGATGAAACTTGAATTTTCTCGACAGACATTAGTCGCATTTGGCAATTTTACGAACGGGCCTAAAAACAGTAAAGTGACGTCAATGTTGACCTCTGTGTGGTATAATATCAAGTCTACTTTTCACGAAGTTCAAACCTAATTTTATAAATAATACCAGAAATATTTCGTCTCACTAAAAAATTTTTGCGCAACCCATAACGTAGATCTTTGTAAGATCTACGCCTCTCGTTTCGGTCGATTATCGATACAACTTATGTTTAACGATATCTAACAGTCGGAGTGGTATCTTCGTAATTTTGAAAAAAAAAAATTAACGTAAACATCAGATTTGTCTATGCCCGGTGGTTTAATGCACTGCAAAATAATCAAATTCCCTACACGCATCGTACAGTGAGCAACCTTCTACTTGCAGAATTTCGAGGCATAATTTTTATCTGAACGGTATATAAAAATGCATTTCCAACGCCATAGTACCACACTGCGTCCACACTGAAAAGAAGAGGTAGCTAATGTTGTTTGGAGGAGAAATATCTGTTTATTTTCACAATTACATTAAACATACAAATACAGTCTATGAGAGGAAAAAAACGTAAGGGATTTCTATATAACCAATGATATTGTGTTGAGATATAGAATTAAGTGTGCAAATTCCTAGCTTAAGTCTGTCATAACATGCCATGCAGTGACGCCTCTGAGAACCTGTTTTGAGATAATCCACGTGCTATGCCTCGTACTGCAGCAGAAATTATCCTTATCGCTAACTTTATAAGCTCTTATTTCCGTGCAAACATTTCTTTGGAATCCACAACACACTTGTTTATTTCTTCTTAACGTGTGTGCCTGAATCAGCATTATTTGTCCCACAAACACAGAAGTTCATCATTTACAGAACAATTAGAGACTACGTGGAAAATATTTTGCATAAACCACGATACGAAATGCTAATGACTGTTCTTTGGCTAAAGTGATGTGAGCGCGTGGATTGGATTAAAATGTCTCAGGTTATGATCCAGTGGTGGGCTGATGTGAACACACTGACGTGCAGGACCTTTTTATTCATTCAAAGGTAGTACAATATCCGTTCCTCGCCCAATGAATGTGCGAACGTACCTTACCGATTCCACAAGTCGTTAGGATAAAATTTAATTAATCACAAAGTATAGCAACAAAGAAGAAAAGAAAATTCCAAGTAACAGGCCTAGGTATCTACTATTCACATTCTATCTTGTGTATCAGAGTCGTGTTCAGTGCTGAATTTCCTATTATTCTGGAGTGCCGAAATGTTCAAGTAAGATCTACAAGATCTACAACACGTCTACGTAGACTTGGATTCATCAATTTATTGCGTAACCATATTAACCATATCCTGTTAACAAGAAACTACATTCTTCGGCGACAAACATGAAGCTTTATGTAACTACACACTCAGAATAACAGTACAATATTTGATCTTTCTATCTTTTATATTTATCTCTGTATTTAACCAACTTGATGCACAAAATTTGTTTCACAGTAAGTTTTATTGCAAGCCTCTACATGTTTCGAGCACATATGCTCATCATCAGGAGGTCAAAATTGCATTACACAGCCTCTGGTATCATCACACCTATAGGTGTGATGTTAATGCAATTTTGACCTCCTGATGATGAGCACATTTGCTCGAAACATGTAGAGGCATGCACTAAAACTTAGTGTGAAACAAATTTTGTGCATCAAGTTGGTTAATTACTGAGATAAATATATTGAGTTGCACGGTCAGCAAAACGTCAAAAATATATTTTATATGTTACATAAAGCGCCATCATAACCCCCTTTGGCCGAAAACTGTATCTTCCTGTTAACCGAAAGTTGTCACGCAAATAATATGGATGTTAATTGCGGTAGTTGTAGCCATTAATTGTTAAAATACACGACGGGACGCCGTTTATTAAAACACTTGTTCGATTTATGTTTCCGACACGCACTCAAATTCTTCGCACTAAATAGCCCCAGGCACATCTATTTGCTGTTACGACTCACTGCACGTGTCGGTAAGAACTTGATCCAACTGAACATCCTATAGTGACCGTCACTGTTTCAAACAAGGCCACACACACGCAATTTCTTACAGCTTTCTCCGCCACGATGATGCAGCTACTAACACCCACTGTGTTACCAACTCTTCACATCATCTGTACACCGTAGATTCAAATCTTCTGGAAATTTACGCCGTTGTGACTGGTTAAACAGTTACCGACGTTTCGACAGTTCGTAGTGACGTCATCTTCAGCGTCAAGTAGTCCAAGGAGATGACAGCACTTACATTCGCAAAAAACGTCGGCAGGTGTTGTCAGGTCAACACGGTGCGGTGTCTCAGAAGGCCTGAACCTTTAGCAAATCCGCTGTGAGAGCAGCAAATCTCTTACATCTATCTCGTCTACGGTTTTGATAAAGACACCAAATGCAGTCATTAACCTTTAGACGCCTAACGTCAACTATAGTGGTCGTACCGCACCGCTAAACACTAAAGTTGCATTTTATGTATTTATTCAACAAATATAGGTACTGAATATTTTAAACATGGTATATACTCTGTTTTTTCTCCTCAAAATGCAGTTTGTTTCATAATTCTAACGTATTTGGTTCCTGTATTATTCACATTTTATATACAGGGTGTGCTAAAATTAAAAAAATAATT
>Ga0123352_10018592_pt1 | contig 11076 bp, 4 predicted proteins | sample TergutLab28metaG_FD_89700 | JGI IMG/M metagenome (GOLD analysis project Ga0123352, IMG submission 89700) | Labiotermes labralis P1 segment gut microbial communities from Petit-Saut dam, French Guiana - Lab288 P1 | ecosystem: Host-associated > Arthropoda: Insects > Digestive system > Gut ... | reverse complement strand
TTTGGGATCCCAAAATGTGCACTATTACTTAATGTACCTTAAATATGGTTCAATGATTAGCCCGATGATGACTGAGTCGAAACATGTCGCTACATGTATAATTGATAGAATATAGTTGTGTTTAGACTGGAATATATTTTAAATAAAATACGTAAAAACACATTTTTACGTTTTGTTGACTGTGCATCCGAATACAATGATAGTCTTTTTTTTACCAACTTGATGCACAAATTTGGTGCTGTGGCAGCATGTCTTGTTAACACACGACATGCTGCCACAGCACCAAATTAGTATAACACTGAGTGTTTTAAACTGTAACTTTAGCAAGGAACAAAGTATGCTCCCTGAGGATGATCTATGATCGAAACACGTAGGAGCGTTTTAAGTGTCTTAATGTAAATTTTAGATTATTAAAGACTATATATGTGCATCTGTTGGTGTGTTACTTAAATAAATTGTTTCTGATATCGTGTGTTGGCGATCGCTCGCAGCTTCTCGCTACACCGCTCTCTGCCTTGAAATTTCCGTTGTGCGTATTACGGCAAATTTATTTGGTTACGGCTATACGGACGTATTGTAAGCTGCGGACAGAAAAATGATCACGTTTAACTTATTTTTTATTTTTCCTTCTGTTGCATTCATTCTCTGGAATTATGAAGTAAGTAGTAATGCTGCCTTGCAAAACCTGGACAATGCAGCGTGTTTCGCCAGATCCTCACATCGGTGTCAAAAATACAGATATAGCTGCTGCTCGTGGTCGACTCAACTGCAATTCTTACACAAGGAGAGCGCGGTCACTGCAAAACCAGAATGTATATTTGGGAAAATAACGTGTAGCAAGATTATAAATATCGACTGGTTGATACGCGAACAAGAGCCGTCATTGGTGCTAAGTATGCTATAATTTCATGACAAATTGGCATAGAAAAGCACGCGCACAAAAAAAAACCTGATGCACTAAAAATTATGTGATAATATTAAATGCATTTTTGTACAAGCAACTATCCAGTCTGAAAATAAACATTATTTTTATAGGACTGGCTACGTCCTCATTAATGTTTTTGATGTTAGACTAAAAATTATATTAATAAGTCTGTTAGAGCCAATATGCGAATATTATTACACTCTAATGGCATGTTAAGTGATGTGCAGAATGTAGTAGTAGTCTTCACGGTAACATTGAGCAGTACCCAGAAGGTGTGATGGGCTACAGAGAGAGAACAATTTGACGAAGTGGTATCTCACATGTCCCTTGCACTATAGCACTATGAACATGGCTTACAAACAACATTCCTCAAACTACTGCAATCAATTTGGGACCGCGGTGGCACAGTGGTTAAGGTGCTGTGCTACCAATCGGAAGGTCGCTGGTTCCATCCCAGCTCGTGTCATTGGAATTTTTCATCCATATAAAATCCTTCCGATCGCACTATGTCCCTGGGGTCGACTCAGCCTCCAATAGAAATGAGTACCAGGAGCATTTCCTGGGGGCAAAGCCGGCCATCCTGTGTCGTTGTTATGAAATATGAGAACCTTAACTTCCTGGGACCCTCTGGGCCACTCCAGGCCTGTAACGGGACTGCTTTACTTTTTTTTACTGCAATCAATTTAAAATAATAAATCTTACGTAAATGAACGTTGTAATATTGCTAACGATAAAATGCTAAAACCTTATATAAACATACCGATTAATGTCAAGCGGTGCAACTAAAACTTGTTTCATCAATTATACAAGGGTACGTATTTTGTGGGCTACTTTAGAACCCCGTGACTACAGCACTCACTGTGATAAAAACCAATATTTGCGGGAAACAGTATACAGATATTTCATTATTAAAGATTTAATACAGAATAGATCTAACGAAAATAATGCATAAGGAGTGTCTTCTAGCTGTGTCTGAACGTACCCATTAATTAAACGAATTACTCTTCTGGTAATGTCTGTGCTATTCTGCACAACTTTCAGTCTACATGCACCAGTACCCAGTACTGTAGCAAAGCACTGTTATTGTTTGAAATGCATGACGATGGTGCACGGTGACGTCCAGGTTCGTAGTATGCATCATAGAGCAGTGTTTCTCAACCTTTGTGAGACCGCGGCACGGTAAATTCTTTTTTCATAAGACGAGGGCCCGGCCCCAACAGATTTATTCGTCAGTATCTTTCCAATTTTTTTTAAGTTCATACATTAAACTAACATAAGTATTAATAATTAATTATGGCATAATCGTAAAACGAGTATTACTACACTTATGTGTACGGTGTGGCATGTTGACAAATATAAAATTACATTTAAATTAGCTATCAATTCCAGGAGGATCTATCGCGGCTCGGTATAATTGATGCCAGGGCCCGGTACCGGGCCGCGGCCCGGCGGTAGAGAGACACTGCCATAGATTAGGAATATGAAATAACACAACAACAAAAATACTTGAAAATTCCTTGTGATTTGCAGTCTGTGCACATGTTTGTAAATTTCGTTGGATAGTCTATTTTTGTGCATGTTCTCATTCGGGTGTTTGTTAATTATTATTATCGTAATAATTTTGTTTTACTGAAGTGCATTCTGTAATTAATTACGTAAGTAAGACATCAACTGCATGAATTTCTGCGTTATAATTAAGGACAGTCAACTCTTAATCATCAGAAGACTTAATATAAAAACCTCCATTCAGCGCTCAACCTGACTGACTAACTAACTAACTAGTTCCGTAACTCCATACAGTGTAGTCCGTTCCGAGAAGCTGACAGTTCCTCAGCTACTCAAGAAATGACACGAAATTTACGAAACTCGAAGGCTCATTACCGTGTTTACAACAGCCCGCCACTTGTGTCTGTTCTGAACCAGATAAACTCAGTCCATCTCTTCTCATCTCATGTCTCTAATATTCATTTTAATATTATCCTCCAATTTAAGCTCTAATGTTCATTTTAATATTATCCTCCAATTTAAGCTCCGTTTTTCCAAGTAGTCTCTTTCCCTCAGGTTTACTCACAAAACGCTTGTATGCATTTTTTCGCCCCCCCCCTTCCCCCCCCCCTGTGTGCCCCACTTCCTGACCATCTCACACTCCTGTTTTATGTTCACCCTTATACTGAGTGATGATGGGTAAAAATCACGAGGCTCCTCATTATGCATTTTTTACAGCCTCCTGTTATTTCCTCCCTCCTAGACAGAAGTATGTTCCTCAGCTCCCAATTCTCGAAACTCCTCAGCACACCTTCTTCCCTTAAGTAGCATTCGTACTATTATTTACAATCTAAAATCAAAATTGAATGGTCAGGCAATACCAGAACCTAACATTACGACATATTGTGCATCTTTATCCATAAGTACAGACATTTCTTCATTTAATGGTAGGTTACATGGTTTCCACCGATGAAGTAAGCAGAACCACCTTTCAAAACACTATATTTCATTAACTGGTGTACGCATCAGTTTAATAACACGTCTTTGTCACAGACGTTTGGACTTTTGTGGGTTGTTTGACCGTGCACCTACATCATAAATAAAGTGAAATGCCAACTTGATGCAACAATGTAATTTATTGAAGTTTCTTTAGCTCGACATATTTCGGGCGCATACGCCCATCATCAGGAGCATTAGATGTTAAGTTGCAGCACATGGTTTTCTGTACCCAGTTTGTAGTTGGGTGGTGGTCCTGAGAGCCGCTGCGTGGGTCGTGTGTACAGTGCGGATGGTACCGTGCGACTCGCACGGTACCATCCGCACTGTACACACGACCTACGCAACGGCTACATCTCTGTAGGCAGCTCTACATGTTTCGAGTGTTGACACCCATCATCAGGAGCTCGTACAACTGTAAATACAGCTTCTGGTATTGATTAACCGGATGTACTATCATCCGCTCTCGTTGTTGAGTTGGAACTGCAGTTCTAACTCAACAACGAGAGCGGATGGTAGTAGACCCGGTTAATCAATACCAGAAGCTGTATTTACAGTTGTACGAGCTCCTGATGATGGGTGTCAACACTCGAAACATGTAGAGCTGCCTACAGAAATGTAATAAAACTAAATAAGTCGCATCTTGTTGGAAAATTATTAAATCAAATTGTATTTCCCACGTTCTATATCATTTCTAACCGATTTCAATTGATATTAATCCTTTACAGACGAAGTGAAGTCTTCTTCATTTAAAGACCCAGTTCGCGCCGCCGCGCAGCAAACACTTTTCATCTCGGTTATAAAAGCCACTCAGTTTATGCTATATGGGGCACAAGTCGCTGTTTGTTCTCAGATAAATACCGAACACATAATACAGTGCGGGCAGAATGTATAATTCTTAAGTGTGAAACCAGTTGGCGCACGTAACCAGTAGGCTTTAAGAGATTAAGTAAATTATATAACGTACGTTGAGGTTTCATTTCCTTTAAATGTTTTAGACAAACGAAACTGGCTCTCTAGCACGTCCTCGTGCAGCAACGAAATTAATCACGAATTTTCCCGCTTCCAGTGTAACCAATATTGTAAGGCCCAATGCTTCAGAAAGTTGTGATAGCGATGCAGATAGGAGTACCAATTTGTTTTTAAAAGGAATAAGATTTCCTGGCAGGATACCTTTACTTTGTACAACCCTAGCCACACCCTTTATGTTAAATACTTTATATATTTTGTATTTATTATGTAATTTTAGTGGCCACCCTGTTGTTAATGTTCCTAATAAATAAATTACTACCACTACTGCTGCTACTACTACTACTACTACCACCATCACCGCCACTACCATTACTACAACAACGTAGAAATTATAGTGTATTAAAATTTTGCAAAAAAGTGACGTTATCATAATTACAAGCCAATTTATGAATATAAAATAAATACACCGTGAAAATTAAGTAAAGTTATAATGGGAATTTCAACCTGGACTTTGTAAGCTACACTGCATTCTGACAGGTTAAGAATATCTGTCCCGGCGCCTGTTATATCTATAGTTTAATACAATGACAGTACTTCAGAACTGTACTAGTTGAATGTGTCTATTCATGTGCTGTATTAACTGTTTAAGCAAAAAAAAAATATTCGAATAAAGTAGAATAATTCACTGTTAGTCGTTTAAAAATGTTTTATCGGTCAGATATGCTGGCGTACAATGATGGTTATACACTGGCAGAAGAAAGAACACACTTATCATAATGTATGAAGAGGCTTACTGCCCACTTCTTAACCTTAGTGTGTTTTGGTATCGAAAATGCTATGAGTTGCAGATTGTGATTGTGTACTTTATCAACATTTCTCTATCTTATCTATACAAACTTATACATTTATTTGCTGCAAGCATTAACTTCTAGTTCTTTAAGCCAAGAAATTTATCCTGTCTTGTCATATTTGCGTGTAAGTTTTGTTTACATCATCACACTTTATACAATCATGTTTCACTTTAATGATTGGACAGGTCATATAAAAACAAGAGCTTAGCATGGATACTGCGGAAAAGGAAGATTATACAGGACATATCCGTAAGTCAGTTAACCTTATTTTCGTTGTACATTTTACGAACCGTTTAACTGACTTATGGCCACCCTATATTTAAGACGTCAGAAAACTTGTAGTTAACAGTATACATCAATATATATATATATATATATATATATATATATATTATTTCCTTACGTATAAACTATCGCCAAATAAAATTCGTGAAATATTCCTGAGGGACGTAGTTTCTTTTAGAAAGAGAGAAATATTTACTTCTGTACGTCTTAATGCACATAGACTTGCTATTTCATACAAACTGACAATGAAATGTTATGTCACTACTAACTAGGCCATATACGCTTGTGAGAAAATGATAATGATACCGACATAACGCATACATCAAAAGTGAACACTCAAATGTTAATATGTAATTTCCTGAAAGTTTTCACATTATTCGTCATTCTTCGACAAACAGTCAGTTACTCGAATTATTACATTCCATAATCTAACAAACTTTACCACACGCAGTTGTAACATACAATTGCCTAAAATATTACAATAAGACACAACATAACTATTTGTGTCAAGCGCCTGTTAGACATCTTTGCATTGTTCGTCTAATTAGGTTGAACAAAATGTCGAATGCTTCATTATGATCCTAACATAAAAATCATCATTTAACCATGTATATTTGCCACTAAGTGTACGTATTTGGAATCACACGTATCTCATTCTTCTCGACTGACGTCTGTGGCCTGATTGTGCAGTCAATACGTGTAGAGCTGTGTGTGGTGCCAATGAATTGCAAGGAACACTGGTCTTGCTTGCTTGCAATGTCTACGCAAGTACTCCTATTTGCTTAATGGCCTGATCGTGTATAGATACAGACACCGTCCGACCCTCACAATTTATCGTCCATACTTTTGCGCACGAAGTTACCACAAGAAAAAATGTAAGGAGCAACACAGATTATCTGCAGTTAGCAGAAGACTTAAATAAAGTACTTACTCTTACCCAGAATAAATTACGTATTTTAACGTTGCTGTAGGTTGTCAATCGGTTTCAAAGTACGTACGTTTTATTTTAAAAATCTACTAATCTTGTACAGGTCGTTTTAGCGCAGGGCACTTCATAATTAGGCACACTGTAATCAACAGATAGCTAAAGTAATTAACACACATATATGTCTCCAGTGCCGATGCCAGTGGCCGGGCGGTCTAAGGCGTGGGTCTGCGGCTGCTCGCTTGCTAGGATTGTAGGTTCGAATACCGCTGGCGACATGGATGTCTGTATGTCGTGAATGTTCTTTGTTGTCAGGTAGAGCACTCTGCGTCGGGCTGATCACTCGTCCAGAGGAGTCCTACCGAGTGTGGTGCGTCTAAGTGTGATCATGATTCCTCGATAATAAGGAAGCCTTGCCCCACTAGAGTTGTTGCGCCATGGTAAAAAAAAAATCTACAATATGCTTTCTTAATTAGGCGGTATTCTGAATTTGACCTATCAAGTAGACTATCTTAGAATGAATATTCTATTGGCATTTGTGTTAGGACTATATGCCTATAAATTCTGAGATAGTCTTCACTGAATTACTGATGTCTTTCTTAACTAGTCATACGTACTGGTACTGCTGTCACTGCCAGATACATAATGAAGCCTTGACTTTCATTTAGTGCCAGCGTAACCCTTGTCGGTCCAATGTCGAGTAAAACTCGACAGCCCTTTCCGTTGAACCAAGGAAAATGTCGATCTCAAATTGACACATTATTTTACGATGTTTTATGTTGGTCTTCCCTGGGCTGCCATTTAGAGGCCGCTTTTAGACTTTAAATATTAGAGATTTTCTGAAAAATTAATTTGGATCAGGTTGCTGAAATTCGCAGGAATACTTCGGACTTCAAAGGGTTAAAAACAGTCATCCAGAAAGTGAGATTAAACAGTGTTTTGTACATCATGGAGGGGCAGAACCTCTTGTCGCAGCTCTGTCCCACAGGTGTACCTCATTTGGAACTTTTGTCTTTGATGGGATTTTGTCTAACTGCACATAGGACACAATGAAGATTAGTCTCTCACCCAGACAAGCAAAAAAAGCGACGTTTCGTTGCGTCTGTGGTAGATATCTGTCCCCTAACCGCCGTACACCACAAAATATCCGTGTGCTAGATATGATAAATCAAGCACGTTGTTATGGACGGCCAGACCCAAACACTGGCCACATAACATTGCGCAATACTGACCAAAAAAAAGTATCCTGCGACTAGAAAAGGCGAACAATTATGTCGTAAAGAGAAAACAAGTATATATATTATCCTTATGCAGTAATAGCTAAACAGGGTGGAGGGAGGGAAAGTGTCGGTCACGATAGAAATAATTATTCGCTTAGATCCAGATTTAAATTATCTTAAAGCATGAAAACAGAATCAGCACTTCAGTGATAGAAATTTGGGCTATTAATTCATATCTGTAATTCTTATAATGAAAGCCAACGAGATGCACTATTTCTCAAATTTATTTGATAAAGTACTCTACATGTTTCGGACAGGTCCACTTTCTTCATCAGGAGTATTTCAACACTGCATACACTCAATAGGTATTTGTCATGCTAGTTCTGTTGGCGTCTAGTAGCGTGGTCAGGATGGACCATGCTAGCAGACAGCCAACAGAACTAGCATAACAAATACCTATTGTGTGGATACAGTGTTGAGATACTCCTGATAATGGACAGTGGACCTTTCCGAAACATGTAGAGTACTTTATCAAATAAATTTTAGAAACAGCGTATCTCGTTGTCTTTCATTATAAGAATACATCACGATGCACGGTCCTCTGAATGTCAAATTCGTATCCTTAAGTAAGACTAGTACTTAATATTGATACACACCTTCTCCATAACGGTCTGTGTTCACATTCACACAAAGCATAGACAAATAATTTTTTGGTTTCTAAAAGAATATGTAAAGTAAATTTACCCCTCTCCATGCCACGAATAGATACAGAAGGATCAGCGACATGGCGTTCTTTACCTGGGTAATAGATGGAGGTGAATGGTCAGCTTCATGCTCCAGCCGTTTTACTCCCGAGAAAAAGCCCCCGTACCCACTGAATGGGAGGCTAGGTGGACGCCAGAGCCCGTATGAACGGTCTTGCAGAAGTGCAACACAAGCAAAAAGGACGATTTCACGTTCGGGCCAGCTGTTTACGGTTCGGTTGCTGTTGCACTATTCACAGTGATGACAATATGAGGGACTACTTACATTAATTGGCAGTTAAAATAAAACGTTATAGGAAAAATGATGAGTTCCAAGAGAAATCGCAGTACAGAATGAATTGCTAAATTAACGGATTAATCGATAGAGATATCCAAATACGGTAAGCATTTCCTAATAATTACATTCTCAATTTATATTAAAAGTTCACTAAATACGCACATAATTACGTCATGATGTACACAACTATAACGTCTCTATATACGACAGTCTGAAGCCACTTGACAGCTTATACATTTGCTTGTGGTTTTCTACGGTGTGACGAGAGTACGATTATTAATAAGTCAGTTGTGTAGAATGCAGCCTGTTTGGTCGGGCCATGAAGCAAAGTACGGAGAGACACAAGTCCTATAGAAAGAAAACAGACCGTAACCTTCGTTGATGCACCACGACACATGCGTGATTCCAGGCTTCCGCCGCAAAGTAGCTGAGAACTGCGCTCTTCTGAGTTGTTATGCAGCGAGTAGTGGTAATTTCCACTACTTGTGCGTTATTATCCAAAAGAGCGCAGTTCTCACACAGTGTTACAGCTATCAGTTACTCCTGTTATACATTTAACCAGAAAACCCACATCTGTGAAGACTGTTGAACAAAAATACCTAGCCTAGAAGATAAACCAGGCAACTCATACCCACGAATGTTCTTACCATTGAGTAGGGCGATAATTCTTCAAAGAAATTAAGCTACTATCCAAGTTTTAAAATTGTAGAACATCACAAATTCTTCATGCAAAAACAGAAAAGGTGAACTTTCAAACAGCAGGCAGCTATCCGCTATTTTACAGAACCCCAAACTGTCACAAAATCTAATCCAGCAATCCAAAATACCGAATTGAATTAATCCGGGAAGTTAAAGCGATAGGAAAAACGTTAGCGCTTAACTGAATTTTCTTGGAATTTTCACTTTGAAAACCATGCTTTCCTTTAGCGTGAACAAAGGAGCAGTTGATAGCCTCTTTTACAATTATCAAGCAATTCTACGAATTGTAACATTACCATATCATTAGAATCTCTCATAACCCAGTCATAAGCCTCTTCGAAAAAATCTTACGCAATCCAGCGCACTCTGAAGTAATGTAGGTTGCATAACGCGATACTATCCCCACAATTTCCTCACTCTGACCAGTGGTTCTGGTGAAGCGGAAATTGTTTGCAAGGCTTTGTTTAGAAATGCCATGAAAACCGAAGCACATTTTTTCCATTAAATATGCTACTGTCAAAAAATAATGTAAAGTGAAACACAGGCGTCTGCAAATTAGGTGAAATCAGAATATACAAGTTTTATGTTTTAGGTTCTTGTGACTGTGCATCATGGAACGTAGGGTGAAGAGAGATAAACCAACAAGATGCAACTAATCCGATGTTTATTATCAAACTTCTATCTCAACATGTTTCGGGCATCACTATGCACATCATCACGAGAACAAGTCCGTGTATTACTGCATATGGTGTTCTGCACTGCTTGTGCTGGCTGTGGTTGTGTGGAGCTGGGTCGTAAGATGTGTGCACTGTGTGAAGTTTACTGTTCGAACAGTAACCTTCACACAGTACACACATCTTACGACCCAGCTCCACACAACCACAGCCAGCACAACCAGTGCAGAACACCATATGCAGTAATACACGGACTTGTTCTCCTGATGATGGGCATAATGATGCCCGAAACATGTTTAGATAGAAGTTTGCTAATAAACATCAGAATATACTAATTAAATTTTAACAACTATGTAGCTTTTCTTCCCAAATTAAGATTGTCCCCAGTTTCACACAAATTACACATGACGGCTGTTAACCTTATGAGACGCGATTAAACCGACAGCTATTTTGAACAGCTTTACGAAGTCCAACAGTGTGACAGGAGTAACTGATAATACTGAATGCGGACGATGTCAAAACATGGAAACTTGGTGGGAAAGTACCATAATCTAAATCAAATATTTTGATAGAAAAAAATATGGTAAATTTGTGATGTAAGTGTTAACTTTTATTCTTACATGTTTTAATGTTAATATTATTATACATATTTTTCTGTGATAATATAATCTACATCATGTACAAATAGTTAATGTTGCAATGCAGATACACTTACACATAGGTATAACATTCAGAGTATTTTGTTGGAGAAATTATACAACATTGTAATGACTGCATTCAAAATGTCAGTGAACTATAAATAAAAACGTAATTAAATAATACATGTACATATATATAAACCACTAACAGCTGTTTTTATTTTATTTTATATTTACGGTTTAATATCCTACATGAAATAAGAAAACGGAAGGCTAATTGGATTGGTCATATCTTACGTAGAAACTGCCTTCTAAAACAGGTTATCGAAGGAAAGATAAAGGGAGAGATGGAAGTGACAAGAAGA
>Ga0123352_10018590_pt1 | contig 11077 bp, 6 predicted proteins | sample TergutLab28metaG_FD_89700 | JGI IMG/M metagenome (GOLD analysis project Ga0123352, IMG submission 89700) | Labiotermes labralis P1 segment gut microbial communities from Petit-Saut dam, French Guiana - Lab288 P1 | ecosystem: Host-associated > Arthropoda: Insects > Digestive system > Gut ... | reverse complement strand
TGTTTAACGGGCCCTATCTGTAGGTTTTCAGTTCTATCTGCATGCTCTTTGCTACTCAGGCAATAGTTTTTTCATGTTGTCAGATATTCAGTTGATAGTCTATGTGCACTTGTTTATTTTCTACTAGTTGCATGATTCCTGTTACAGGTGTGTTCTAAGTACCAATCCTGCAAAAATACTTCATTCATTATTTCATCCATAAAGTCATTTTCAAATTAAGCATGTCACTTCTTGTTCACATTGGGTGGTTACTGTGTGTTCAGGCAAGAGCAAATTTGCTGGATGTGATGCTAGCATCAAGTGGCAGCTCAGGAGCAAGCAGTAGCAGCAGTAGCAGCAGCAGTAGTGATAGTGGTGACGAGCCTGCAGACTACCAGCACCTCCATAGACTGCACAGGTTTCGCCGTCAGAAGAAAGGTAACGCTGCCATCTCTTCGCTATTGACAGAATTATCCATGCCAGTAGTGCTCAGGGCCAAAACTGGGACGTTGTAAAGTAATTGGAAGCATGAAGGTACCCTGTTATACGTATTAATTGAAGATTAGTGACTTCCTTTGGAATTAGTTTCCAAAATTGAAATTTTTGTTGTAAACAGCAAATAGTAGTGTAGTGTGTATTCTTGTTTAACTTCCTTGCTTTTGTTTAATCTCATTTCCACCCAACCTAAAGTGGTGGTGTATGGATTTTCGTAATGATAACTTTCAAATTGGTTATCAATTTTTTTTTTATTCACCAACTGATGCACAAGTGAATTGTCTTAAAAACAACTTTAGCAAACATGAATAATGCGCTCCCTGATGACGGTGTGACTACACCGAAACATGTCGGAGCTGTTTTAATGTTAATTTTTATGTAAATTTTAAAATTGCTTTTAAGACAGTTCACTTGTGCATCAGTTGGTGAATTTAAAAAAAAAAAAAGTTGATAATATCAAGATGCACGGTATGTATGTGAAAATTTTCGAATTGGTGTTTGTGTTTTTTTTTGTTTGTAATTGAATAAAACGTACATTTCCACAGAAGTTGTTACTGTACCTCACATTCACAGTCTCCTCCCATATATCATTAATGTAGTTAAAATTAAGCCTGCTGGAAGTAGACACATTGCAGTTGTAGCGGTATCCTGTAGTGTGACAGCAAACAAAGAAAATAATTCAAAGCATTAGTCTAACATCAGCAGTTGTTCTGATATTGAGTGTATGCATTTCTCAATTTTCATCGCTTTCACTAGCTACCCTGACATTTAAAGTATAAAAAGTGTGTTGGTAGAATGTTTGGTTTGCATGTTAAGCTGCTTAACTGCACGAACTCTTCCTGTGAACAAAGTACACACACCACTTCCTGTAAGGAAGCTGTAGTACCAGTGTAAGGTTGATTTTGACTACATACCAAAGTTCACATTCAGGAATACTTAAAAGAGAAAATAAATGTGCTGTCAGCATGCTGATGCAGAATTAGGAACACTTCTTGTGTGTTATGGTTACTTCATGTAATATGTGTAGATTCTCGGACATATACAAGGATTGTTCTGTGACCTGTGTCCCATTACCAGGTTACCATACATATAGACAAATGTTACAGATTCTGTAACAGTCAGGCCTATGGATCATCCATTAGATGTGGAAGACCATGTTTCCTTATTACAGTTCGTGACTTGCTCCTGCACACTCACATCATTGCTTTGTAGTCACCCATTTTCACTGTAGGAAACGAAATATGGAAGTCACATACTTCCTTTAAACTAACATGTTGCCAAATGCAAAATCTGAGGTTCTGACAGTGGTGGTGCTCAAGATTCAAGTCTTCTGGGATGTTACGCTGTGTTGACTGGTAAGTAGTTACAGAAATTTCAGAGAATTATACTGGCTTATTCCGTGCAGAATCTTTGTCTTCCAGTTCACTATCCACAAACATAAAACTGAAAATATACAGAACTATAATTGTGCCCTATTGTTTGTATGTGTGAGGAACTTGGTCTCTCACATTGAGGAAGAAACATAGGCTGAGGGTGTTCAAGAATAGGGCACTGAGGAAGATATTTTGGTGCTGAGAGGGACAAGATAACAAAGGAGAAGACAGCATAATAAGAAACTTTATTGTCTGTACTCCTCACCAAATATTATTCAGGTGATAAAATCAAGAAGATTGAGATGGCCGGTATATGTAGCACGTGTGGGAGACTGCAGAGTTGCAATACAATGTTAGTGGGGAGACCTGGGGAAAAAGATCACTTGGAGCACCTAGAATTAGATAGATCTTCACGAAGTTGGAAGGGGGGCATGAACTAAATTGGTCTGGCTTAGGACATGTGCGTGTGTGTAGTTCACTGTATATGAAGGCACTGCCTTCATATACAGTGAACTGCACACATGCACAACGGGTCATAATATGCTGCCATAACACTGACCTTGCCCATGTCAACAGACACGATAGAATCATTCTTGTAATCTTTAGTCAAGCACTGTACAAGGCTCCCTGATGATGGATCCTCTATGATCTGAAACATGTTGGAGCACTTTTAAATACTTTATAATTTTAATGGTATCTACATATTATATATTGTGCATTAGTTGGATAATAAAGTGTTTAACCTTAAAGATATGCTTTGCAGGGGATGTAGTTGTACCTTACATTGTAGTCGGGGAGATGGGTACCACGGTTCCAAAACATTTGCAGCAGGTCTGTCAAAAGTTGTTAAATATGTAGCAGATCACACCACACTGCATGTCAGACAGCAATCTGCACAGTCGCCGCCACAAGGACTCCACATTTCAGGCGCGGTGCGGTGTTTACCTTTTGAATTGAATTGAATAGTAGGCTATTTGGGTTCGAACCCTTCTGGGCCCGATGCACCTAGCCCTTAAGACTGACTCTTTGTGCCCCTTGTTCTGTACTAAATTAGAGGAGCCCTGTTCCTTTAGCAAAGTTCCAGATGGCCCCTCATATCCTCAGGGTCCAAAAAGAAGGAACCCAGATATGGTGTCTACCGCTAATAGAAGTCAATGTTCAAGCAAACATTGTGAGGAGGTAGATCACCATGTTACAGAATTCATGGATTGTGAATTAATTCTATTTAGATTGAATTATGCCCACAGATAGCCTTGTCATTCACATTATCAGATCATACACAGTGTCGTCATTAGCTGCATCTGAATTTTAAGCATGGCTCACAGCAAATTTGTACTTATTTTGCATGTTTTGGTAGCTGTATGATTGAGCCTCCTGTAATAATATCTCTTATTTGAAATCACTAGTACAGATTACTGAACGAGATTATTTTTGATGTAAGTTGTTTTTATTTGCAATTGAAATCGATTTCATATTCTGAGTATCGTTCTCATTATCTCAGATCCATGGTAGCCTATACGAGTATTGCTTGATTTTGCCTCGCAAGTAGTTAAAGTGTCTCAAAATATATTTACTAAAAGATATCGCTAGATTCAATCAGCCTACTCCGTCCATCAATTAATGAAAAAATCAGAAGTAATTTCCCCCAGCTTAAAGGCTGGCTGCTGACAAAAGTGTAGTTATCATAGCCATCAAAGTATGTCAATGAATTAACATCCAAATGTCAATTTACCTACATAACTTTAATTATGCCAAGTATGGTAATTTAGGCCAAAAAGTGTTTTAGCGTGTACTAATGTAATATGTAACTCCGTATCAGCCAAATTTATTATTATCTATTTATTTTAAATTTATCGTCGCTAAAGTGATCAGGTAAGTCCAGATCTCAACAACACATCAAAGTGATTTACCCCAGCACTTTACAGATGTTGTGTGCAGTGCTCATTAATGTGACCTTCTGCAGCTGTCTGACCTACGGGTGACCTGGGAGCAACTAAAGGTTCTGATCTAATCCCTTCTCAGTTGTTCCTAATGCTCCAATTATAACAGGCACGACTTTTGTCCTCACTTTCCACATCCTGCCGACGTTGATCTCCATGTCGTACTTGCTTAGTTTTCCAGTTTCTTTTGCGCTAACATTCGAATCGTCTGGTGTAGCTATATTGATTAGAAAGCCAATCTTCTCCTTTTTATCATGCAGTATTATATCAGGTGGGTTTGCTAGTATCGTTCGATCTGTGATAACTGGTAAGTATCACATAACAGCGGTACCATTGACATTTATGACCCTTCCATGTATATGTTCATAGTATTTGTCAGTAACCTTTTTATATTAAAACCAACTAGATGCACTAATTTCTCAAATTTATTTTTGGAATAAAACTCTACATGTTTCAGACAGTTCCTCTGTCCATCATCAGGAGTTTTTCCCTGTACACACAGCTGTCAGCAAACCTGTATGACATATACCATTGCTGTGTGTACAGTGAAAAACTCATGATGATGAACAGAGGAACTGTCCGAAACATGTAGAGTTTTATTCCAAAAATAAATTTGAGAAATTAGTGCATCTAGTTGGTTTTATTATAAGAATTTATCACAATGCACGGTCACCTGAACGTCAAATTTGTTAGTAACCTCCCATACGTTTACATATCGTCCAGTGGATGTAACTAGCCACCTTATTGTGTTTATTATTATTATTATTATTACTACTACTACCACTACTACGTCTTCTGTCGACTGGAAGTAATGTGATAATTTATTGTGCACTTCTTTTACATGCAATGCATAAAATTAACGTATAATGAGAAAGTTATGTGTAGCCACTTGTCCCTTCTACAGAGCAGATTTCGATTACATCGGGTCCTGAGGATACACAAAAGTTCTGCGTGAATTCAACCTGCTCATATCACCAAAATACAAGGATGACTTTGACATGAAGCTAAAAGCATTTCCTCAGGGGCAGAAAACCCGATCATAGTCCTAGTTATGTAAAAACTAAGGTCATTCTTGTCGAAAATTCAATGGAAAGTCTCGTATATTAATGCTGTTATTTACACACTTGAAGCCCAGTTCAGTATTGTCGAACGGGAATGCATAGGTGGTACGTGCATGCTTGCATATGTTGGTTTACATTGTAAGAGTTGAATCATAAAGTACGGAATGTAAAATGCAAAAATGGCTGTGAGCGTTATTAACGCTTTCCGACTCCTTTTGCCATATGACAAATCTTTGCGCTTGAAGCCGTCCCGTAACTAATGAATGCTGAAGCCGGTGTACTACAGGAAACGAAAACCCAAATTCGTGAACTTAAAATTCAGGTTATGTCAATGAAAGGGTAAATATCACATATATTCTATATTATTAACAAAGATGACGCTGTGATGGCAAGATACAATGAACAGCTGCACAAACAAATGTGACCAGCACTGCGCATTTGCACCTCCCGGTGAATTGTAAATACATCTTACTGCTATTGTTACTTACTGCAATGTCGCCAAGCAGTGATCGCTTGATGAATTCAACAGTTTCCAAACGACAAAATAATGATAAGCACCCTGGTCAAATATATCTTGCACACAGATCGGTACGTGACATAAAATGCAACATCAAAATTCAGTAAAACTTTCGACACTGGACTGCCTCTGTGAGTTATATGCATGTCTTGTGCCAAAAGTTCGCATGCTTAAACCCGCGAACATTATTGTTGTTACGTGATGGTTTGTAATTTTTCTGATTAAGCAAAAGAACTTTTGTCATTTGCATTCTGCAAATAAACTGGGATCCATCTTAGATTTCACTTTCTAGCATCGGCTACCCGAGAGCAGCTGGGGGTGCTGAGGTACCCCGTATCGACCCCTCGCCCGTCCATCATCGGACGGGATGACTTCTTTGTTCGCTACGGTGACAAAGAGCGAGAGGCTGTCGCAAGCTTTGATTTCCTAGAGGATATCTCTACCACATCAGTCAGCGGTGCTTCTTCCTGCGATACACTCGGCTCATCCCAGAAACTGCCAGCGGCCCCTCAGCTACCACAGAACTCCAGACTACCGAATCAGCAGCAGCAGCAGCAGCAGCAGCAGCAACAGCAACAGCAACAGCAACCTCCCAAGAAACAGCCGGTACAATCGGAACAAGAAATGACGACACCTAGCAGTGAGGACAGCGATGATCGCACAGGAGGGCAGTTGTCTTTTAGTGATTCTTGTGCGGCTAGCTTCTCAGGTTCCTCGGCTAGTCTTGAAAACCAGGAACAGTAATCAGCCATCTCATCATAAGTGGAGTTTTGTCCCCACAGGCTTTAAAACAAGCGGTACTAGTCCCACAGTCAATCAACTTTTTTTTCCCCCCTCGTTCACAATCAACCCCAAACACAAATTTATTTCATCCATACATGAGAGTGGTACCATATGCAAGCTTTGTGTGTCCATGTTCATCAAGAGCTCATCGCGATCACACTGAACTTCTCTGGCAGATTCTTTGCTAGTCAAGCCTCTTCTTTTTAACTGCATACAGAAAGAATACCGTAATATTCACCAATTTTCGTTTTGGGAAATTTAAGGAACAGTCAATTAAATTCGTCCTTGGAGTACAGACAGGGGTCCTGTCAACATCTCTGTCCACAAAAGGCTGTTTATATATATTTCATGCAGGCATGCATGCATAAGTGCATGAATGCACGGCTGAAGCTACAATATGAGTTTTAAAAATTAATCATGTATGAATACAGGGTCATCTGGCAGGAGACAAATTCTGTCCCCTTCCTGTGTTCCAACCCTCCCCTTAACCAGCACTTCTTACACATCAGCGCCAATCTCATACACGTTTATCATTGCTCCTCCTGTGTTTGATACTAATTTAAAACGCCTACAGCTGTTGTCTGGAAAGGCTGGAAAATAGGTTGGCATACAAAATGAAAAAGTCCGTATTATAATTGTTGCAATAAACTAATCATAATTTTAAATTATGAAAGTCAAATGTATTGACATAAAAGTCGGGATAATCAATTAGGGTGAAACGTGAAATGTCTGTTTATAAGGTACCCATGTTACAACAGTTCATGTGTGCTTTAATGGAAAGGTTTGGAATTCTGAATAAATTTAAAAAATGCATTACATTTATGAAATAAGTATGTGAAAACAGGAAAAATCATGCCCTGTGTGTTAGAATTACAGGTTTTCATATAAAAATACTTTACTGGTCACTTTTGCTTCCAGATTTTAGAGGTCAAAATGCTGAACACATTGTATACAGCAGCCTCATACAAGATAAAACAAAAGTAGATTATTCAGCAGATGTTCTGCAAATTTCATATAATCACTGGATTTCAGGACATATTAAATTCATTTCTGAAATCAAACCATGTATTAAACAAATTCCTGCAATTTCAGGCATATAAAATATACATCTTTTAAACTTACTTTGTAACTCAGAAAATACACAGTGGCCACCTTTATATTTTAACATTTTTATTATGTACAATATTGCGCAGTGGCTCAACTTTTACCAGGAAGATAAAGCGATGGCATATATGTAACAAAATAATCTCAAGCTGAATACTTCAGGATGTGACTGTTAACTCCCAATAAATTTTCCATTGCTACTGATATTTAACTCATCAAGATGTACTTCGTACAGTGTTAAAGAAATCTGGCTCTAGTCCTTTACATATTTCTACCATGGGTGACTTGTGCCACAAAATGAAAGCACATATGAACATGAGTTGTAAACATTTTGAGGGATGCTGTCCAAAAATTATACAGAAGTGTTACATTTTGTATCGAAGAAATTAACTTTGCAAATCCTTTGAACCACAAGAATACAGCACTCACTTTTATCTCCATTCCCCAGTCTGCTTTTGTTAATATATGTAATAATGTGCATAAAAACAAGCACACACTACTAGACATGCATTACATGAGAAATATGAATTTTTAAAAATCAATATAAAGATGTATACTTCAACTCTTCACCGAATTCCATAACAGACAATAGGCTTCCATAATATAATTCTACAACATTATATTGGCCTAATTTTGAAAGCTGTTGAGCTTACAACTAAGACTGTATGAAATGAAAACCATTAGGCATGAATGAATGAGTGAGTGAGGGAGTGAACAGAAGTGAAATACACAGCAAGGGAAACAGAGCAGCTCAATTGTGTAAGCCAGCAGAGTGGCACATTAGGTCCCCTGTCCATGAACCAATTCACACAGTACTGTGGTGGGTAACGTTTTATACATTGTATATCAAGTCTGCATGTTTGCTTGCTGCCTGCAAAACATACAGTAACAATGAACACTTAATCAAAAGCACAGACCACCTATTTCACTTTATTCACATTGGGTATCTGTGGTTATGGTTCACTGCACCTCTTTTTGAATGAAAATCCTCCTTCAGTTGTTTTACTTATACACTTCAGTATGGCAACCTGTAACTGCCATTACTTGAAAAATATATTTCTGGCTGAAACTGTCATGAGACCGAAGTAAAGGTTCCACATGATTAATTTCACACACAAGAGCAAGTCAGTGTGACATACTGCAACACATCAACGGGTGTGATAAGCCTGGTCACGAAAAAGTTAAAAACATGAAATAAAACAGCTGTTTCACGTCGTATCTCCCGAGAATAATTCAGTCCAGTTTATAAAGACCATATCATCAAGACTCCGACATAATTCTGTGTTCACTTGGCACATACTGACAGTAGTACATACAAGAAACAATGTTCTCTCAACTTTTGTCACAAACATTACTTCCAACTGCGGCTGTTTTAGGCTCAACTCTTCCAAAACAAAAGTACTTGACCTCAAATAATTTCGAAATATCAGGATCTCGCTAAGCACGGGGGTACAGGAAGTGAATCTGTACACTTAATTGAACCATACTGCAGAAATACACAGATTTAAAGACCATTGTGTGACCTTTTCCTTCCTGTAATAATGTAGATATTACATTATTTTTGGTTTTTACTTAAAGGGGAACTTGCTTTACAAAACTAAAACCTGTCGCAAAATTTGACAGTCCGTACTTTCAGTTAGCTGTTAACATCAAGTATGAGATCACCTTACTGTTAGTTTATAAAGACTACAGAATATTTTGTGCCATTATGAATGAGTGTTGATATAACCAAGGAGTAAAATGTTATGGTTAACAGTGAGGAACTAACTGGTACCACACAGCAGCTGATGCTAGAGACATGGTGTCACACTCACCAATGTTATTGAACTGTGAACACTGTATTTGTGTAACTGTGATCATTATCACATGCAACTGTATATTTTGGAGAAGAAATATGACTGCCATCTCTTCTGTGGTTAAGTGCAGTGAGAATCAAACTTGTTCTCTTTTATCAAGTTTAATGGAATTGTCAACAAAATTCCAGCAATATTTCTCACACCTTACCTGTGCCTGACGTGTGAAGTTCAATTCATCCCATTTGCAAAGAACTGTTTTATCTCCTTATAAAATCTGCACATTTTTTCATTTGGCTGATGTTACTACAAATTCCAAAACAAGCAAGATACTGTCTGCAACTCCTCTAGGCACTTCACAATATTTGTTGTAGTAACTTCATTTCAGCATTCACAAACACACTAAACTGTGTGTGTTAGTGGCACTGCTAATGCAAACTGATGGAACTGACAGAGAACACATTTATGTCACACAGAAAAGATACTGCTTAATACAGATTTCTTGTTATTCCTCTCCATCTTGGTTCAAGTCAATACACAGTTTGTTAGTTGTTCCTATACACAACAGTACAAACCTTCTGAGAATAGCAAACTAAGAAATGGCATGCTTCAAAACAAACTTCTTAATATGATTCCTCTGGACTTTCTCCACCAACTTGTTCCAAGAAATTATTTGCCTGAAGCAGATGAAAACAGTAGATGAAAATCTTCCTCATATTTTTGCCAGTCATGTCTCATTCTGTGTAACGATCAGTATCATGGATGACATCTCTTAACAGCCACAATAAAATTTTTCATGTAGCCGAAATTTGTTTTTCTTTTAATAACAGTAAAACACTGTGGAACCTTATTTTCGTTGTTACACCATGCATGTTGTTGAGTTACTCAATTATTATACCAACTACTGCACATATATAAAATTTACACATTAAAACACTAAAAATGCTCCGACATGTTTCGGTCCTAGGACCGAAACATGTCGGAGCGTTTTTAGTGTTTTAATGTGTAAATTATGTGCAGCAGTTGGTATAATAATTGAATAACTGTAGAACCTCTTGTAAAATTTCATTATTCTTTCTTTTATCCCACAGTATGTGTATGTGCGTGCATATATATATATAAAACTTCCAAACTGATATGTATGGACAGCACTGCAGAAGCAAGAATATCCTCAAAGAATACTGGGTACAAATATTTATACAAGTTTGTGAAAACGTGTCACTCGGCCACAACTTGGTAACAGTTCTGATTGACAAAGCAGTCCTGTAAAAGAACCATGGTTCTGTTGTGTTTATAAAAAATAAAACAGTAATGAACAGAAAACTAAATTCAAACCATACAAAATATCACACAATTACAATGATCTGAAAGCTTAACTAACATTCCAGTCATTTAATTTTTACCTACTCACAAATTATGCATGGCCTCTACTTTGACAAGACAGTATGAAAAATGTATGAACAATGGTCTTTTTGTTGCAAAATATGTGCTGTCCACCAAGGTACAGCATGACTTTGTGTGCTTACAAAATGTAACACTGCTTATACTGTTGTGTAAGAATACTTGTACAATATATTATTCTCTATAGGAAGAAAAGGAAAACTGCATACAATTTATCTGATTCCTTTCTAAAACAATCAGAATTCTTGCTTCATACACTGATATAATACTAATGGTAGTTAATGTGTTCCACTTTTGATTACATGTTTCATCAGTTTACACAGAAAACGGAGGGGAATACCATGGTGAACCCCATTACACTACACACATGTCCAGTCCATACAATTAATATTCTCTCTCCAGATTCTGAGAAAAGTGTAAGACTGATTATCACATTCCACTTGGAAGTTTCTGGAGAACAGTTACATACCAGTATTTCAACATGAACATGCAAATTTACCGTAGGAATACTACCAATTTATAAGGTATACCCCCCAATTTACTTGCCAATTTACTTACACCTACATATGATCCAATTCAAGCATGTATGGGGACCTACCATTCTGCTGGGTTTGCCATATAATGGGACTTT
>Ga0123352_10018589_pt1 | contig 11077 bp, 5 predicted proteins | sample TergutLab28metaG_FD_89700 | JGI IMG/M metagenome (GOLD analysis project Ga0123352, IMG submission 89700) | Labiotermes labralis P1 segment gut microbial communities from Petit-Saut dam, French Guiana - Lab288 P1 | ecosystem: Host-associated > Arthropoda: Insects > Digestive system > Gut ... | reverse complement strand
GGAAGGGGCGGCGCTTGTTTGCCGGTGGTGGGGAGGCGGGGGTGGGTTTTGCTCAACGGGTTTGAACCCCCCCCCCCCCTTCCGCGACCTGTGGAGAAAGGACTGACGAATGTTGAATCTAACAGGACAGGGGTGACCAGACAAGTTTGGACAGCGCAGAATGTCGTAATTGTTACATCTTGCGTAAGGACTGAATACACAATTGCGTTTGCGTATCACAAACAGAAAGCCATAAATAGATCACAATGTGTGGGTATCAATGGCAGTAAAACTTGCTGCTAGTTCAGATTTTCCGATCAAGTTTTCGCATAAATTGCCTAAGCACAATTTGATTAGAATAAAATAAATTAGGACCTCAAACAGGCATAGCATACCTGTGATTATGACTACGAGCAACATTACGAAACGACCTGCCTCAAGTCTAGTTTCGCCGATAGACTGTAATGTAAGCAAATGCACCAAGCTTCAGAAGTACGAACTTGCTCTACGACGACATGAAGGTAGCAACAGCCGAAAATTCGTCTTCGCTTGGTAATAACGCAACAAGGTGCAACCGGCTAGTTTCCAAATGTAACAAGTCCCAAGCCTCTCCTATACCGAATTTAGTCAACATCTGTCACAGTTACTTCTGCTGAAGGCGGCTGGAAACTGTCACGAGCGATTCAATGATCGGCCACGCACCTTCCTGCCCCGAATGTTTCCCAATTTCGAAAAACCTCCTCACGCAAGCTGATGAATTCTAGAAAAAAAAATTGGAGCTCGCAATACTTAACGCACGTGTAACCCGACCTGTGGGTTATTCAAATCCAAGCTGTTCGTGGATTGTTCTGGGCGAAAGAGGTCTTTACAAGCAGACCACATGGGCGTTTTGGCAGGCATTCCAATTACACATCAGCCAACTGTACTCTCTACATTTCTATAGTAAAACCAACCAGATGCATCAATGTCTCAAATTTATTTTATTTGGAGTAACACCCTACATGTTTCGGACGGTCTTTCCGTCCATCATCAGGGGATCGAAAGCCACGTTACAGCATCTTTTTTTTTTTTAAATACCTTATGATCTGAAGCAACAGAAATTATTGGCACCGCATTAATGCAACGAGAATTCTGCAGTCTTATTCTGAACGGCCGAAAGATGTCTGCGAGAATCTCGCCACTGCGTCTCCAATCGCCCGTTCGCAATATCTGCACTATGTGAGAAGCGGAAACTTCATGGTCAGCTGATTTCAGACCGTCTTTTAACCAATTTCATTTGTGAAATAAACTGTTCATGAGCATGCGCGCCTTAGAAAAGCACTGGAACTCGCCGTTCAATGGGAACTTTTCAGCAGATAAACCAGGGTCTGTAAAAGTCAATATTCACAGTGATAAGACACTATGTGAAATCCACTAAACGCTAGGAGATAATATACAGCCTACTGTGACATGGGTGGTAATTAGACAAGCACTATTTGCCGACCTCGTTTTTTTAAATATATGCCGAAACACTGCCAACAAAATATCTGCCCCAAACTAAAGATAATCAGAAAAATTTTCAATTTGCCACTTACGGAATAGCATGACACCTCGCAGCGTGGTTATAAATAATGAGATGTGTGTGTGTGTGTGTGGGGGGGGGGAGGAGAAGGAATGGGCCGAAAGCTGAAATATTTAAATACATGTGGATTTAAAGCGGGCAGCTCCGCACTAAAACGCCACGGAAGCCAGCAGCAGCAGCAGCAACCCAAGGCCAGTGCAAATGTTTAACGTTCAGAAATGTATGTATTTTAAGCGACGTGTGGGGGGGGGGGGGGCGCCCATTAAGGGTCCACTTTCATAAGAAGTTGAGGCAATGCGACTTTGCCCGACGCAACGCGATCACTCCTCCGAAGCCCCACGTCGGGTAACTGAGCACTGCATTCACAATTGTCTAGGGCAATGTTTCACAAGCTTTCCTTTTTGTTCCCCCCCCCTCCCTCCAACTTTCCCAGACGCTGTTCCTTATGCAAAGAAGTTACTTTATTTCCACATTCTTGCCTTATATATTAGGATATATTTACGTTACTTTTATTTACAATACTGTGAAAGTAAAAGGTAAAGTTCAAAAGTTCACACTAGAGCATGCCATGAAGGCCCAGATGGGGTGTAGATGTATAGCTCTACTTTTTCTTTAACCTCGGAGCTAGATGGGGTGGGTGGTAAACGCCAAGCCCCGGCTGCTTTACCCCCGGGAAAGACCCGGTACCCACTGTATAAGAGGCTGAGTGGGCCCTAGGGCCGGCCTGTCTGTACGGGTGTGGAAAACCTTGCCCCCACTGGAATTCGATCCCCGGACAGTCCATCCCGTAGCGAGTCGCCATATCGACTACGCTGTCCCGGCCCACATTTCAAGTACTGTATTGTGTTCAAATATTTTGTTTTGGTGTAGCACACTGTTTACTTACAGAAGTAAAAATGTTCTGGTAATAACGTCACCAACTGAAACCAAATTCCGCCACATAATAAGCGGGAAAAGCAACAAAATACAACTTTGTCTTCTGTGCTGCGGGGATGCAGGGGAGGAGGGAAACTCTGATTAAATTTTAAATTTCAAATATTTTATTCAGGCAGTGAAGTTGCTGTGGCGCACTCAAAAGTTACTGCGGGCCCCTAATTTTTTTTTTCATTCTCCTGTGGCCCCTTAGAAACTTGGTACGGCCCCTTCGGGGGTCATATGGCTCACTTTGAGAACCAGCAGTCTAGGGTACAGTAACATACGAACTGGAACGAAAGCTCACTTCCATAGAGAGTTGAGTTATACATGTGGTCTTCACATGAACACGTGTTCAACATGAGACCCTTCGACGATGTGGACTTGTAAGTGAAACCACAAAGTTCCCAACTTTATCACGCAACATGTCCCCTGTTAAATTCTCAGCAGCCGCTTCAATTTCCGCTTGCATCTCCCGAACAGCGTGCGGGTCGCTACAATACACGTGATTTCTGACGCAGCCCCAGACGAAATAATTCTAGGGATTCTTGTCGCAAGGTTGTGTGGCAGTGCAGCACAAATCACACGAAATCCCTGCAGAGTTTGCATTCCCTCTGCTTGCTTGCTGCCTGGCTGCAGTAAGCATCTGTACCACTTGGGTTCTGCTGACTCCACGAAATCAAATCCCCTCGCGTGATGTGCTAACCTGCTTGTGGCAGGCCTACCAAGTGACCAGGAACATCGTGTCACGGATTTTCTTTAGCTCTGCAGCACTGCTGCGTGGACACAGAACACTGTCCGGCCTATGCCATGCCTTCCCGCCGCACTTATCTGTCAATGCGAGTTAATTCATATGTGCTAGGAAGCTGCCGGCATATCTTACTGGCGCCTCTCTCGTGTTGATGTTTCGGGAAGTGACTTTGTACCCTCATAAAACTGCGTTTGGCAAAACGTTCTGACAATATTCGAACGCTCCACTACGCTTTGTATATAACGAACGCACGGCGTCCGCTACTTCCTTGGCTGCACACATTTCTGTATACAGTAGCGTCACCTTGCCTGACTATCTTTCAGGTTTAAATGCGAATGCCTTTCGTTGGAACAGTACACTACTGGAAACATTAAACTCTATATTTTAAGTTTCTCGTTTGCAGAATTCACCTCCTGCACGGGGCCGAGAAACCGTCCTTCACACAACAGCTGTGTGTGGCAACCTTTCAATCTGAAGACAAATCAATGATACTTTCAAACTCGGACTGCATCTGCCCAAGACCTTAACATTACCAATTGAGGATGACACATCAAAAGCGATACGGTATGGTAGGGAAGGCGGATGATACACGCAAAAAGCACAGCATGTCGAAGACATGCGACGTTGATCCGTTGGTCATGGGGGGTTGATAGAGGTCGCTACAAGCTCCTACACCCACTTCATATCACTAGGGAATCTGACTTACCAGGCACAGATCAGCCCTCGTTCATTCGATTGTCGACGCTTCTCTATACAGAGAAATAAGCAAACGTAAAAAATTCCTTATTTCCTCCACAGCGCAACTGAACTCACCCAGTCTTTTATTCATTGGTACCTGGTCCCCTCTGTGACTCTGAAGAGGGTCGAAGCGTGAAGCTCACTACTGACTCCGTCCACACCCGAGATGCATAACCACGACTGGGGAATTCCGGGACACTCTGTAGTTCTTCGTAGTTATGCAAGAACAAACAATATGGCGATAACAAGGACTATGTACCTAGGCCCGTTTCGTGCTAATGCTGTAACGATGTTTTCTCCCTTGAGATTTTTATCACCAAGACCACTTAATTCTTCGTTGCTGATTAAATTCTTACGTCATGAGTTCCTTTCGTGGCCAAACCTATTATCACTCCATTCCTAACGGCTAAATAATTGGAAGAGGTCTCTAGTACACGAATAAGAATCCACCATCGGGGGAATAAGAAGCATTGCACACGCAGGCCTGTAAAAGAGTACTCTGCGCACTTTGCAATTCCGCATATCTGGCAAAGGCCAGAACAGTGTTGAAATTGACAAGACATTGCACATACTGATACATCTCCCATAAAATGGAATTAAAAACTGGGTAGAAAATCACTCCTTACACCATAAACATGAAAAGACCGAATTCAATTATAAAACCCAAAGAACAGGCCTACAACTGGAGGTTGTTACAACACAGACGCACACATGTAACAACGACGCTGCTGTTCAGAACACACTAGCAATGACTCACTAATTAAGCACGTGTCTGCAGACAGCTCGTAAATGAATCTGTTAGTTCGAAAAGGAAATATGTCCACAAATCAGCCACTGCAAATACCCTCTTTCTCAGCCAAGTTAATCAGTTTATTCCACACAGTGCATCAGAAAATACATTTTATGTATAAGAAATAACAACGCTCACATTAGCCCTAACCACGTGGAAATTCGTAACAGTTTTCATGGGAAGGTTAAAAATAGGTATGACTAGGCTTACAGACAATGAAAATGAAACGTGCCATTTTGTACTAGATTCATTTCTTCCTACTACTGAGGTGAGCGAAGTTACAGCAACTGAAACAGATGCCTGTTTTCAAACAACATAGTATCAAGTCGTTTACGGAATAAGTCGCAACTGACGTAACAGTTATACTATTTTTTATGTTTCGCTGACCGTGCATCCTGGTACAACTCTGGGTAAATGACCAATCTGATGCACAATTACACTATATAACGCGTTTTTATTACTACAATCCTCTATATGTTTCGAGCAACTCTGTGCTCATCATCAGGAGGTCAAATTGTATTAACCTTTTGGCGCAGAAATTATTTTTTTAATTTTAGCACACCCTGTATATAAAATGTGAATAATACGGGAATCAAATACGTTAAAATTATGAAACAGACTGCATTTTGAAGAGAAAAAACGGAGAGTATATACACCATGTTTAAAATATTCAGTACCTATATTTGTTGAATAAATATATAAAATGCAACTTTAGAGGTTTGCGGTGCGGTACGACCACTATATTTGACATTAGGCGTCAAAAGGTTAATACAGCATCTGGTATAGTATTCTCTGTAAGTGACCGTCCGGTGTGCAGGTTGGGAAGGAACTGGTTCCTTCTCAACCTGCACTTCTAAATAAGTACACACTAACAAACGTGAGACCAACAACATTACTATCTGTTTTGTACTGCTGGGAAGCTAGTGTATGACGGCATCAAACGAATTACACGTGTCTGGTTTATTAGTGTTCAGAGAAAAACATTTGGCCCTAAGAATATAAAGTATGTGTGATCTTTTGTGATTTATACGTACAGCCACGTGTGTTTACAACAGCAGTGGCAGGACTCTGCAAAGTGCTGCACATGTACCACGGGTAAGGAAAACAAGAATCCAAAATTTTGACGGCGTAAAAAAATTCCCATAGGCCATTTAGGAGACCAAGAACGAAACAGAGCGAAACGGTACTTTGTAGAGGTAAAAATGTGAAGCCGCTCCTGTGCACGCCACGAACGCATAGCATATATGAGGTACAGCTCCACTCATTCTTCATCTCGATAATGGTCAGCTTCATGTTCTGGCCGTTTCTCTAAGACGGCCCCATACCCGGTATGAACGTTTTGGATAAGAAAGAAAATCCCCTCTCCGTGCCGGGAATTGAATTCAGGACTGTCTCCACCGCAGCCTGTGAGAATGAGATACGGATTGTACTGACCCACAACAGTTGAGGGTTTTGGTGTTTGTGCTATTATGCCTTCAGGCTCTAGTACCAGTGGGGTTGGTTTGTGCGTGGTGATGATGAGGATGGTGGAAACGAGGCTTCAACTGTTCTGAGCTCCTCTGTTGGTGTGATACAGATGGTGAAAGGTCACCCCCCCCCCCCCACATATACATAACTGATTTAACTACGGCTGCGCCAATAACCGCGGGAAAAAAAGGAGTCGGCGATGAAGCTATTTCTTTTTAATCTGACATGAAGTACCAGAAGTTCGTCCCATCATACCGAAGGTCGTTCTTAAGGCCACTAATCTACGTACGTCAACTCTGAAGTAACAGTAACGACATTACACAAACACGACCTGTAACTAACGTAATTCGTTGGTCACAACCAACGGCGTTTCCTTAGCTACCCGTGGTCAGTCCCGTGACACATTTACGCAACCTGTTGTCTTACAAACTTGAAGGTAAGCCTTGAGCGATTAACCATCCGCTGCCAGATTTACATTTAAAAGACCTTAAGAAAGACGACGTCTGGTAGTCGTCCTCGATGGTTGCGAACTCCTGGTGGAGTTAATGAGACAGAAGCTGCCGCGCGCGCACGCACACACACACACACACACACGCACACACCTTATTACAGTTCTTCAGCTCGTAGACTCCTTATGGTTTTGAACGAAAATCAAATAAGAGGTGGCTTTGTAAACCTGACCCAAGCATTTCACATATCAAAGAATCTGTTCACTCTCTGAAGTGTAAAAGTCATCTTCAATAGCACACATACATAAAAAAATTCAGTCCTTGTCTCACAGAAATGTAATTATTCTTCTTGAAATACTCCACAGCCACGAGAAAGGTCCTACGTCGAAACAGCGCCGGTATGCGTAACTGGCTAATAACACTCGGGTGGGGGTGGCCAACTCGACCATGGGTATTAGGAACTTTATTTACGAAGGAGTCAAATTAGAAAGGGGGGGGGGGGAACGATTAGTTTGAACCAGTCCTTAATATACGAACACCTCTTTCCCCCACTCCAGGAACATTTGTTTGCCCCTCCTCAACTCTGCAACCAAAAAAACTATTCTTAGGTATAAAAATAATGGGGTGGGGGAATTCCCACCTTGCCCCCCCCCCTTCCAAGTTAGCCCATGACAGCATCTATACCAATCTGCGTGGCGTCGTATGCCACAAGATTGGGATCCTCACACTTCGTCTCCATAAAAAAAAGATCAACCCGAGAATGCTGTTTAGGAAAATAAATGTTCCTACAAGAATCATACCTGTCAATTACACTCTGTGAGGTGTCCATTCTTCTGCGATATGTAGCCGCGTCAATGGGCAGTTAGGGGAACCGATCACCCAGTGGGAGGGGCAACGAATATCAGAAGAACGGAAAACTCAACTACATCCTGTTGGCCAAATGCAAAGTTAAAGCAGACAGTATATTTAGTGACTGCAATGCTTCTGTGGGTTAACTGACTTTATCACAACATAAAGAAGGTTGAGTAACCCTGCTACAAGCCGGAAAGTCCAAGGTTCGATTCCTGATGGCCGCACAATAACCCTGGAGGTCGACTCAGCCTCTAAGAGACATGAGTACCAGTGGGTTAAAATCGGCCGGTGCGTTTGCCTGACAACCTTACCACCTTTATGTACCGATTGTCTAGAAATTCTGGGAGTCTCAACTTCCTGGAGACTTAGGACCTGTCCAGGCCCGTAATAAGATTGCTTAACGCCTTTTTAGGAACACAAAAAAGTATAAAGCTATCCCATTACAGGCCTGGAGAGGCCCAGATGGTTCCAGGAGGTTGTGGCTCTCAGATTTCAAGACAATCGACACATGAAGGTGGTAAGGTTGTCAGCCTACGCACCGGCCGCCTTTACTCCCAGAAAATAGTCCTGGTTCTGTTAGAGGCTGAGTCAACCCCAGGGCTTATAGTGCGGCCGGAAGGATTACGCCAATGAAAAATTCCAAAGACACCATCGGGAATGGAACCCGCGACCTACCGACTTGTAGCGCCGTTCCTCAACCAACTGCGCCACCGTGTACCCTCACACATAAAAGTGTATCTTATTACATAAACGAAATAGCTGCTGTATTATGAAGTGGTTTCAGGTACACAAAACACAACTTCTGGTGTCAGCCGGTGTCAATGGTTTGCCATTACTGTCTAGACCAAACAGAAAAGACGCACAGTTTGGAACGAGAGGCAAAAGGAGAGAATAGGGAAAGTATCTTCTTGAAGCTGATTTTGAAATACAAAGAAACAAAAATATGAAAGACAGGCTGAGAAAAGAAGAAAGAAAAAGTGCCCTCTTGCACACGAAATCAGACTCAGAATTTGCAGGAAGGATCTGTTCCTTTGCTTCTTGCTTTCTGAATTTCTCCCCGACCGCAAAACTCCCGCGTTTCAGCACCAATACACGATTTAATACGATCCTGAATGAATTCCATCCACAATCTGTCCTCGGAAACCTGGTTCGCTGAGATCCATTTTTGCAGAACTTGCGGAGAAAAGTTGCAAAAATACTCCCATTATAATCACCACGACTCTCAGTTCAAATATTTGGGATCAACCTTAACGAATCAAAATTCTATTCGAGAAGAAACTAGAGCTGAATGAATTCAGGGAATGTTTGCTATCATTCTGTGCAGAATCTTTTGTCTTCCAGCTTTCTATCCAAAAATACAAAGATTAAGATGCACAGGAACTATAATTTTGCCTGTTGTTTTGTATGGGTTCGAAACTTGGTCGCTCACATTGAGGGAGGAACATAGGCTGAGGGTGTTTGAAAAAGGCAGTTGAGGAGAATATTTGGGCCTAAGAGGGGCGAGGTAACAGGGGAGTGGAGAAAATTACATAAACAGGAGCTCATTGATCTGTACTACTCACCAAATACTCTTCGGGTGATCACACCGAAAAGAATGAGAGGGGCGGGGCATGTAGCAAGTAAGGGAGAGAGGAGAGGCGCATACAGGGTATTGGTGGGGAGACCTGAGGGAAAGAGAACACTTGGAAGACCCAAGTATAGATGGGAGGATAATATTAAAATGGATCTTCAAGAAGTGGGATGGAGGCAAGGACTGGATTGATGTGGCTCGGAATTGGGACACGTGGCGAGCTCTTGTGACAGCAGTAATGAACGTTCGAGCTCCATACATTGCGGGAAATTTCTTGACTAGCTGCGAACCTGTTGGCTTGTCAAGAATGACTCTGCTTCATGGATGTGGAGTTAGTTAGGAATGTCTGCCCATCGGTCCTCCTATTTGCATGTAAGAATTCCATTTTTCATTAAATTTCATACTGGGTAACCCTTATTACAATTTTTCTCCATACTCCACTTTGGGTTAAAGCCGGACAACAATAATGAACACGCCTTTCTACACGCACCTAGATCTTAACTCGCTAAACATTTATCGAAATCGTCGTACGAAAATAAGTGAAAGCTCTATCTTTGTTAACGCAACGCATACGGTCTGTACGTGCATTTCCTGACTCGCTACCATGTGCGGACTATGCGATCTCCTTCGCGGACCTCCCTTGTCGTGCCTGCTTTCTCCCAAGGATCAGCACACGTTTCTGCAGCGTACCCGAACCTATTTTAAGGCTGACATTTCAATTCCGACCATTTCCACGATCACATGAACTGCATAAGCGACTCGAAGCCTCTGCAACTCATCACCTATGGCGCTGCCCACGTCTCTCCGCTCTCTGTTCGGCAGACCACAAAGTGAGTTCCATATAAAGCAATCTGCTACGTTATAATAAGACTTCATTTTTCTGAGAAGGCTCCGTTTTGGATATCTTGTACATTTACTTGTCTATACAACGATGTAAGACGCTCACGAGCGGAGGAACAGCAGCTGTTCGTTTAAAAAAAGGCAGATTTCTATACAATTCCACGTGATCCAGCCATAATTGTGGCCATAAACATCCTCATAAATCCAGATGCAAACTTCAAACGCATCCTACGCTCTTCTAACGCTGTTTCTGGTTTCTCTGAAGGCCTCGAATATGCACGATCTGCCGTTACATTTGTTTTTTGTTCAGTTCGAACCGACGACATATTCGGAAATCGTTCTCCTTTTCTGCATTGTAAGGACTATCTTGACTTATTTAATTATTCCATGGAGCAGAGTGCTTCTTGAGAAGCTAACCGGTTCTCAGCTTGTCAAGAAATCCCCCGTATTTTATGGAACCCGACGGTTCATTGCCGCGAATCCTACGCCAGATCAATCCAGTCCATGCCCCTATCACACTTCCTGAAGAGCCATCTTAATATTATCCTCCCATCTACGTCTGGGTCTTCCAAGTGGTCCTTTTCCCTCAGGTTTCCCCACCAAAACCCTCTATGCGTCTCTCCTCTCACCCACACTTGCTACATGCCCCACCCACCTCATTCTTCTTGAATTGGTCACACGAATAATATTTGGCCATTAAGCTCCTAATTACACAGTCTTCTCCACTCACCTGTTAACTCTTCCCTTTTAGACCCAAATACCCTCCTCAGCACCCTTCTTTCGAACGCCCTCAGCCTACGTTCCTCTCTCAATGTGCGCGACCAAGTTTCACACCCATACAAAACACGCAAAATTACAGTTCTACATATCTTAACTTTATGTTTTCGGATAGAAAACACGAAGACAAAAGATTTTTTTGACAGAAATTATAAAGTTGGACACAAAAATTATGTTCGCACTACCACTTGCCCAAATTCCCGAATTTTGTCGACCGCAATTCGATAGTCTGCCAGCAACGGAAGATGATTTCCTCTCGCCCCCCCCCCCCCCCCCCCCCCCCCCCAACCCCACCCCCCCCCCCCCACACCCCCCCCACCCCACCACTGCCACGCCCCCACCCAACAACACATCAAAGACACCTACACACACACACCCAACACAAACATAT
>Ga0123352_10018586_pt1 | contig 11078 bp, 5 predicted proteins | sample TergutLab28metaG_FD_89700 | JGI IMG/M metagenome (GOLD analysis project Ga0123352, IMG submission 89700) | Labiotermes labralis P1 segment gut microbial communities from Petit-Saut dam, French Guiana - Lab288 P1 | ecosystem: Host-associated > Arthropoda: Insects > Digestive system > Gut ... | reverse complement strand
CTCAGTTTATTTTTCTTAGTAATTAATCAACTTGATGCACAAAATTTTTGTTTTACAATATGTTTATTTCATGCCTCTACATGTTACGAGCACTATGTGCTAGAAACATGTAGAGGCATGAAATAAACTTATTGTAAAACAAAAATTTTGTGCATCAAGTTGGTTAATTACTAAGATAAATATACTGAGATGCACGGTCAGCAAAACATCAAAAAAGCGCTACTGGTACTCTATTTGGAAGGCTCGTTCATCCACGCGTTACCTTCTATTTCGTGTGCAGTTTGTGTTTCATACTCCCATATCGTTCGGTGTTAAATATTCTTTCTCAGGCAGAATAAACAACGAAAGTCCACAGACCTCCAGCTACACACCTCCAAGAACTGATCTTCTGAGAAAAGTAGTTAAACTGTGCAAGTACATGGAAGTTTTCTTTTTTCAGACGATAACACACTGTCATACAAATATGATTAATGGTGACGAACAGACAAATGCATTCATGTCTACATAATATAGCCATTGTTTTATTTCTGCTCAGGGAATTAGTAACACACCAAGTCTATCTTTTTTTAAAATATATTATGCAGCAGCAGTAACATTAACTGTGTTTAATTTCGTGCAACAACTTTTATAATCTCTCAGATGTGATACCACACATTCTACAACTTAGCTTTAGTCGCAACATGTAGTCAAGGTTCATATTAGTTAATAAAGATAACCTGATATTGTTACTCAATTATTATACCAACTATTGCACATATATAAAATTTACACATTAAAACATTAAAAATTCTCCGACATGTTTCGGTCCTAGGACCATCATCAGGGAGCCGTATCGTCCTTGCTAAAGTCACATTATAAAAAGCCACATTAATTTCGCTGTACCAGTTGGGTATTCATGCTGCCACAACCGAAACATGTCGGAGCATTTTTAATGTTTTAATGTGTAAATTTTATATATGTGCAATAGTTGGTATAATAATTGAATAACTCAACAATATGCACGGTGTAACAACGAAAATAAACCTGATATTGTGCTTAGTAATATAACAGCTTTGAAATTGGAGTCTAGAGCGATTCATTTGTTTAAAACACAGTCCTACAGAACTTCTTGCAAAATTACCCAATTTCAGTCATCAGTAGTTTTTTCCGAATAATCAAGAAGTGGGATGCGCAGACATGGACTGGATTGATCTGGCTCAGGATAGGGGCAGGTGGCGGGCGCTTGTGAAGGCGGAAATGAACATTCGGGTTCCATAAAATGCGGGGAATTTGTTGACTAGCTGAGGGCCTGGTACCTGCACGGGAAGGACTTTGCACCATAGTTAGAAAGTTCGTTATTTAGTTAGTATTTACTTTGTTAATTAGTTACTTAACTGCTTACTTAGTTGGTTAGTTAATCGTTCTTCCAAAACTAACGGTGACTTAGCTAGTCAGAAATTCCCTGTCTCTTATGGAAGCTGAATACTCATTACCAAGTTCACACTGCCAATGGCACATGTCTAGATCCGGCTTAATCGTGTCCACATTCTTTCGCCCTATTTCTGAAAAACTTACTTTCAATCTACTCCTAAATTTTCGATGCGGTTTTCTAACCAAAATTTTGCATTGTAGAAACTGTACCATTAAATATTATATGTATACTACAACCCTTACGTTTTTCTTTAAGACATTAATGAGACGGGAAGATTAAATTAATTACGTAAGCCTGACTGAGAAAGAAAATAATTTATATATCAGTGAACACGTTGGCTCGAACTGTAACGCTTCCAACTTTATTCGAGAAGTGCCTGGTTCGGATGTTGGTTGGTTCACTGGCTATCCTGAGGTTTTTCGTGATCTTCTCAATCCCACCGGGCAAATAGCGGGAAAATATCTCAAATTAGACCACGATCGCTTGTGTCCACATTTTTCCAACCTATTATTCACCAATCATCCTATCACTCGGTGCATAGTAGTGGTTTTCAAGGCCGCTCACTCACTTCACGTGTACCATTTGCGTAAGATGCCAGTAGAAATTACACTGCATTCTGTCAAGGCAGTCAGCAGTGTACTTGCGTGCATTTTGCTTGATATCAAGGCATGGCTTTTGCCTAAGCGGCTTCTTAAAGTGCTGCTCCTGAAGTTCGTATAGCTGGCCACCCGTGGTGCCGAGTCTAAGATGGCTACTAAGAGAGTTGTTAACGTAAGTAAAGAATTTCAAATATCTACAAAATGGCTACATTAAAGTTTGCAATACAAAATACAACTAAAACAAGGAACCGCGTGAAAGACGAGGCTGTGGATTAACTTTTCTTCCCGGAGAACACAGTTACAGACACTGATGCTTCAAGGCAACATTAGAATTTCCTTGACAGAAACCTATAATGCATATAGAAATTTTGGAATCTGCATGTGAAATGGTACTAAAGATGTGCATATCTGAGGCTTAGTCGTGTGTGTATACTTCAAATAATACTTACAGTCAGTTGGAAAATTTACCACTGGTCCATAAAATGCCAATGAATGACATGAAAGTTTGGTGCACATAGTATAATCGTGCTCTTCTGGGTCATTACGTAGCGAGTTGCGCAGTTCTGAGTCACTTCGCAGCGGAAGCCTGAAATCACGCATAGTAAAAGCGTGTTTCTGTTACCTTCTTCCGACATACGGTCAGGTTTATCCGTCTGAAGCTCTCCTTGGACACATTCTCAAGGCATTTCGCGTTGGAATGATTTTTAACAACAGCAATACTTTGATAGGTGTACTTCAATAAATTTATATTTTGTTAGGTGAGAAGAATATTAATTGGTTCTTGCAGCCAGAAAGAATATACATTACTTCATAAAACACAAGGCTTCTTGACGGAAACTACTAGTCGTTGAGGTAAGTTTTACCTCAACCAAATTTTCATTACCATGTACACAACAGATTGTCACCGATCCCTGTGCAGTGTCAAATAAATCAAGACGACAACCTCTCGGCCTGTTTCGGAAGATTAATTCTACACGTAATTCTTTCCTTGTAACCTACTTTCTTCACTTCACAGTTCCGACTACAATTATACAGAGTTTCTCATTTCTGCTGTGCACGCTACGTACAGTACCCGCCCAACCCACAAACCATCAATAAAACACTGAAAAATCGAGTCTGATTAATTGTGTGGGTTTATTTTGTAGAATGTTTGAGACAGATATTCGTGTGGAACAGAAAGTACAGCCAAAGTAAATCAATGACAAAGCTTACATCTAAAACAAATACGTCTATTTTGTGACTGCAGGCGCTCTGGGCGGCGCTGCACAAGACATAGTTCTTCTGGGAAGTTACTCCGTGTCGTCTGCCAAACAGTTACCGACGTTTCGAAGGAACATGTGCCAATGTCCCCTGGGTCATGCAAAGACTTTTCTTTGACTGCTTGATCCACTGGACACGGCGTAACTTTCTAGAAAACGTGAATTTTCAAAGCCAGTAAGTTTCATGCATAATTGTATCACAAGTTTATCAGTAGCAATGCGCCCCGGAGGCAGGAGGCACACAGGCGTATCACAAAAAATGGAAGGAATCCTTGTATGGGAGAGAGACCATGATTATGATGATTATGCTGCCGTTGCTGCTGCTGTTGACGTTGATGATGACGATGACGACGAAGACATTAATGTCTTCTCAGTACTTAAAGTTGATGAACTATGATTACGGCAGAAAGCCAGTGGCAAAGCCGTAAAGCTGTTGTCACTAATACGTTCTTTTATTTAACTTAACGTCGAGTTTCAAAAGGGATTTCACGTACCACAAGCTTCAACGATCCGCAGCCATATTCTGTAGCAAAGCGCACTCTTCCTTTCCTTCCTTTTCATGTCAACCCTCCTTTATTAACCGGCTAATTTATTTTTCTCTCAATAGGTTCGTTTATTCTGTTTTGGAGTCGTAGTTTGAAAGGAAAATTTATGACTTCCACTCTGAAGCATGGGTGGGCCCTTTTGCATGCATCGTGTATGAAGAAATAACCTCCCATTTCCTGTCCAACGCCAGAGGGTCCCAACGACTGTACCCTGCAGGGTTCAAATAGCACAGAAACTAGTCAAAAATTTATGTACCAATGTAATTTTTAAAGCCCAAAGCTACAGACAAAGCTGCCCAATAATTAAGAACTGTGTTACGACGACGTATGGGGCAGTGACAGTATGACTCCACGCACTGTTAACCTCGGTTATAGATGGGGGTGAGTGGTTAGATTCTCGCCCTGTCTATTTTATTCCTCCGGTAGTTATGGGACAGTGTGTTGGGTGAGTCCAAAAACCTGTACGGATGCTCTAAAACAAGACTCCAGCCCCAGCCGGGAATCGAACAAGATTCCTTTGTCGCCCAGCAATCAGCCTAGTCTTAATTTACTATTCGTTTTAACATTAACAATTTCCGCGTTGTGTCCCACCAGTGTTACACGTACATTTTTCGTATAATTTTCGCGCTATATTCTGAATAAATTCTTGAACTTCAGTTTGTCTTTTGACGGTGAATAGGTTGAATGCGAAAACCGATACGTATGTTGCCCAGTCGTTACAGCCATTAGGCTACGTGCTGGACCATCTAGGGTTCGAATCTCGGCAAGTAAAAGAATGTTTCTTCTTCTCAAAATCGTCCAAACCGGCTCTGCGGCCAATCCAGCCTCGCATTTAATGGGTACTGGCGTTGTTTCCCGGGCGTAAACTGTGCCCTCAATTTGTATTATGCTGCGTCAAAATGGAATGCTTCTTTTCAGGGTGACAAACATTCGCCGACCTACACAGTTTCAAGTTACTCCATTTCAGACACAACATTTCCAAAACGTAGAAAAAATTAGGTAATAATACGTTTCAAACGTGCGCCAAATTTTTCCTCGCGGAAACGAAAGCGCAGTGAGAAGAAGGTGATGGAAGAATATTGCTGGGCGATAACACAGGCTGCGGGGCCGCCATGTTGCGGCCGAAAAAGTACCACTGCCCTAAAGTTTTTATGTCAGCTGCACTCCCCCGTATCTATAGATACAGTTGACCAAGTGCAATTTGCGCAAAATTGGACTTGCGCCTGAACTGTCGGAACGCAACTACTGCGTCGGTAGGGGAGTGTCTGTACGAAAATCCTGTTAACGAACGTGAATGGGCGTGGAAAGAAACGGTCGCGACCTATTTTAAAGCTGTAAACCGGTATTTACCTGCAAGGACTGAAGGAAACCTCGGAATAGCCCGTCTTTGGTCTGAGGCTTGAAGCCGGAACCTACCAAATATGAAGCAGCGAAGTTTCAGACTCTAACGTGGCATTTGGTGACTGCGTATAAAATGTTGTAACAAACAACAATAAGAAACCGATAACATTTTGCAACTCAAGTCGTTCAAGTTTGTAACTTAGTGCACGCAGCCTTCATCTACGTGCTGTGGGAATAAAGTTATTTAAAACTGCAGAAGAGAAACCCATAAAGGCAGCCTTTTGCTTAGGTGAAATGACCACGCTGAGAAGGACCACCAGGCTAGCAAGCAGGGGAGACGGGTCACAGCTGGATATGTGAGTGTTAGGACCGATGGTTTCTGTCAAAGTAGAATGATTGTAGCACTCCTGGAAATTACTGCTCATAGTATAGCTCTCCTGGAGTTTCTACAAACATCTTTTTTCGACAGGCACGAAGCTAGTGAAGTGTTCCAACATGCAAATCACTACTAATACAGTAAAAGGTACTTTGGCAGCACTGGCCTTGTTTGTAGTAGGGCTATTCCTGTTGGCGATAAGAATCATGACACCTATACAGCACATTCAAGCAGAAATATAAAATATTAATAACAGCAATATAACATAAAATTTATCAGTATTAAGTCGCAATAGTGCTTTTGTTTATCGTTTCGAACAGTCAGCACTCCTGGTTCGTATGTGGGAGGTCCAGGGTTCAATAATAGGCGCGAAGTCAGGCTATTCCGTCGATTGTTCCGTGACTCTTCCTACTAATGCCTTGGAAAATGTCACAACAGTATGACCTAAACAAATGTGGCCTGCTTACTAGCAAACACAACGGGGTGGCTTACATAAAGATAGTACTGTCTATTTGAAGTAACGCCACAAACACTTCCCTCCACATTCGCAGTGTATAATCAACAAGATGCAACGTTTCACAATTTATTTATTTCTGTAAGACTTTCTTCATGTTTCAGACGGTTTTTCCGTCCATCATCAGGAGCTCAAAACGGCACATACAGCGTCAGGTATTTGTCAGACCGTTACTGCTACCTGCTGCTAGCAGCAGGTAACAGGGCAGTCTGACAAATACCTGATTCTGTATGTGCAGTTATGAGCTCCTGATGATGGACGGAAAAACCGACTGAAATATGAAGAACGTCTTACAGAAATAAATAAATTGTTAAACGTCACATCTTGTTGGCTATACGCTGCGAATATATTAGTGTTACACGTACCTATGAATGTTAAACTTCCGTCCACCTTCTCTAAAATTCATTAGTTGCTATTTAATCCATCAATTCACGCTATTTAACTTTCCTAATTATAATCACCGTTAAAATAAATCAAGAACAATAAGCGGCGCAATAAGTTTACTGATATGTCAGAACACATTTGGGAAGAACCTATCCTTATTCATTTAAATAAACAAATCCAAGTTTTGATTGGGACACAGAAAAATCACAGAAATTCTCACGGTATCCGGTGAGGTTCCGGGGTGTTACAGTAAGTCTGCTATATAAATTTCGTACCTCACTGAGGCTGTATTTATCCACCAACTAACGGGCTAAATTGTCTCTTCAGTGTCTTGTAGGGGTCAAAATGGCTTGGTCCAACTGCAGGCCCGAAGGCCATACGTGACCTGTGACCAGTCACAAAAAAAGCTCCGTGACAAAGAGGTAATGAAATGCACGGTGGGCTCTTGAATGCGATAGGACTTTTGTACATAGCAATTTGTTTCACCAGCTGCTGGTAAAAGGGATGAAGGTCGTCACGTTAACAGGTGGAGGGTAATTGGGATCTTCAAATAGCATCTGAACTGACCCAACATAATTATGAATAACATCAGATGGGTTCGAATGAAGACAGTACTTTGAAAATTGAATGTAACAGCAAAATATACAAGGAATCGGCGCATATGGCGCGTCTGACATATTTAATCAGCTCGAAATTGCACCCATATGGGCTCCCCTAATTATCAGGGAGGGCCGGTAAGATTTCATAATGTTTTCATGTCTGTCTTCATTTCCGACGTAATTTCCAGTTCTTTTTTCATAGGACGAGCTAGCGAACAGCTTATTTTACGTACTACTTTTGTCCGAACTGCTACTTGTGGGTTGGACTATTGATTTACTTCGGTAGTATTAATTTCAATTTATCCTTCTGTCTTGGTTTTAGATATAAGTGGGTATTTCCACTATTTCTGTTTTATATTTTCTCTTATTTCTGCCTGAAAAGAGAAGAGAGGTAGTTAAGTGACACTGGCTGTCCGGTGATTAAGAAGAACTCTTTGTCGGACATAACCGAGTATGTGTCTGTCCGCGTTTTCACTTGCAGACAGAATAAATCAGGTTTCCGAAAGTTTCAGGTCTTTTTTTTTTTAGTAAGACGATGGTATGAAATCCAGAAAATAAATAATCCAAAGTGAAATAAACTACGGTCTAAATCACGTCAAATTTGCAAGGTCAGAGTAGTTTCTCGAAGAGAGCCTGCACTCAAAATAGCCTACTGTATTCAATTTTGGCAGTGAAAGTACGCTTTCTGTCAAGAAACAAGTAAAAATCCAAGGCGACAGACCTAATGGAACGTTGAGGAATACTCTCTGCTAGAATATGACGCCGTATGTTTTCGAAGGAAAAAAAGTTACTGACGGTAAGGAGAAGCGAAAAGCCTCCACTTTCAGGATGGAAGTGAAATCCACGCCGAAGGACGCAAAATGTGACTCCGATACACCGATAAATCTGACAGTATCCTGCTCTTCATTTTCACACAATACTGTTTTCGAATTAAGAAAAAAAAAAAAAGAGACAATATTGATACACATGCGCACACACAGACAAGTTACGTTGGCATTATTTACGTTTGGAATGCCGAAGAGCACAACTTTCCAGTTTTGTTGCAGTTCAGATAACCAGCCTCACAGAGTCACACTAGAATCAACAACTCCTCTAGATCGACGAACTGAAAATCGCGATAATGTGGACCACAACTTTATTCACTTCATGTTACCACGAAATCATTGACAAGAATCAGTTTCTCCATTTTGCCCTTCTACTTCTTGCACCGTTCTTTGGAAGCAGCCATAAAGCAGCAGCCCTCATGTAACTCAGTCCTCGTAATGCCCTTAGCATCTGTCGGCGTCTGTATTTTTACAGTAAATATGTAACAGTCAGAAAACAAACATTTACTGAACAAAGGGTCATCGACTATTTGCTCTCGTATCTTCGTTGTGACAGAAGTTCCCAGAAGCAAAACAAATGACTGAAGCCGTGTTTACTTTCAAACAATCTGACTGAACTATTGGTGAAGTATTTGAACAGTTTAATACCTTCGATTTCTTTGTAGTTACCATAACACGACATACGATGCAGCACACGTATTCTAACATTTACTGTTATACTGACGGACAGATTATACGACGCTAGTCACATTTGCCAAGTGCTGTAATATGCATAAATATTCAGGTTCTCACAGCAACTGTTGCTCAAATGATGGTGGTCTTTTGCGGGTTTTACACCATGCAGTATGTCTATGATGGTGGTCTTTTGCGGGTTTTACACCATGCAGTATGTCTAGTTTGTTCCACCGTTTCAGAGGAACATACAACCTCCATCTTGAGAGTGACAGTTTGACTAAAGTGGATGCTCGGGTGATTGGGTGGAGAAAGTTTATTAGTAATAGTGGAATGTTTGATACAATTTTGTCCAATCAGAAGTATGCAAAGGCGAACACAGGATAAGAACTGCAGTAATCTAATGCGAGTTGATATAGTTTGCAAGGTGAGATGCAAGCCTATATCTTATACCCTGATATATACATACAAAACAACAGTAGATGCTGAAACAGATTTTCTCCATGTAAAGCGATCTTTTGTCCCGCAACACTTGAATGACTACGCCACTGTGAGTCCAATTCAGTCCACCCACATTGGTATAACTCCCTTTTGCTACGTAACCTGGCAGAAATATGACCCCACAGTAGATCATTGCTTTGTGAACACTTCTGATGGTTTCTCTTGTGCTGCAAGACCTGGTTTCCTTCGCTCCATTAGAACTCCAAGGTCCATATGTCAAACCTTTGACAATGCCAGACTTGACAGTGGGCAACCAGCACACGACAGACACTGAAATTTCACAATGGACACCAACAATAACTATGAATGCCTCAAAAGAGGGGAACACTCTCCACTGCCTCCTTTCTATGCTCTTCCCCGACTGTCCGTGTGACATGGACATAAAATACTGTTTAACATTACTAAATTCCTAGCTATACACCTTGTATGTAAAATTTGTAAGGAGCACATGAAGATATATGAGGGTCTTTATATGCTTCAAGAAATATCAATAATAGGTTGTACAACACGTAAGAAGTGGAAAGAAAGCTTCGTTTGTTGAATTTAGCAGCGTTTTATTTGGCTAGCAGATGTTTGTGAGGGTAATGACATTCTTACGTAGAATAGAGGGATACCGACTAACATGCTGTGTATTCAAGGAGGGGCAGATGCCCTCCAGCGATGATTATATTTTGCTACGTCAGACTGCATTCATAATAAATTGCACATTCAATATAACAATATAATCGGAACTAAAATGTGAACATTCAAGTGAATTCCTGTTGCCTACATGAATGAACAATCGCAGGTTCTTGTAACAGGCTGCACAATGTGTTTCACATGTACCTAATCATCATCAGGTGTACAATAGGCGTTATTACTGGTGACAATCGATAATAAAATGAATAGACTTTGCTCCATGGAGCAGCTACTATTACACACAAGCCGACAGTCTTGCAGCTTGTGAAGAAATCACCTGCCCTATACGGAATTAAAAATTGTATTACTGTACTGGAGATGGTCTCTGTCAAATGAGGCGCGGTACAATGTTCACGCTCTACTCCACGGCGTTATACGTATTCGTAAAGGGAAGATTTTCGTCTTTAATCCAGTTTTCCCTTTTCAGTATCACTCCACCAATGCTTCGTATTCATTTTCATCTTAACGCTGCTTTTCTGAAGACAAGCTGGCGGTGCATGGGAACTTTTAAACAAGGCATACCTCTATCGGGTAATCAGGGACCAGCGGGCGGCAAAGCTTATTCATAATTTTTATCTTAAAAGGCTAAACATGTTGCACCTTCCAAATGTTATCCAGAGCTTCTGAAACTGCCCCACTATGGGGCTAATATCATGTCAAATTTTAGACCACAATGTGTCTATACGGCTGGTATGTAGGCCTGTAATTCTTAAATTAAAATAAGCGGCCCCATCTGGTGATTTTATTACAATCAGGCAATACCTCGTTCGTCCAGCTTTCAGAGAATGCATTACTCTTAAGATTCTTTGTGTGTACATGTTGGGCTGAGAAGAAACTCCACTGATAAGTATGTTGACAAGCCTTGTACGGCCTGCTGCATTTGTGTAGTGGCACTTTGCATACTTCATACATTTGTAAAGTAATAATAAAGAGAGTCTAACACAACTTTCATTAACTATCATTTGAAATAATTTACTGCGACATGTTTCGGCTCTTAAAGGCGATCTTCAGGCTGAATATAAGAGAGTGCATATATGTAATACAGTGCCATAAAATGGACGAGATCTAGTTTACATAGAGTTTTAAATCATTAAAAGGCGACTATTAAAATAAGCCGGTCCCAGTGGCCGCGCGGTCTAAGGCGTAGGTCTGCGGCCGCTCGCCTGCTGAGACTGTGGGTTCGAATCCCAACGGCGGCATGGATTTCTGTCTGTTGTGAGTGTTGTGTCTTGTCAGGTAGAGGTCTCTGCGACGCATTTATCACGCGTCCAGAGGAGCCCTACCGACTGTGATGAGTCGTTGTGTGTGATCTAGAAACCTCAAGAATGAGGAGGCCATGGCACGCGTTGGGCCGCAGCGCCACGGGGGAGGGGGG